>MDTD01149857.1_pt1 | contig 18199 bp, 14 predicted proteins | sample 811221 | NCBI WGS metagenome assembly MDTD01 (sample SAMN05326646, study PRJNA326480) | marine metagenome | isolation source: seawater | place: Pacific Ocean: South West | collected 2011 | reverse complement strand
TCGGCCTTCATTCAAGAGGTTCAGAACAACCGCCTCTCAAAGGTGGTTGTTGACGGTTTAACGATCTCGGCGGAACGAACCGATGGCTCAAGCTTTGAGACCATTCGACCTATGGTCGAGGACCCAAAATTAATGGACGACCTGCTTGCCCACAATGTTGTGGTCGAGGGCAAGCAGCCTGAGCAGCAGTCGGTTTGGACGCAGTTATTGGTTGCTAGCTTCCCGATCCTCCTTATTTTGGCGGTTTTCATGTTTTTTATGCGCCAGATGCAAGGTGGCGGCGGTGGCCGTGGCGGCCCCATGAGCTTCGGTAAGAGCAAGGCAAAGCTGCTTGGTGAAGACCAGATTACGACAACGTTTGCCGACGTTGCAGGCGTCGATGAAGCCAAGGAGGACGTTCAGGAACTTGTTGAATTCCTGCGTGATCCCAGTCGCTTCCAGAAGTTGGGCGGACGCATACCGCGCGGCGTCCTCATGGTGGGACAGCCCGGTACCGGTAAAACACTGCTTGCAAAAGCAATTGCCGGCGAGGCTAAAGTGCCTTTCTTTTCTATTTCGGGCTCAGATTTCGTCGAGATGTTTGTGGGTGTCGGCGCATCGCGCGTTCGCGACATGTTTGATCAGGCGAAAAAGCAGTCCCCGTGCATCATTTTCATCGACGAGATCGATGCGGTCGGTCGTCATCGTGGTGCAGGACTGGGCGGCGGTCACGACGAGCGTGAGCAGACATTAAACCAGTTGCTGGTTGAGATGGATGGCTTTGGTGGAAACGATGGTGTCATTGTCATTGCTGCGACCAACCGTCCTGACGTACTGGACCCCGCACTGCTTCGTCCGGGCCGTTTTGACCGTCAGGTCACTGTAGGACTGCCCGATATTCGCGGTAGAGAACAGATCCTCAAGGTGCATATGCGCAAGGTGCCGCTCGCGGAAAACGTGGAAGCATCTAAAATTGCGCGGGGTACGCCCGGCTTCTCTGGTGCTGACTTGGCAAACCTCGTCAACGAGGCAGCGCTGTTCGCAGCGCGAGCGGGCGTGCGAACTGTTGGTATGCAACAGTTTGAGCTGGCCAAGGACAAGATCATGATGGGTGCCGAGCGCCGCTCCATGGTGATGTCGGAGAAAGAGAAGCTGAACACGGCTTATCACGAGGCGGGACACGCGATTGTTGGGCGCCTTATGCCCGAACATGACCCCGTATATAAAGTGTCGATTATTCCACGAGGACGCGCATTGGGTGTCACAATGTTTCTTCCCGAGGAAGACCGGTACAGCCATAGCCGGCGTCATATTGTCAGCCAGATCACCAGCCTGTTTGGTGGTCGCGTGGCGGAAGAGATGACCCTGGGTAAAGAGGGTATTACCACGGGCGCATCCAACGATATTCAGCGTGCGACCGAAATTGCCCGCAATATGGTCACGAAGTGGGGTCTTTCTGATGCCTTGGGTCCTCTGATGTACGACGAGGGCGGGGAGGAAGTGTTCTTGGGCCGAACAGCGGCACAACCCTCGAAAGCTATGTCAGATGAAACAGCGCTGGCGATCGATAAAGAGGTTCGCGCCATTATCGATGAGTGCTACGAGAAAGCGCGCGACCTGCTCGAGGAGCATCGTAGCAAGATGGATATGATGGCCGAGGCTTTGATGCAGTACGAAACCATCGACTCCGAGCAGATCGATGCGATCATGGAAGGCCGGAAGCCAAACCCACCCTCTGATTGGTCCGATGGTCCATCCGATTCACCGTCAGATCCAGAGGCGTCATCTCCAAATGACGATGCGATGGGCGATCCCGTTACTCACTGAGAACCGTGTCGGTGACTCTCCAGTGTGGCCAGCGAGTGTTATCGCTGGATACACCCCAAATCATGGGCGTCCTCAACGTGACGCCCGATTCATTTTCCGATGGTGGCCAACTGCTCTCTAATGAAGGGCTTCTTCACGATCGGCTGCTGGAGCGAGCTGCTCAGATGGTCGCCGATGGGGCAGCGATCCTTGATATCGGAGGAGAGTCCACTCGCCCCGGAGCCGCGCCTGTGTCATTACAGGAAGAGCTCGACAGAGTCATGGGCGCTGTTCAGCTAATCGCCCCACGACTCGATGTCATTTTATCGATCGATACCAGCACGCCTGAGGTCATGCGCGAGGCAGCGCGGGCAGGCGCAGGTTTACTCAACGATGTCCGAGCGTTCTCCCGCGAAGGCGCTATGGCCGCGGCCGTGGCTTCGCAATTGCCTGTTTCCTTGATGCACATGTCTGATGAGCCAGATCGCATGCAAGAGCAGACGGAGTATGCTGATGTCGTCACCGACGTGAAGGCATTTCTCACGCATCGGATCGTAGCCTGCTCGAAGGCAGGTATTGCCAAGGATCAACTGATGATCGATCCCGGCTTTGGCTTCGGCAAAACGGTTGCGCAAAACTATGAAATGTTACGAAGACTCGAGGAATTTGCCTCATTTGATCTGCCGATCTTGGTTGGTGTCTCGCGAAAGTCTATGATCGGCGCAATCACTGGGCGTCCCGCTTCTGAGCGCGTGGTTCCGAGTGCTGTGCTCGCTGTGATGGCAGCCGCTAGGGGAGCGTCCGTCATCCGCGTGCACGACGTCGCCGAAACAGCCGATGCTCTGGCTGTTTGGCAGGCGACTGAGGGGGAATTATGAGTCGAAAATACTTTGGTACCGATGGCATCCGAGGACGTGTTGGCGACGCGCCCGTAACACCTGATTTCATGCTGAAACTGGGTTGGGCGACGGGCAAGGTCTTTGCCAGTGAAGACGGCACCAAGCCGACGGTGGTCATTGGGAAAGACACGCGGGTATCTGGCTACATGCTAGAGTCAGCATTGCAGGCAGGACTGGTAGCGGCGGGTGCGAATGTGAAGCTGCTGGGTCCACTGCCGACCCCAGGAATTGCCCTTTTGACGCGAACACAAAAAGCGGACGCGGGTATTGTGATCAGCGCCTCTCATAATCCGTACTTCGATAACGGCATCAAGTTTTTCAACGGACAGGGAAGTAAGCTCTCGGATGAGCTGGAGCTTCAGATTGAGGCCATGATTGACAGCCCGATGGAGACCGTCGACTCCGAGCAGCTAGGTAAAGCCAGCCGCATTGTCGATGCGGCCGGTCGCTACGTCGAATACTGCAAGTCGACCTTTCCTGATGAGCTCAGTCTGAAAGGAATGAAACTCGTTATTGATTGCGCACATGGCGCCACTTATCACATTGCGCCTGCCGTGTTTGAAGAGCTGGGTGCCACAACGGTTGTGATTGGCGCTACACCCGATGGTTACAACATTAACGATGGCGTGGGCTCCACGGAGCCCGCTGCGTTGCAGGCAAAGGTGCTCGAAGAGGGCGCGGATATCGGCATTGCCTTTGACGGCGACGGCGACCGACTGCAAATGGTCAATGCAAAGGGTGAGTTGTTGACGGGCGACGACGTACTTTACGTATTGGCCATGCATCGCCTTGCCAATGGCGATTCTGATGCTGGGATCGTTGGTACGCTCATGACCAATATGGGGCTCGAATTAGCGCTCGAGGCGGGCGGCCTTCGCTTGGCACGCGCCAAGGTGGGTGACCGCTACGTGAAAGAGCTAATGGTTGCGGAGGGTTGGAGCTTGGGCGGCGAGTCATCCGGTCATATTATCTGCGGAGATGTGAGTACAACCGGTGACGGCGTCATTGCCGCCTTGCAAGTACTGGCGGCGGTCAGGGCATCAGGAAAAAGTCTCGATGCACTAGCCTCTGGCTTCAATCCCTTGCCTCAAGTATTGGTGAATGTCCACATTACAAAGGACTTTGATCTATCGGCACACCCTACGATTGCTCAAGCCTGCCGCCGCGTTGAATCTGAGCTCAAGGGGAAGGGGCGTTTACTTCTGCGCCCATCGGGAACCGAGCCTGTTATCCGAGTGATGGTTGAGGGGGATGATACGGTCGCCATTGATGCGCTCGCCGACGAAGTCGCGAACGCTATTCGACAGGCCGCGTAACAAGATTAACCTTGCCCCTCGCGCGGCACTTGGGTAGACTCGCGCACCCTTGGTAATGACGTTGTTCGGTGTAAAAACGTCAATTTCGGAGAGACACGTGAATCAAGTTATTTTGGTTGTTCACCTGCTGGTAGCGCTTGCGATCATCGGCCTCATTTTGCTGCAACGCGGCAAGGGTGCTGACATGGGTGCATCGTTTGGTGGCGGCGCATCACAGACAGTCTTTGGCTCGTCAGGTGGTGGTAACGTGCTGACGTCTGCGACCGGTTGGTTGTCGGCGCTTTTCTTCGCGACAAGCTTTGGTCTGGCAATGATTGCGGACCAGCAGTTTGCAGACACCGACGACCTTGGTTTTGAGGTTCCGCTCGAGTCGATCGAGGCGGCACCGTTGGCTCCTGCAGGTGATCTACCGCTTGCTGATGAGCCTACTGAGAATTCTGGCACTGACGATCTCCCGATCGACTAAAGCCAACACGGATTGCGGAAGTGGTGGAATTGGTAGACACGCTATCTTGAGGGGGTAGTGGCCTATGGCTGTGGGGGTTCAAGTCCCCCCTTCCGCACCATAAAAACGAAAGCCCCATTAATGGGGCTTTTTTGTGCGTCTAAAAAGGGTCTTTGGTTCCCATTTTTTTTTGAGCGTCGCCCAAGTTACGTGCGGAAAGCTCAATTAATCAGAATTTGCGCTTTCTAAGCGATCCCGGTGCTTCTCCTTGGCCAGCTCCTGCATGTCGGCAACAGAATCGCTCTCGTCGACAATTTCCTTACCGAGCAGTGTTTCCAGAGCGTCTTCCAAGGTCACTACTCCTGCGGTTTGACCGTATTTATCCTCGACGACGAAGAGATGCATTTGGTGAGCGATGAAGAGATTGATGAGTTTATGCACGGATAATTTGTCTGAGACATAGACCACGTCGCGTCGTAATTCAGCGATGGTGGTGTCCCCTTTGCCGGTTCGCTCAGCCTCATACAGGTCGCTGCGCAGTACATGACCCGTGACCGTATCGACAGAGTCGATGTACACCGGCATTCGGGAAAATCGACGAGACTTCTCCAGGGCCAAAGCGTCATTCACGGTAGCGTTTTCATCCAACATGTGTACGACCGTTCTCGGTGTCAGAATATCGCCGGTAGTGACGGAGCGCATGCGCAGAATATTCTGAAGGTAGTCGTTCTCCTGGGACATCAGCGCACCGTGGCGGTGACCTAGCGAGGCGAGCGCCAGAATTTCTTCGCGAGTCACTGTACTCATTTCCTTGCTGCCCATGATCTTGGTCAGCCGAGTGGACACCCAGACGAGTGGGTAGGTGAGACGCACCAACCAAACGATGGCATGTGCAGCCGGAATAGCGAGACCGCGCCAATACATTGCGCCTACTGTCTTGGGAATGATCTCTGAGAAATACAAAATCGCTAGCGTGAGCAGTACAGCAACCAGCGTCTCCATTTCGGGACCGAAGACGTTAAGTGCCTGAGCCCCCACACCGGCTGCACCCATGGTGTGCGCAAAGGTATTGAGTATCAAAATGCTGGCGAGGGATTCATCCATGCGCCTTCGCACTTTCTGTACGACTGCACCCGCGCGAGGCCTGTCCTGAGCCAGTCGCTCTACAAATGTAGGCGTCATGGACAAGAGCACCGCCTCAAGAATGGAGCACAGAAATGAGACGCCGATGGCAATAACGAGATAAACAATGAGAAGCGTCACTGTGTATCTAAATCCCCCAAATTATTGGTTGGTTGTTACGTTATAGCATAGTCGTCCGACGGCGGCGGGCCTAAACAGCCACTGTGAGAAGTAAGATCGCTGCGCCCATGAGTGGGAATAGCGTCAATGCGGTTCCACCAACTCGCAGCGGCATGCTCGATGTCATGAAGCCAAAACAGATGCCGTGCATAAGTCTACCCAGAAGAAAGGCGCCTCCTAGTATGTGAAGCGTCGTCTGTGTCACTGATGCCGCAGGCAGGGTTTCCAATAGGTAGAGCAAGATCAGCATGATGGGCGCGTATTCTGCGAGATTTCCATGAGCCCGAACCGCACGCTCGAGCATGTCGTCTGGAGAGGCTCCGAGGATTAAAAAAGCAAACATTGGATTACCTCGCAATGCGATTACACGCATTGACAGAAAGACAAACCAGAGTGTGAGTAAGCTGGCGTAGAGTGCTGTGATCATGAAAGGACTTCCCGGGACATCTTTTGTTTTACACCCACGCTACGTGAAGAAGCACAGGTCGGTTTTTGAGTCCTGCTAACCGTGGGATGGCTAGACAAGTGCGGCGACTTTTTCCCCTAAGTGGCGTGCTGACGTCCACTTACCACCAAATACGCTTATTAGGCGATCGGATAGTTCGATCTCGGAGTCTCTGCTCGCAGAGCTCATATCTCTGACCGCTGCGTCACGAGGGCGTACGATAGGTCTCACGCCGGCAAAAGAAGACACGATATCGCTTGTTGAGAGTGGCTCAGATAGATGCTGATTTAGAATTCCCAAAAGATAAGTGCTCTCAGCATCGGTGCAGACGATCGGTTCTGATAAATCATGCTTTTGTTCAGTGGTGCCCAGCAGCACATGCTCCGTATCGAGTGGGATCACAAAAATGATTCGTCGCTCACCCGGTGCTTGCAGAACCAATGCATGCGGAACCGATGCCTTTACGATGAGGTGTGACCCACGAACATGGTCGATCGTAAAGTCCGACTCAATACGCGAATCCTCGAGTAACTTTGCCGCCCATGGCCCCGCGGCGTTGATTACCCGGTCGAACTCGAGAGTCTGGTCTGCGGTATCGATTCGACCGTCGGTATACAGGCGCGCGATGCGCGTATTTTCGATGATGCGCACAGCTTGCGTACTTGCCTCATCAATGAGGCATTGAATCAGCGGCTCGTATTCCATGACGACATCACAGTAACTGGCGCCGCCGCGAAGGCCATGAGGTGTTAGATTTGGGAAGATACATTTGAGGTCCTCGCTGCTGTGTAACTGACTGGGCCCAACAGAGAAGCGCCCCGCCAGCCACTGGTAAATCAGTGTGCCGGCGAATAGCTGCCATCGCCCCCGCTTCGACCCTTGGTATACGGGGAAATAAAATCGCTCGACACGGGTTGCATTGGGGGCAAAATTTAGCCAGCTGTCACGCTCGATCAGCGCCTCACGAACAAGTCCAATGTGGCCTTGCTCGATATAGCGAATGCCACCGTGAAGCATGCGTGAAGATGCACTACTTGTCTGGTCAAAAGGCGTGCTTTCGTCGAACAGCTGCACCTGGTGACCGAGTGACGCGCAGGCGGTCGCAATGGACACGCCATTGACACCCGCACCAACCACCGCAATTCGTTTTGCTGACATCGCAGACTCGCTTATTGATCGTCTTCACACTCGGTTATGCCACAACAGTACCTCATGAACTGTTGCGATAGTGTTATCGACATGACAACGGGTAAAAATATCCTTGTGACTTGCTGATTGGAGCGCTCCGCCAGCCCTCAAAAGAGGGCCATAAATACTTACCAAAAAGTGGTAGAAAAAAGTCTGATTTTTGACACGATTTTTCTGGCATTTCCCCCTATTTATGGCGTTAAAATGACGCCGAATTCGAGGCCTTTAAAATAAGAGAGAAAGTCGTATGAGCGAGCGAGCAGGACGACGAAAAGGAGGCGGTCGCGCAGGTCGTCGTGAGGCGAGAGCCAACGCAGGACCGGCAAGCGCACCCTTCATACAACGGAAGATTCCCTACGTTGAGATTCTGACTGAAGAAGGCCTTCAGCTCATTGAGAGCAATGCGGATCGATTGCTCGAGGAAGTCGGCATTGATTTTCTTGATGATCCCGAAGTGTTGGAGCTTTTCAAGGCGGCGGGTGCCAATGTTGACGGAACTCGCGTGCGTTTTCCGCGAGGTATGTGCCGAGAAATCATTCAAGCCACGGCACCCTCAGAGTATGTCCAGCATGCGCGCAACCCAGAGCGCAATGTCACGATCGGCGGAAAAAATACGGTACTCGTACCAGCCTATGGCTCACCGTTCGCTCATGATTTGGACAACGGCCGCCGCTATTCGACGATCGAAGATTTTAGGAATTTTGTGAAGCTAGCCTACATGGCGCCCGGGATTCACCACTCAGGTGGAACCGTATGTGAGCCGGTGGACCTGCCGGTAAACAAGCGTCACTACGACATGGTCTATAGCCATTTCAAATACAGTGACAAGCCGCTGATGGGTTCGGTAACACACCATCGGCGCGCACAAGATTCAGTTGATATGGCGAAGCTTGTTTTCGGTGATGAGTTCGTCGATCAGAACTGTGTATTTACTAGCCTGATTAACGTGAATTCGCCCTTGGTCTTTGATGGAACCATGTTGGGGTCGTTGAAGGTCTACGCAAGAAACAACCAATCCTGCGTGGTATCGCCCTTTATTTTGGCAGGTGCGATGTCGCCTGTGACGGTTGCTGGTACCTGTACTCAGATTCTCGCGGAAGCGATGGCCGGTATCGCGCTGACACAGCTCATTCGCCCCGGGTGTCCGGTTGTTTTTGGAACGTTTGCGGCGGCGGTGTCTATGGCGACGGGCGCTCCAACGTTTGGTACGCCAGAGCCCAGCCAGGTCATCTACGCCACAGCGGCGCTCGCACGTCGACTCGGTGTTCCTTATCGAAGCGGAGGTGGCTTGTGTGCCTCGAAACTGCCCGATGCACAAGCGGCGTATGAAGCGGCTAACACCCTTCAAACGGCTGCTCTGGCAGGCGTTAACTTCATGCTGCACACGGCTGGCTGGCTCGAAGGTGGTCTCGCCGTGGGCTACGAGAAATTTGTTATGGACTGCGATCAAGCAAATATGATCGCAGTGTTGCTTGAGGGTATGGATCTGTCGGAAAACGCCCAGGCAATGGAGGCATTCCACGAGGTGGGTCCGGGTAAGCACTTCCTGGGCTCTGCGCACACAATGAGCAATTTTGAATCGGCGTTCTATCGTTCAACCATTGCCGATAACAACAGTTTTGAGCAGTGGTCAGCTGAAGGCAGCTTGGATGCAGCGCAGCGGGCGAACGGCGTCTGGAAGCAAATGTTGGCGGACTACGAGCCACCGGCTTTGGATCCCGCCATCGATGAGGCGCTACTGGATTTCATGGCGCGTGAAAAAGCATCATTCGCTGATAGAGACTACTAGGCGATTAGCACGGAGACACCAGTAATGTCCGATGAAGAAGACATCATCCTTTCAGAGCTGTCCGACGAGGACCTTGTGCTACAGATGCACGACGACCTGTATGACGGATTGAAAGAGGAAATCGAGGAGGGTACACAGATTCTCCTCGATCGTGGCTGGTCCGCCGAGCAGGTGCTTGGAAAAGCGCTGGTCGATGGCATGACGATTGTCGGTATCGACTTCCGGGACGGTATTTTGTTCGTACCTGAAGTGTTGCTTGCCGCGAATGCTATGAAAGGCGGTATGACTATTCTTCGACCTTTGCTGGCGGAGACTGGCGCGAAGCCTGTGGGCACCATGGTCATTGGTACCGTGAAAGGCGACATCCACGACATCGGTAAAAACCTCGTTGCCATGATGCTCGAGGGTGCGGGGTTTGAGGTCTATGACATCGGTATCAATAATGCTGTCGAGGATTACGTTGCGGCTCTCGAGCGTCATAAGCCTGACATCCTTGGTATGTCGGCACTTCTCACGACCACTATGCCTTATATGAAAGTCGTGATTGACGCGCTGAAAGAGCAGGGCATCCGAGATGACTTCATTGTTATGGTGGGCGGAGCGCCACTTAACGAGGAGTTTGGCGAGGCCGTGGGCGCAGACGCTTACTGCCGTGACGCGGCTGAGGCTGCAACCACTGCCGTTCGCCTAGTTGAAGCGCGTCGACTCGCTCAGGCCTGATCCCACTTGGGGCGCTTACTAGTCATAGGCTGTGGCGCCCTCGCGGAAGAGCTTTCAGCGCTCAAAAGAGCCAACCAGTGGACGGCGCTTGATATCAAGTGTCTCGATGCAGCATTACACAATCGTCCCGAGCAAATAGCCGACCGGCTGGAGTCGGTACTAGTCCAACATCACGCCGAGTACAGCAACATATTGATTGCTTATGCTGACTGCGGAACGGGCGGTGCCGTTGATCGCGTTGCGCAGCGGTTCAACGCTCAGCGCTTGCCGGGGGCTCACTGCTACGAGTTCTATGCAACCAGTCCCGTGTTTGCGGCGCTCGCAGAGGCAGAGCCAGGGACTTTTTATCTGACAGATTTTCTCGTGCGCCATTTCGATCGGTTGGTGATTGAAGAGATGAAACTGGACGAGCACCCGGAACTAGAGGAAATGTTATTTGCTCACTACCGTAGGGTGGTGTACCTGGCCCAGGTCGACAGTAGTGAGCTTCTTGACCAGGCAGAACGGGCGGCTATGCGATTGAAGCTACCTCTGGAAGTGGTGACAACGGGTTACGGATTATTAGCGAAAACGGTCGAAGAAGAAGTTATTCGTGTCATCGCCTGAAGTGCTGTGATTTGCGAGCAACAGACAGAGAATTCATTAATCCCGATTCACCTCAACCTCAACTCGATCAATAAGGGAGATTAACAACGTGCAAAGAATCGATGTCTTATGGAGAGATATTCCCTCCCAGGTTCAAATCAAGCGCGGGCGAGAGCGCGGGAAATACCTTCTGGAACATCGATTTCAGGCGGCGATCGATCGTGCTGCAATGCGTGCGGGCAAGGGCGGCAGTGATGCTTATCTTGAGGAATGGCGTCGTATCACAACATCGATAGAGTCAGATCTTTCTCCGCAAGAGCTGGCCGAGCAAATAGGGAAAATCCTCGAAGCGGAGGTCAGTGACGAGGCGCTCAAGGCCATGGTTGCAAATAAAGGTTTCAAGGACGCGAATTAACTTGCATCCGACTCTATGAGGCGTTAAAAAACGCGCCTAAATTCAACCATCGTAATCGGTCGAGCGGTAAGTACACGAGCACATGGTTTTACAATAAATAGTGCACGACAATGACAGTTTGGGTCGTGCAGGAGACACTCATGACCACCACTATTATCAGCTCGGCCGCCAAAGAAGTTCGCATCGGTTTTGATCAACCGTTTGTTGTCATTGGTGAGCGCATCAACCCAACTGGGCGAAAAATCCTTGCCGAGGAAATGAAGAACGGGGATTACAGCCGCGTGGAGGCTGATGCATTGGCTCAGGTGGCGGCAGGTGCTCAGATGCTCGATGTGAATGCAGGCATTCCGCTGGCGGATGAGCCTCGCATCCTCGCGGAGGCAATACAGTTAGTTCAATCAGTAACAGACGTGCCACTGAGCATCGACTCCTCGATTGTTGAGGCACTCGAATCCGGTCTCGCGGTCTACCAGGGCAAAGCCTTGGTTAACTCGGTTACGGGTGAAGATGAAGTTCTCGAGCGTGTGCTTCCTTTGGTCGCCAAATACGGCGCCGCTGTTGTTGCTATTTCAAATGATGAGACCGGCATCTCAGAAGATCCCAATGTGCGTTTCGAGGTGGCTAAAAAGATTGTTGAGCGCGCCGCTGACTACGGAATTTCCCATGAGGACGTGGTTGTTGATCCGTTGGTGATGCCAATTGGCGCTATCAATCAGGCGGGAGTACAAGTGATGGAGCTCGTGCGACGACTGCGCACGGAGCTCAAGGTCAATACCACCTGCGGCGCTTCCAACGTCAGCTTTGGTTTGCCCAACCGAAATGGCATCAATGCGGCGTTCCTGACCATGGCCATGGGCGCGGGCATGACCTCGGCAATCACCAGTCCGTTGCATGCCGAGGTGATGCAGGCGGTTCGAGGTGGCGATGTCATGATGGGGCATGACCCCGATTGCGCGAATTGGATTAAAGCGTACCGTGAGCCTGCCCCAGAGGGAGCTAGCGGCCGTCGCGGTCGTGCTGGACGTCGCCGAGGCTAACGCGCAGTTCGTGTCTGGCGAGCAGGTCAAAGTTCTTTTTTTACCATCGGGTAAGCGCGGCGAATTTCCGAAGCACACCCAATTGCTCGACGCTGCCCGCACCTTGGGCGTGGATATCGATTCGGTCTGCGGCGGTAGGGGCCTGTGCGGTCGCTGCCAAATCTCCTGTATGTCGGGTACGTTCCAAAAGCACAAGATGACCTCAAGCCCAGCTCATTTGTCGCCGCTGGTTGCCACGGAAATAAAATTTAACGAGCGTAAGGGCCCATTACCGGAAGGGCGGCGTTTGAGCTGTCACGCCGAGTTGCTCGATGACGTGATTATTGACGTGCCGCCCGAGAGTCAGGTGCACCGTCAAATCATCCGCAAAGATGCCGAGCATCGGGATATCCAGCTCAATACTGCGACGCGTCTCTATTTCGTGACGCTGCCAGAGTCCACCCTGGAAGATGCGCGGGGCGAAGCGAAACTGCTCATAGCCTCGCTTGAGTCCGAGTGGGGTTTAACCGACCTTCGCATTGAAACCAGCGAGTTGGTGAAACTGCAGGTGGCACTGGCATCGGGTGACCGAGGTGTCACGGCAGCCGTTTTTGAATCAACACAGATTATTGGTGTTTGGTCTGGTCTATTCGACGCGCCCCGTGGTGTGGCGGTTGATGTGGGCTCCACGACCGTCGCAGCACACCTGTGTGATCTTGCCACAGGCGATGTGTTGTCATCGGCCAGCGTTATGAACCCGCAGATACCGTTCGGTGAAGACCTCATGAGTCGCGTCAGTTACATCATGATGCACCCGGAGGGTGCTGAGGCGATGAGCTCCGCTATTCAAACAGCGCTGAGCAAGCTTTTTGCAGAGCTGACCGAGCAATTGGGTGAAACCACCGATAATATTTTAGAGGTCTCATTGGTTGCCAATCCCATCATGCACCATTTGATTTTGGGCATTAATCCAATCAATTTGGGGGGCGCGCCGTTTGCTTTGACCGTCGACGAGGCTGTCACGCTGAAAGCCCGTGATCTCGGTCTCGATACCCACAGCCAAGCAAGGTTATTTGTACTGCCTTGTATTGCCGGACATGTGGGCGCTGATACGGCAGGGGTCATCCTCGCCGAGAGCCCTGACAGTGATGAGGCGATGAGTCTCATCGTCGATGTGGGCACCAACGCCGAGATTGTGCTTGGTAATAAAGACCGACTTCTGGTGTGCTCGAGCCCAACTGGCCCCGCTTTTGAGGGTGGTGAAATTAGCGCCGGTCAGCGTGCTACTGCTGGGGCAATCGAACGCGTACGAATCGATCGTGAAACGCTAGAGCCAAAATTCAGAGTGATTGGTTCCGAGCTGTGGTCAACGGAGGCGGGCTTCGCGGATTCGACAAAGGAGCTCAATATCACTGGCATCTGCGGCTCGGGCATTATTGAAGTCGTCGCGGAGATGTTCCTCGCAGGCATTATTTCGGAGGATGGCATCGTTGATGGCGCGCTCGCTGAGCGAAGTTCACGCGTCCGGCCTCATGGAAGAACCTGGTCCTATGTGCTCCATTTTGCCGAGGATGAGACGCAGCGCGATATCGTCGTGACTCAGAATGATGTGCGCCAGATTCAGCTAGCGAAGGCTGCGCTCTATGCCGGTATTAAGTTGCTCATGGATAAGATGGGTGTGTCAGCCGTCGATCGTATCCGTCTTGCAGGTGCCTTTGGCAGTCACATCAGTGTCGAACACGCCATGGTGCTGGGACTCATTCCTGACTGTTCGCTTGATCATGTTTCCTCTGCGGGGAACGCGGCGGGTGTTGGAGCCCGCATAGCGCTTCTTGATTACGAGGCCCGTGGCGCTATCCAGCAAACGGTAAATCGTGCCGAGCGAATTGAAACCGCAACGGAATCTGACTTCCAAGACTACTTCGTTGCGGCCATGGCATTCCCTCACAAAACGGATCCCTATCCACACTTGTTTTCCGCGGTAGAGCCGCCATTGAAGAAAGTGGTTGAGCAAACTGACGGTCGACGGCGTCGACGGCGCTCTTAATTGACGGGCAGAGCTAGTCGTTAGCTGTCAGTGAACATTCCGTCACACTGCGGATACGGGGCTTCTAAATCGGTCCACGATCTCGGGCCAAAAAAAAGGAGCCCGTAGGCTCCTATTCATAGACTTTAGCTTTTTGGTCGTTCGTTCGTTGGATCCAACAGCGCACCGTAGCCCACTTTCATTACCTTGGCCTCATAGTGCTCGCCAAAGTACTCGATGAGTACGGTATCACCTTCTTTCGCCTTAGCTGCCGGCAGATAACCCATGGCAACATTCACGCCAAGACTCGGGCCGAACGCCATACTGGTGGTGTAAGACCGTCGACCGTGCGAGTCGATGATGACTTCTTTCGATTCTGGGTCGAGGATGGGCCAGTTACCAACGGGGTAGCGCACGACACCGTTACTGTCGGTTGTGTCTTGCAGAACAAAGGTGCAGAGGTATGCGGCTTGCTCGTCTAACTCGCGCTGTTGCACATAGGCCTCTTTACCATGGAAGTCCGCTGCCTTGACCTTGGGTCGAGCTAGAGCGGCTTCATACAGATTGTACTCAGTCTCCAAGTCAGCATTCTGCAGACGCAAACTCTTTTCGAGTCTTCGGCTGTTAGCGTAGGTCTCGATACCCACGGGTGTTACACCGAGCTCAAACAATGCATCCCAGATCGCCAGGCCATCGGAGAAGGGGAAGTAGAGTTCCCAGCCTTGCTCGCCAACATAGCTGATACGGAAGGCCCAAACCTTGACACCGCAGACTGTGATTTCCTTGGTCGTCGCGAACGGGAAAGCCTCGTTAGAGATGCTCTCAGGGTCGTCCATCAGCTTGGCCAGTGTGACTCGCGCCTCAGGTCCCCACAGCCCCAGAGTCGCTAGCTCTTCGCTGCGATCATGGAATGTGACGTTAGCGAAGCCCTTGCGGTCACTCATATCACGCATCCAGATGTAGTCACGGTGACCGGTATCACCACCGCACACCACTCGGAAGCAGTCTTCCGCGAGCCTGATGATGGTGAGGTCAGACCGGATACCACCCGCGTGATCGAGGAAGTGTGTGTAAACACCTTTTCCGATTGCGGTGTCCGCACCGACCTTGGCCACAGAGAGGTATTCCATCAGACCTTCAGCGTCGGCACCTTCGACATCAAAGATGGCGAAGTGCGAGAGGTTGATCATGCCAACGCCATCGCTCATGGCTAGCTGTTCCGCATTGGAGACCTCCCAGAAGTGACGGTTATCCCATTCAGCTTCTCTGGTTGGCACCTGATCGCGATACTTCGCCAGTAATGTCGCCTCGTTGGCCGCGTAACCGTGTGCTCGCTCCCAACCCGCAACTTCCATGAAGTATCCGCCCAGAGCTACTTCTCGCTCATAAAAAGGGCTGACACGCATGCCGCGTGATGTGGCGAAAGGTTCGCGTGGGTGAACCGCAGGGGTGTATATCTTCTGCGCAGACTCATAGCATCGGTTGCGGACGTAGTCATCGCCCTTCTGGATCGGATAATGACGCGCAGAATCGACGCTGTGAATATCTTGCTTCGTACGCCCATGCGTCATCCATTCAGCGAGCAACTTACCGGCGCCGGGGCCCTCTTTGACCCAAACTGCTTCACACAGCCAGAGGTTTTTGACCTCGGTTGATTCACCGATGATGGAGCTGCTGTCCGGCGTAATTGAGAGAAGCCCATTAAACGATCGCCGCTCTTCCCAGCCAAGCTCTCCCAGAACAGGAGTCAGCTCGATCGCACGCTCAAACGCTTCCATCACCTGATCGAGCGTCATATCGCGCATCGAGGGCGAGAGTCGTGCCTCTCCCGGTTCAGCGATGTCAGTTGGGTCTACCAGTCGAGGCTCAAACGGCTCGTAGTAGCCCCATTCCAACAGGCCTCCTTCTGGGGTGGTGGGGTCTCCCGTATCTCTAACGTACGCTGAGTTGCCTTGGTCACGCATCAACGGGTAGACGATATCTTTACCCGTTCCCTCGAGGTGATCCCAAGGTCCAAAAAACAATAATGGGTGCTCGAGTGGCATCAGCGGCAGTTTTACGCCCGCCGTCTCAGAGACCAAATTGCCCCAAATACCGACACATAGGACCACGTAGTCGGCTCGTATCGTGCCTTTATGGGTCTCAACTCCCTTGATCTCGCCGTCTTCAACAATCAGTTTTGTGGCGGGGGTGTAGGCGAAAGCTTTTAATTTGCCCGAGGCTACTGCTTCATCAACTAAATCGCCGGCTACTTTCTGCGAGCGAGGTGTCACAAGACCAGCATCGGGGTCCCACATAGCACCTTGGATTTGGTCTTCCTCCAATAGCGGGAACTTCTCCTTCGCCTCAGCTGCAGAGATCATGTAAGCGTTGGTGCCAAAAGCTTTACCTGAGCCAACCTTACGAATGAGTTCTAGCATCCGTTCGTCATCGTCTTTCCGGGCAACTTCGAGACCACCGGTCTTAATGTAGTTACCGCGCTTTGCGTAGAACTCTCGGCTGTAATTAGTAATCTCGACATTCAGCTTGTCGTGAGACGTCATGTAGCAAAAGTCTGATGCGTGAGATGTCGAGCCGATATCCGTTGGAATCGCTGACTTTTCAAGGCCTACGATGTCGTCCCAGCCTTCTTCAATCAGGTGGTGAACCACCGATGCACCGACGATACCACCTTGTCCGATGACAACGACCTTGGCGTGTTCTGGTAAAGCCGCCATGAATGTCTCCTCTTGCAAATTATTCTTGTCGACAGGCGCGGAGTGTATGCCTTGTGGGCCTCAAACGAAATAGATTTGGCCCTGATTTAGCGGTACTTTTTGATGCATTAATCGACGATTAACCCCCACGTGTTAGCCTTGCGGTTATCGACACAAAATCGCCTGATTTCTGTGGGGATTTTTGATGCGCTCTATGACGATCTGTGTGACTGTTTGACAGTCTGTTTGTCCGATTAAAGGTGTCTTTATTTCTGATGGAAAACACTAGCCTGACCGCCATCGCCGGAATTTCCGCGGGGCATGTTACAGATGAATTGAATATGACAGGTGTCACCGTCGTGCGCTTTTCCGGCGACGGCGCGAGAGCCGCGGTTTCTGTGCAAGGAGCGGCGCCGGGAACACGTGAGACCGATTTATTGGAGCCCGGTAATTTAGTCGAAAAAGTTCATGCCATCGTCCTGACTGGAGGCAGCGCCTACGGCTTGGATGCGGCGTCAGGTGTTATGGCGGCGCTCGAGGAGGAAGGCGTTGGACTACCTGTTTCCAAAGAGACGGTCGTCCCCATCGTGCCCGCGGCCGTCTTGTTTGATTTGAACGTAGGGTCATCGAACGTAAGACCCGGCATTGACTGGGGTTATAAGGCTGCCCGGGAGGCGAATGATTTGCCTATTGCATCTGGTAATGTGGGCGCAGGAATGGGTGCGACAGTTGGCAAGCTGCTAGGTCCCTCCCGGGCAACAAAGGGAGGCCTGGGTAGCGCGCGTGTTGACCTGGATAATGGTGTCGTTGTTTCAGCACTCGTGGCAGTCAATGCGGTGGGTGAGATTGTCGATACCGTCAGCAATACCGTTGTCGCCGGGATCCGGGCAAACGTTATTGGTCATTATGACTCGGCCGTTGATGTGGCACTGGGGAATACTGCAAAAGCACCGGTTGCTGGAACCAACACCACCTTGGGTCTGATCGCGACTAACGCAAACCTGAGTAAAGTTCAGTTAAAAAAAGTAGCCGAAATGGCACATGACGGGATGGCACGCGCCATCCGGCCCATTCATACACAGTTCGACGGTGATACCGTTTTTGCTGTCTCTATGCCCAGGTCTGAGATTGAAACCACTGCTGAGGCCGATGCCCAGCTAAACAGTATTGGCATCGCAGGAGCGAAGGCACTTGAGCTCGCCATTATCGATGCGGTTCGCTCCGCCAAATCAGTCGGTGATGTCATTGCCTGCTGCGATTGGCATAACGACTGAGACGCGCTCACCAAGCCCTGGGCAAAGTTGCTCGATACCTTGGCGTTACAACCTTAGAGAACCCGGTTTGCGCCGTGTCCCAGCATTCATCACAGACGCCCCTTTTTTGTGCGTTTCTCCCTTGACGCGGCACCCCTGACTCCCTAGACTCTCGCCCCTCAGTCGCGGGACCCCTGGTTGCAGACCTAGAGTTTCGTGTGAATGCCTTCGATGATACAGGCGTCGATGCAAGGGGCATTGTTAAGACTTGATGCGGGGTGGAGCAGCCTGGTAGCTCGTCGGGCTCATAACCCGAAGG
>MDTD01177269.1_pt1 | contig 18200 bp, 18 predicted proteins | sample 811221 | NCBI WGS metagenome assembly MDTD01 (sample SAMN05326646, study PRJNA326480) | marine metagenome | isolation source: seawater | place: Pacific Ocean: South West | collected 2011 | reverse complement strand
TTATCCACGGTTGTTAGAACTGGTTCAGCCCGATCGGGTTCATGTTATGATGTCAGGTCAAATTGTGATGTCAGGCGATTATACCTTGGCAAATACCCTTGAAGAGAAGGGATATGGTTGGCTGGCTTCAAATACAGTTGAGTCTTAAGATGAACGTGATGGATAAGGTTTTACCTCAGCAGATGGAATCAAATTGGCCTGAATGGTTTGAACATTTGAAAGCTTCGTGGCCCAGTCAAGCGTACAGTTCTGAATCAACGCAGCTCAATATACAGCCTGAATGTGAAGCTTGGTTGGCTGAACATCAATCAGATGAGATCTATCGTATTGTGTGGATTAATGGTGTGTTAAATGTGTCGTGTTCATCATGGCCTGTCTTGAATGAATTAGACCAAGTTATCACCACTTTGCCATCATACTGTATGCGTTCAAATGAGCAGACAGCTTGGTTAAAGGCATACTTAGAAGAGCGTTCAGGGTGGGTCCAATGGCTCCCCAATCGGGCTGAATCGTTATTGAATATATCAGATGGGATATGCATTGATTTGTTGCGTCCATTAGATCGGCCCTTACATTTAATTCATTGGGTTGATGAGTCTATACCTTCCAACCATATGACTTTACAGCATATGATCCGTTTAGGTGAAGGAGTATCCCTTGATCTATGTCAATGGTCGGTGGGATCAAATCCGGTGAGTGCTGAATTTAATGTGGATTCACATATATGTTTAGCTGAAAAGGCCCATTTAAATATATCCACTATTCAGCAACTCCCCGAAGGGGTTACCTTGAGGGGGTTGGAAACCATGTGTTTAGACGCACATGCGCAGTGTCAAGCAACCTATTGGGGGATGGGGGCAAGCTGTTTTGAGCAGCATACCGATATTCGCTTGCGTGGTCTGCATTCACACTATGCACTACGTGAGTTAATAGACCTTAACGGCACCCAGTGTCAACATCATCATGTTCATGTGCATCATCAAGCTGAATCAACGGATTCTCAGCAAACATTTTGTGTGTTAGGTCAAGATCGATCAAAAGGTCAGGTTTTGAGTCGTGTGATTGTTGATGAAGGTGCATTTAATATTGATTCCAAGCAATCTGCGCGAGGCATGTTGTTATCTCCAGGGGCTCAGATTGAAGTGTCGCCCGAATTAGAAATTTATGCAGATGCTGTACAGTGCCAACATGGCGCCAGTGTCGGGGCTTTAGATGCTGATGCATTACGTTATTTGACAGCCCGAGGTATTTCATTAGATCAAGCTCAACAATTATTAATTCAAGCACTGATTCGTAATGTGTTGCCTGATCAACCTAATTCAAAGATGCATGCTCTCATGATGAAGTATTATGAATTTGACGAGGTTTAATCTGTGGACGTGTCACTCAATCAGGGGGTCATGACGCATCGTCAAGATTTCCCGATTTTAGATCAAAAGATTCATCAGCATCCCTTAATTTACCTGGATAATGCTGCCACAACGCACCGCCCTCAAGTGGTGATCGATGCAATGCAATCTTTTGTGAAAGTTGATTATGGTAATACGCATGGTCGTATCCATACGCTCAGTGAGCGAGCACATGCGCATGTTGAGCAGGGTAGGGATGTTGTTGCCCGATTTATTCATGCATCGAATCCCAATGAAATTGTTTTTGTTTCAGGTACAACGCATGGTCTTAATTTAGTCGCTCAAGGCTATTTTGGCCCAAAGCTCCAGCCTGGAGATCGAGTGATTGTTACAGTGATGGAGCATCATTCAAACTTTGTGCCTTGGCAACAATTATGTCAGCGCACGGGTGCGATACTCGAGGTTATTAATATCAATGAAGCAGGTGATTTAGACTTAGATCATCTTGAACGTTCTTTATCTCAGGGAGCAGTTTGTGTGGCCATGACGCATGTGTCAAATGTGTTAGGGCGGATTAACCCAGTTGAAAAATGTGTTGAATTAGCACACCAATATGGTGCGAAAGTCGTTGTGGATGGCGCACAAGCGAGTGGACGGTTCCCGATTGATGTGAAAGCATTGGGGTGTGATTTTTATGTTTTTTCAGGTCATAAAATGTATGGTCCATCTGGTATTGGTGTGGTGTATGCTCAAGCAGATCATTGGGCTGATATGCAGCCTTGGTTTTTTGGAGGTGGGGCTGTTGCAACAGTGAGTGCAGACTCAGTTACTTTTTTATCTCCTCCTGCTTGTTTTGAGGCCGGCACTCTTCATGCTGAAGGGGTGGTGGGCCTAACCGCTGCAATAGCCTATCTTGAGTCGATAGGCCTTGATCAGATTGCATCACATGAGCGCTTACTGGGCGAAATCTTATGGACACATTTAGCTGAACACCCTAAGTGTCAAGTGTTGGGTGGAATGCCTGATTGTGGTGTTGTGTCTTTTAATTTAATGGGAGTTCATCCGCATGATTTGATCACTTTGTTAGATCAGTATGGCATTGCTGTGCGCGGAGGACACCATTGTGCGCAGCCTTTGTTGCACCGTTTAGGGGTGCAGTCTAGTGCTCGTATTTCTTGTGGACTTTATAATACAGTAGATGAAGTTCATCAAACACTCGATCGGTTATTATCTATTCAGGAGCTGTTCTGTGCTTAGTGACGAGATTAAAGCATTATATCAAGAAATGATTTTAGATCATGGTAGAAGTCCAAGACATTTTGGGGTACTTGAGCCTGCTCAGTGTAGTGTCAAAGGTGTGAACCCTGTCTGTGGAGATACCCTTGAGTTATACCTTAACATTGGACCAGATGGATTAATTGAGGCGAAATTTACAGGTCATGGCTGTGCTATTTCAATGGCGGCTACCTCCTTGTTGCTTGAGGCCATTCAGGGACGATCAACTGAAGAAGCGTTGGCATTGATTGAACAGTATCGATGTATGGTTAAAGGTGAAGTCGATGAAACACAAGCTTCTATTGGTAAGTTAATTACACTATCAGGTGTTAAGGCCTATCCTTCCCGAATTAAGTGTGCAACACTGGGGAGTCATGCCCTAAAAACGGTGATACTCAGCGGACATTCCACTACAGTCTCAACTGAAGATCAAGGTTCGGATATATGAGTCAGGCGCTTAATATCACTGTAACCGCCGAAGCTCAAGCTCATTTTAAAGCGCACATTACGGCATCAAAATCGGCAGGTGTGCGATTATCTATGAAGCCAAATGGATGTGCAGGGTATGGTTATGACGTAACATTTCCAAATAAAAAGCCTGATGATGCTTTGGAGTATGAGTTCGAAGGGGTATTGATTTGGGTTGATTCAGCATGTTCGCATTTATTTCAAGGGGTGAGTATTGATTATGTTCAGCGATCATTGGGTCAAAAGCAGTTGGTTTTTGATAATCCACAGGTGGCATCGATGTGTGGTTGTGGGGAAAGTGTTCAGTTAAAAGATGAGGAGACGTGATAATGCGTGGCCAAAAAGTCAATTTGGTTGAGGACTGTCAAGTCTTAATGGTCCCCTCAGGGGTGCCTGTTTTATTGCCTCAGGGAACTCAGGTGGTCATTACGCAGGCATTGGGCGACAGTTGTTCAATTGTATCTGGGGGGCAATTGTTCCGAATTGATGGTGATCAAATCAAAGCTTTGGGTGATGCTTTTGTCCCTAAAAAGCCCGATATTCCTGAGGGTGCAGATGTGGAGGTACAAGCTTGGGCATGGCTTAAAACGGTGTATGATCCTGAAATTCCTGTTAATGTTGTGGATTTAGGATTGATTTACCATGTGATGGTTGAAGAAGCAGAGCAGGGGACGCAGGTCCACATTATGATGACATTAACTTCTCCTACGTGTGGTATGGGGCCTGTACTTCAAGAAGATGTGACACGAAAAATGTATGAGATTGATGGAGTGAAATCTGTTCAGTTAGAATGGGTATTTGATCCGCCTTGGAATCAATCCATGATGTCAGAAGCGGCTCAGCTTGAATTGGGTTTGTTGTAATCAGAGCGATCTCATAGAGTCTGCTAAAGGGGATGCCATGCGAGTGATCAGTTGTAATGTTAATGGGTTAAGGTCAGCTTATCGTAAAGGTTTTTTAGGCTGGGCTAAAGCTCAGGATGCGGATTTTATCTGTTTGCAAGAAATTAAAGCTCAGGATGCAGATTTGCAAGCAGAATATTTTCAGTTGCCGGGTTACCAGTTATATACACACTGTGCAGATCGAAAAGGGTATAGCGGTGTAGCTATTTATTCAAAGCATTTGCCAGATTCGGTGATGAGAGGGTTGGGTTGGCCGTGTGCGGATGAAGAAGGTCGATACCTAGAGTTAAATATTAAAGGGCTCAAAATTGCTTCAATTTATTTTCCTTCAGGCACTTCAGGCGATCATCGCCAAGCTTTGAAGTATGAGTTTATGTCAAACTATTATGAAAGGTTTTTAAAGACATATCAGACATCTAGTCAGCCTGTGATCATTTGTGGTGATTGGAACATTGCACATCAAGCCATTGACCTTAAAAATTGGCGTGTTAATCAAAAAAATTCTGGTTTCTTGCCTGAAGAAAGGGCTTGGTTAGATCAATTATTTGAGGATGAGTGTTGGGTTGATGCGTTTAGGCAATGTAATACTCAGGCAGAAGAGTATAGTTGGTGGACGTATCGCGGTCAAGCGCGTGCTCGTAATGTGGGTTGGCGAATTGATTATCAAATCATTTCTAGGGCCTTAAAAGAGCAGATTATCAATGCCGTGATTGATCGATCTGAAGTTTTTTCAGATCATGCTCCGTTAGTGTTTGATTATGCGTATTCACCTTTTGCTGAGTGTGTGGATTAAGATGGATTCAATTGAGCAAAAATAAAGTGGGTGATGTTCAGGGTGCCGGGTTTTGGGTCGCTCTTTTCAATGAAGCATCATAGAGGCATTAAATACATTTCAAGATGGACCTGTGCTGTTTAGAGTGAGGCGAATATCTTAAGATTTAAGCTTTGAATAGAGATAAAGATGGATTTGTATTGTTAGGTTTTACTTGATCTTCGATGATTCAGTCGTGAACGGGGTGTTAAATCCATTCAGTCAGTGTTAAAAGGTTTGGTGGGGGTTAAAATAAAATCATTTAATTGAGTGATTGAGTGTGAGGGTTTTAGATTGAGGGTGATGTTTTAAAATGAAGCGGTGATTGTTGCTGGACAGTCATTTAAAACCATGATTGAATGATACATTCATCTAATTTAATTTCGTTGAGGGCTCTATCATGTTCAATCGGATCGCTCAAGGTGTCATCTTGAGTGTCAGTGTGTGTGTTGTATCTATTTGGGCGGATGCGCCTGTAGAAATCTTAGGTTCAAGTGGGGGGGGTGATGGTGTGGAGCATCGTGTGCTGCAATCTGCTTATGAATCTGAGCATGATGTAGAGCGTTGTTTGGCGCTATCTAGGCAAAATGTTCAGCAATTAAATCTATTAAAGCAACAACTGCGTGCGCAAGCGCGGCAGCTTGAAGGGGTGTTGTCTAAACTTCAGGTCCTTGAAGCTCGTCAGCAAGTGTCTTTAAAACATCAACCTTCTAAATCAAAAGTTTTAAAGCATCGATCACATTCTCTATCGAATCAATCCGATCTAGCCGTTAATCGATCTCATTTAAAATCTCAGTTAGTGCGACCCGTGAAACATGTTTCCCCTCGATCTCAGAAGAATGAAGTCAAGTCTCCTCAACAGGCTCAAGCGTTGAGTTTGGAGTCGCACCGTTTTAATACAGTTTATCATCATGGGTTAGCTGCGTTGCAGTCACAACGATTACAAGAAGCAGCAGACTTGTTTCAGACGTATTTGAAGCAAGCGCCTCAAGGTCATTATGTGCCAGAAACGCACTACCAATTAGGCTTAATTGCAATGAAGTCCAAATCTAATGATGAAGCTTTTAAACATTTTAATGTATTGGCTCAAAGGTTTAAATCATTCAAACATACTCCAGATGCTTATTTTAAATGTGCACTCATCTATTGGAAGCAAGGTCAATCTCATCAAGCGCATCAATATTTACAGCAATTGATTCAGCGGTATCCTCAATCTGCATCAGCTTATATGGCGCAATTGAAATTGAGGCAATGGGTCAATTAGGTAGAGTGTTGTGAAGCTCAATTTCAAAGTATTTCGATGGATGAGCGGTCGGAGTGTGGCGCTTGGGGGGGTTATTTTCACTGCAGTGCTGTTGTATCCCTCTATTCAGCGGGTCAGTGTGAAGGGAGATTTAGCCCGTTTGGATCAAGCCCTTGTTGAGCGTAAACTCTCAAGTGAGTTAAATCGTCCAATGATTTTAGTCTCACTTTCAAAAATACGTACTGCATTAAAATCAATTGACGGCGTTTCAGATGCTCAAGTATTACGTCGTTGGCCAGGGGATGTGCATATTCATGTAGTGTTTCGTCAACCTGTATTACGTTGGAATGAGCCAGGCTTTATTGATCGCTCAGGGGCTTTATTTTATTGGCCCAAAGCAGGTGCTGATCATCAATCATTGCCTCAACTTAAAACCAGTTTAGATTTAATACAGCCAGGGTTGAGTTATTTCAATCGTTTGCAGCATGATTTGAATCCGGTTTTGAAGCGACGTATTCAAAGCTTGGCCTATATCCCTTGGGTTGGATGGCAAGTTGATTTAGGACGAAACTGCCTGATTATTTTAGGAGAGCAGGATATCATGCGGCGTTGGAAGCGTTTTATGAATGTTGCGCCTCAGGTCATATCGGTAGGGAAGCGTTGCCATCGTGTTGATTTGCGATACTTGAATGGATTTTCAGTGAAATAATATTGACTAAAATAGCTTATTGTCGCGTGCAATTCTAAGGTGAGTCGGTTAGTATTAAAGATGACATAGATCTATGCTAAGTATATCTTGCTGTGTTTTTAGTTTGGGTTTAGGTTGTAAGTTTTTGATTTTTTATTATATGTTGGATGAAGTTTTGTGAAGAAAAGTGATCCTGGTCTTATTGCTGCACTTGACATTGGAACAACCAAGGTGGTGTGTTTAATCGGACGTGTTTTGGATTCAGATGCACAAGCTGTTCTTGAAATTGTAGGAATCGGTTCACATCCTGCTTCTGGAATGAAGCGAGGAGTGGTTGTCAACATTGAAAGTACGGTGCGTGCGATTTCTGAAGCAATCAAATCTGCAGAGCAAGCGGCCTCCACAACGATTCGAGCGGCTTATGCGGGAATTGCCGGTAGCCACATTCGAAGTATGAATTCACATGGGATTGTTGCAATTCGTCAGCAAGAAGTCTCACATGCAGATATTGATCGTGTGATTGAGGCTGCACGTGCTGTCGCAATCCCAGCAGACCAACAAATACTACATGTATTGCCCCAGGAGTTTTTTGTCGATAATCAAGATGGCATTCGTGATCCGATTGGCATGTCAGGTGTTCGACTAGAAGCTAAAACACATATTGTGACCGGTTCAGTCAGTGCGGCTCAAAACATCATCAAATGTGTAGAGCGTTCAGGCGTTCAGGTCAATGATGTTATTTTAGAACAACTGGCATCAAGTCAAGCTGTTCTAACAGAAGATGAGAAAGAGTTAGGCGTGTGCTTGGTCGATATTGGTGGGGGTACAACTGATATTGCTGTTTTTGTTGATGGGGCTATTCGACATTCTGCAGTGATTCCTATTGCAGGGAATCAAGTGACCAATGACTTGGCTGTTGCGTTGAGAATTTCAACGGCTGATGCTGAGGCAATTAAATTGACACAATCTTCGGTTTCTTTGAATGGTGCGGATGCAAACACTGTCATGGAAGTCAGTGGTATTGCTGATGAACATACACAAGCTGTTTCACTTCAAACAATTGCAGATGTTGTGCGTGCGCGTTATGAAGAATTATTTCAAATGATTGAACTAGAGTTAAGGCGTAGTGGTTTGCATGAAGCCTTAGCGGCTGGGATTGTTTTCACCGGTGGTGGCTCAAAGGTTGCACAAGGTATGTCGCTTGCAGAGTCAATTTTTAATATGCCAGTTCGGATTGCAGCACCTCAGTCATTATTAGGAATTGACGAAGATATTAGACGACCTGAGTATGCGACCGCTGTTGGGTTAATGCTCTATGGGCATCAACAAATGAAGCAAGGCATTACGGTTTGTGATGGAATGAATGAGCGGATATGGATGCGTCGGCTTAAGCAATGGTTGCACTGTTATTTTTAAATTAGGGACAACATGTTTATTGAATAATCTTAGGAGGGTTTAACATGTTTGAATTATCAGACGCCGATGCACAAGGCGCCGTCATTAAAGTCATTGGTATTGGTGGTGGCGGATGTAACGCTGTCCAGCATATGTTAGATGAAGGAATTGAAGGTGTTGAGTGCTTTTGCGCCAATACAGATGCTCAAGTCCTTGAAGCTTTATCGATATCACGCACGATCCAGTTGGGTGCTGATATGACAAAAGGATTGGGCGCTGGTGCTGATCCTGAAGTGGGGCGTCAAGCTGCGCAGGAAGATCGAGACCGCATTTATGAGGCACTCAAAGGCGCTGATATGGTGTTTTTGACAGCAGGTATGGGCGGTGGTACAGGGACGGGTGCAGCTCCTGTTTTTGCTGAAATTGCAAGAGAATTGGGTATTTTGACTGTGGCTGTGGTCACGACACCTTTTACGTTTGAAGGCAAGCGTAGGATGCAAGTGGCTAAAGCGGGTATTGAAGAATTAGGACGTTATGTTGATTCGCTCATCACCATCCCAAATAATAAGTTACTGAGTGTGCTGGGCAAAAGTGTCAGTTTATTAAGTGCCTTTCGTTCAGCTAATGCGGTGTTACAAGGTGCTGTTCAAGGAATTGCGGATTTGATTACAAGGCCGGGGCTGATCAATGTTGACTTTGCTGATGTCCGAACAGTCATGTCTGAAATGGGCATGGCAATGATGGGAACAGGTCATGCTTCTGGTGATGATCGCGCCGCACTTGCTGCCGAAGCAGCTGTTTCAAGCCCATTGTTAGAAGATGTTGATTTGACAGGTGCTCGAGGTATTTTGGTGAACCTCACGGCAGGTCCTGACATGACTATTGGCGAATTTGAAGCCGTGGGCGATACCATTCGTGCATTTACATCTGAAAATGCACGTGTGGTTGTCGGAACGGTGATCGATCCTGATTTAACAGAATCAATTAAAGTGACCGTTGTTGTGACAGGCTTGGGTGCAGATCAAGGTGTAGGGGCTCCAGAGTCTGCGCCTCGAGTTCTACAACAGCAAGATCAATCTGAATTAACTGCGCCATCAGTCCACAATCAATCACCAACTTATCCGAATTCGACACCTGCGCGTGAGCGTGTAACGCCTTCATTCACAGCGCAGCATGATATTGCTTCTTCATTAACTGGGGGGCATGACAATATTGATTATTTAGATATTCCTGCTTTTTTGCGTCGAGAGCGTGACGAAGTTGAAACTGAACGATAAGGGCGTTAATACATGAAGGCTGCTTTAGTGCTTCACTATCTGCTCATATTAGATCAAAAAGGTTAAGTATGTGTTTCGAACGAACCATTAGAACGCCTATGAGTGCCCGTGGAGTTGGGGTGCACTCAGGCCAAATAGTCACGATTGTTTTAAGGCCTGCGCCGGTGAATACTGGAATCGTTTTTCGTCGAGTAGACCTGGATCCAGTGGTTGAAGTTAAAGCTGATGTTGATCTTGTGGGAGACACGCGCCTGTCAACATGTTTGCAGTCTAAGGGTGTTCGGGTTTCGACCATCGAACATTTAATGTCTGCTGCTGCAGGGCTAGGTGTTGATAATTTATATGTGGATATGAATGCAGAAGAGATTCCCATCATGGATGGGTCTTCAGTGTCTTTTGTTTTTTTGCTTCAATCTGCAGGTTTAGTAGACCAGCCTGAACAGCTAAAACGTTTTGTTCGAATTAAGCGAAAAATCGAGGTGGTATCTGAAGGGAAAAAAGCTTCTGTTGAGCCATTCAATGGTTTTAAAGTTAAATTTGAAATTGGCTTTAATCACCCTACGATTTTAGAATCTGATTGTTTATGTGAAGTTGATTTTTCATCAACAAGCTTTGTTCGAGAAATTTGTCGTGCACGTACCTTTGGTTTTTTGGCTGATGTTGAGCGATTAAAGCAGCAAAATTTGGTGATGGGTGGCAATTTAAAAAATGCAATTGTATTGGATGATGAGCGTATTTTAAATCCAGGTGGATTGAGGTACCAAGATGAATTTGTACGGCATAAAATTTTAGATGCTGTTGGAGATTTGTATTTGCTGGGACGTCCCATGATTGGTTTATTTAAAGGGTATAAGTCAGGACATGCATTGAACAATATTTTGCTTAAAACCCTAATGATGGATGCAGATGCTTGGGAAGTCATCACATTTCCTCGAGGCGACCAGCCCATCCATTTTTCGGTTTTACCGAGTGATCAGCGTTCAATTTAACCTGAGGTTAATTTCATTTTAGGCCGAACTTTCCATGTTAAAATGCATGTTGTTTTGAAGTGGCGCTCAATGATTGGATGAAATGTTGCTTCAAATTGTCTTAAAGGATATAGCCATATTGCGTCATAAATTAAAATAGTGACAGTTGAAGCGGTGGTATGACTCAGCTGATAGTGAGGTCGATATGATTCAGGTAAACATTGATCTAGTTTAAGCTTAAGTTGCTGTAAAGCGTATACCTGGTTGAGGATTGGGTGTGCTGTGTGTGTTAAGATATGTTGCATAATGATTCAGATTCAATCCATCTCAACTTAAAAATAGCATTGCAGCAGGTTGATGCCAAGTGTTACAATCAAAATCCATATTCAATGACAGTAAATGAATGAGAGGGTTATCATGTTGCAAGAAGTATTGCTCAAAGTGTTTGGAAGTCGCAACCAGCGATTTTTGAGGAGTATTGCGCCATTGATTGCATCAATTAATGAGGCTGAATCTGTTGTTCAAGCGTATTCTGATCAAGCGCTGGGAGCAGCTACTGCAACGCTTAAATCTCGATTAAGTGCCGGCGAAACATTAGAAGCCCTGCTTCCAGAGGCTTTTGCATTGGTTCGAGAAGCCAGTGTCCGAACGCTTGGATTAAGACATTTCGATGCTCAATTGATTGGAGGTATTGTATTGCATCGAGGTAAAATCACCGAAATGGGAACAGGTGAAGGGAAAACCCTTGTTGCAACTTTAGCGGCTTATCTGAATGCCTTATCAGGGCAAGGCGTTCATGTTGTGACGGTTAATGATTATTTAGCACAGCGTGATGAAGCTTGGATGCGGCCTATTTATCAGATGTTAGGTATCACCACCGGAGCTGTGGTTTCAAATATGACTTTTGAGGCTCGCAAAATGGCATATGCTGCTGATGTTACTTATGGGACCAATAATGAATTTGGATTTGATTATCTCAGAGACCATATGGCACATGATCCTGCTCAACAGGTTCAACGATCGCATGCATTTGCGATTGTAGATGAAGTAGATTCTATTTTAATTGATGATGCAAGAACGCCTTTGATTATATCTGGAGAGATCCAAGAAGATTTATCTCGATATGCTGTTATGAACGAGTTGGCCGTATCCTTAAAGATTGATCAGGACTTTTCCCTCGATGAGAAAGAGCGTTTAGTGATATTGACTGAGGCAGGACATCAGCATGTGGAGGCTTGGCTTGACGAGCAAGGTTTGCTCAATGACAAAGGGTTATACGACGTTGAAAACATCGGATTATTACATATGCTCAATGCTGTGCTAAGAGGGCAATACTGCTTTAAGAAAGATGTTGATTATATTGTTCAGTCCGATCAAATTGTATTGATTGATGAGCATACGGGCCGTGCAACCCCTGGGCGCCGATGGTCTGATGGGCTGCATCAGGCCGTAGAGGTTAAAGAAGGTGTGACCATTCAGCAAGAAAATCGAACGTTGGCTTCCATTACATTACAAAATTACTTTAGATTATATGATAAGCTATCCGGAATGACAGGCACGGCTGATACTGAAGCCTATGAGTTCCAGCACATTTATGGTTTAGAAGTGGTTCAAGTGCCCACACATAAACCAACCATTCGAAAAGATGAAAGTGATCGTTTATTCCTAAACACTGCTGGGAAGAATCGAGCCATCATTCGCGAAATTAAAGCCCGACATCAAACCTCGCAGCCAGTATTGGTTGGGACCGCATCAATCCAAAACTCTGAAATCTTATCTGAATTACTCAAATCTGAGGGCATTTCTCATGCGGTCTTAAACGCTAAGCACCATGAAAATGAAGCTCAGATCATTGCGCAGGCAGGTTGCTTAGGTGCGGTAACCATCGCAACAAATATGGCAGGGCGAGGGACTGATATTGTCTTAGGTGGTGCAATGCCAGCATCAGATCAATCGGATTCAGAAGCTATGATTGAGTGGAGAGCAAATCATGAGCGAGTCAAAGCCTTAGGTGGGTTGCATGTTTTAGGGACCGAGCGCCATGAATCTAGGCGTATTGACGATCAGCTCAGAGGGCGTGCGGGTCGACAGGGCGATCCGGGCTCAACGCAGTTTTATGTGGCTCTAGAGGATCCACTCATGCGTATTTTTGCAGGTGAAAAAGTCATTGCTTTCATGGGAAAGATGATGGAAGAAGATGAAACATTAGAGCAGCCTATTTTAACGCGTCAAATCGCTGGGGCTCAGCGTAAAGTTGAGGGATTTAATTTTGATATACGTAAGCAATTATTGCGTTTTGATGATGTTGCCAATGAGCAGCGCCAGCTTGTGTATCATCAGCGTCAGACTGTGCTTGAAGCTCATAGCATTCAAAGTAGTATTGAAAATACGATTCCCGTTGTCATGCAAGCGGTTGTTGATGAGTATATTCCTGCTGAATCTTTAATTGATGCTTGGGATTTAGAGGGATTGGTCGCGTTATTGAAGGCTTCATTTTTGCTCGAATGCGATGTAGATGAATGGCGTGCGCATGATGATTTGACGGTTGAATCAGTTCAATCTCGCGTGTTGTCTTTAGCGCAGGCGCGTTACCGTCAGCAGTGTGATCAACTGGGTGCTGAGGTGATTCACCCGCTTGAGAAATCCTTAATGTTGGAAGTATTAGATCAGCAATGGTATGAACATTTAACTGCAATGGATCAATTAAGAGAAGGGATTCATCTGAGAAGTTATGCTCAAAAAAATCCAACAGAGGAATATAAGCGAGAATCATTTCAATTGTTTAAGGCCATGTTGTTGAATATTAAGCGTGAGGTGATCAGTGTGTTATTTCGTGTTGAATTATCTGAACAAGCCCTCACTGATGAAAACAAATCCACTCCTCATATAAGCTCAGCTTATGCTTATTCAGAGACGTCAGCCATTCATGAATCAGCATCAGTCATGTCCTGGGCAGAGGAATTGCCTATCAATCGTCATGTTTCCGAGACAGCTCCTAAGCCCTTAAACAAAGTGGGGCGGAATGAACCTTGCCCCTGTGGATCAGGTCAAAAATATAAACGATGTCATGGCCGTTTAGAATAAGGTGCTCCAACCTGGATTTGATTTCATTTATACCCTTTTATCAAAATAAATGGTGTGAGTGTTATCATTTTATTCGAGCGTTAAATGGATGAAGCTTCATATTTATTTTGCCTCATGCTCAATGCTTGATCATGAGGCTTTATTCTATCACCGCCTTTTAATATAGCGATCAATGTACACTTTGATCGACCGATTACCTATTCATGAATAAGCTGGGTTGTGCTTCTAGCGTTACATTTTCCAGTGTCGTTGCAAGGATTGATTCATCATCGATTGAATGATCTATTTTGAGTATTATTTTTTCAAAGGAATATATAGGGTGCATTAAATAAGTTGGTCAAGCAAGGGGCATGAAAATGAACTCGTGTGGAATCAACCTCAAATGCTGTAGCGTGTACGATGATTCAATCAGTAAGTATAAGTCCACTGAAAGCTAAGATTGGATTCAATAGGTCGGGCTGGAGTGGTTTCAGGGGATAAAAAATGAATGGACAATCGATGTTTCCCCACACTGATTGCTGGATAAGTATTGAGTGTGGTTTGAATTCGAATTAAATGGATGGGTATGGAGGGGTCTAAAATGGTTTGAAAAAAGCCTTGCTGTGCTTCGGCCTGAGAGAAAGGGCGTGTATTTCTGATGAGCGTGAGCACGGTGTTCAAAACGGTATGGATAAGTGCTGTCTCTTGCCTCATCTGTTCAAGGTCTATTTGACGATCCTGTGTAGGCTGATGTAACCATTGATGTAACTGTGGTAAAGCAAAATTTGAAAGACCTCCAGGATGACTGTGATGTGCTCGAATAGCACGGATGAGTGGATGATCTTGAAGGCAACAGAGGCTGTCTTTTTGGCTGAGTTGTTCAGAGAGTTGCTCAAGCTGTTTGAGGTATTCCATTAAACGTGTTTGATGAACAGCTTGATGTGACGTCAGTTGTGTTAAATCTAAATGTTTTTGTTGGATGAGTTGAATCAACTTGGCTTTTAAATCTGGGCGATCCAAAATATTTAATATATCAGTATGCATTAATAAGATTTGACGATGTTGTTTAGAGCAATCGGTATTGAAGTGCTGAACCTGTTGGAGTAATGGTTCTAGCTTTAAACAGGCTCTGATACAGTCATTGGTGGGGTATTCATAAATAAGTGTATCAACTGCATGCATGAGGGACGATTGAAATGATTGACTTTTATCAGTATCTCATGCTGAAAGATTTCATGCAATAGGAGAACGGTTCAGCCGCATCTCAAGATATTTGAGATGAAGTCTCTCAACTTGTTTGCGTAAAGAAGTGAGTGTTGTAGTGTTGAGCAGTGTGTCATCGATCTTTTCAATTGAATTAAGGTCTTTAGAATGTTGCTGTATCAATTGATTGAGTTGAGGTTGAGTCCAGGTTTGTCGTGTTAATGCCCTTTTGATTTGATCAGGTTCAGCACTTTTGATGATGCATATTCGATCAAATTTCCCTTGAGCAGGAAGGGTCTTGAATGCTGAAATTTCGCATACATAATAGGTTGAAGTGGGCTGTTGAATCAGGGTATGAATGCTCTGGTAGACATCAGGGTGAATGCGCTGTTCTAGAGCAGATTTAAAATCTGCATCATGCAGTAAAGCTTCTCTAAGATAAGGTTTATTCAGGGTTTGATCTGAATTTAAAATGAGAGGGCCAATTGCTTCAGTAAGCCATAGCCGATGTGAAGGATGAGTGGCTAAGCACTCATCGGCAATACGATCTGCATTCAATGTGATTGCACCCAGAGCTTTAAAATATTTTAAAGCCGTTGATTTGCCCGAAGCAATACTGCCAATCAGTGCAATTGCGATAGGTTTGACGGGCATGGTCATGGGTTCACTGTTAAATTAAATACTATTTCATAGATATCTCACGGGTTCAATGGTGTTGGAATAAATAGATACATCTGCTTCATGCATCATCGAAAATAATCTGGATGGAATGAATTGATTAGCTTTAAATACCGTGAGATTGACAGTGTCGATCGAACTGTTAATATGAAATGAATGAATGATTGATTGATTGATTGAAGGAGTGGTTCATGAACACAAACATCGTTGTCATTGGTGCAGGTTCTTGGGGCACAGCAATGGCGATTCATTTAGCGCATTGTGGTCATGCAGTTACCTTAGTTGCGCGCCATACAGATCATGTTCAATCCATGAATGAGCTGAGAGAAAATGCAGCTTACTTGCCTCGTATTACATTTCCTGAAAATTTGACAATCACTCATCAAATAGAGCCTTCTTTATCAATGGCGACTGTAGTGGTCATCATGGTGCCAAGCGTCGCTTTGGCAGAGACACTTCAGCGTATTCAGCCCACTTTGAACCCAAAAACACTCGTATGTTGGGGTAGTAAAGGTTTGGGTCAGCTTTCTGGGCGTTCTGTTTTTTTGCATGAGGTGGCGCGTGATATTTTAGGAACATTACAGCCTATTGCTGTTATTGGAGGACCTTCTTTTGCGAAAGAAGTCGCATCAAAAATGCCAACAGCATTGGTGATTGCGAGTGAAGATGCCGCCGTTTGTGAGCAGTTAACAGCGGTGTTACATCACCAATCAATACGATGTTATTCAAGTTATGATGTGGTGGGGGTTGAATTGTGTGGTGTGGTAAAAAATATTTTGGCAGTGGCTGCAGGCGTCAGTGATGGTTTAGGTTTGGGTGCAAATACTCGTAGTGCGCTCATTACAAGGGGCTTGGCTGAAATGTGTTCCTTGGGGCGTATGTTAAAAGCGCATCAAAAAACTTTAATGGGTTTGTCGGGTGTTGGGGACATTGTCTTGTCATGCACCAGTGATTTGTCACGTAATCGTCGTCTAGGGTTAGGCTTAGGGCGAGGCGCATCTTTGCAAGAAGTCTTAGAGGGGATTGGTCAGGTTGTTGAAAGTTTAAATACCGTTGACTTATTGATGTCTTTAGCCAGTAAACATGCTGTCAGTTTGCCGATTACTGAGCAAGTTCAGTTGATTCTAAAAGGAGTGGTTAAGCCAGATCAGGCTTTATCTGCTTTATTATCTCGTCCTCCACGCGCTGAACTTGAAGCATCGTGAGTGTGTTTTGAGTGTTACTGAAGGCCTTGAAATCCCTGTTGACGAAGGGCCTCAAATACAATAATAGAAACGCTGTTGGCTAGATTTAAGCTTCTTGATTGAGGATGCATTGGGATTCTGATCCATTCTTCCCAGTGAGGGTCTTGCCGAATTAAATGACTGATGCCTTCATCTTCAGATCCAAACACGAGCCAGTCATGAGGTGTAAATATTTGAGAGGTATATCGTTTCGTTGCGCGTGTTGAGCAACCAATTAATGGATGTTGTGGATTAAAGTCAGTCCAATTGTCATACACCTTAACATTGGCCCATTCCCTGTAATCTAGGCCAGCTCTTCGTAGTTTTTGATCATCTAAATTGAAAGGGAGTGGTCCTACAAGATGCAATTGCGTATTAGTATTTGCGCATAAACGAATTATATTCCCTGTGTTAGCAGGCATTTTAGGCTCAACTAGAACAATATTCATTTATTTGTGGTCGATGTATGAGGAGGGGTGGTTGGGTTTAATGCATTGAATTGAGCCGTTAAACGCTGTTGATATGCATTGCGTGTGAAGGTATAGGGGTCAAAAGCATCTTCAATGATTCGATCAAGGGGTAATCGATTGGTGCGTTGATCTACAATGTCAACTGTTCTAATAGATACCGTGCCTTCTTCAATCCAAGTGGCTGCATCAAGGCCGTAATGATCAATGGGCCAACTCAATATATTCATCGTAGTGCTAGGGCCAAGTAAAGGCAGTACAATAAAGCTTCCTTCAGGGGCGCCCCATGTTTTTAAGGTTAAGGCAAAATTTTGATTCCTATGAGGTAGATCATAGTATCGAGCAACATCAAAAAAACCACCGATGCCTATTGTTGAATTGAGGGCTAAGCGCCAAGTGTCTTCAAGGGCATATTGTAGCCTCAATTGCATGATATCATTTAAAATGACGCTCAATTCACTGAGGTTGGAGAGCATATGGGTGACGCCTTTACGCAGTGGCTCTGGAAGAATGGCTTGATACGTTTGTGCAATGGGGCGAATCAGTCCGCGATCGACTGATTGATTGAAATGATATATGGCGCGGTTGGTGGGTTCTAAGGGGTCATTGGGTTGAGTTGTCCCTTGAGGCATGCAGCGGGTTAGCAGTGCCATGAGTGTTAAAATGATCCAGGCTCGGTTCCTTCGATACATGCCGCTATCCTCGTGTGTTTTAAGTAGTATGCTGAAGTATTTATTTTTTTCAAGTAGATTGTGCCTGAATAAGATGGTCGCATATTTCTCGAACGGCACCTTGCCCTCCGTGTGATTCGGTGACCCAGTCTGCAGCCTGTAACGCCTCAGGGCGAGCATTGGGAACAGTGATGCCAATATGCGCTATTTTGAGTAGTGGAACGTCAGGGGTATCGTCTCCCATGTATGCAATCTGTTCATGTGTGAGGGCATAGTCTTTTAATATTTCAAAATAGGCAGGTTCCTTAGGATTGCAGGCTTGATAAATCCTTTCAACTCCTAGTGTTTTGAAGCGGTTTTCAACGCTGGGATGGCTACGGCCGCTGATGATGCAGACTCTAATATTATGCTCGATCAGTGTTCGGATTCCTTGGCCATCATGAGCGTGGAAGATTTTGACCATTTCGCCGGTGCTTGAATAGACCAGTCGTCCATCTGTGCAGATGCCGTCTACATCTA
>MDTD01143914.1_pt1 | contig 18202 bp, 16 predicted proteins | sample 811221 | NCBI WGS metagenome assembly MDTD01 (sample SAMN05326646, study PRJNA326480) | marine metagenome | isolation source: seawater | place: Pacific Ocean: South West | collected 2011 | reverse complement strand
TTAGAAATTTTTCTTCAAGATATAAATTTTGCTAATGAAACGGCTCAAAATATAAATAAACTGGTTGGAAGCACTCACAAAACTTATACTTGGGAGAACATGCATAAAGAATTATTTAATGCTTTAAAAGTAGAGAAAAAAGTAATGTTTTTAATTTTATCCCTTATAGTTTTTGTAGCAGCATTTAACCTTATTTCCAGTATTATTATGATAGTAAAGGATAAAGAGAGAGGAATAGGGGTTTTAAGATCTCTAGGTTTTACAAGAAATCAGATTTTAAGAATATTTATTTTTATTGGATCAATAGTTGGAATATTGGGTACATTTATCGGTACATTATTTGGTATTTTAATAACAATTAATATAGCGAAAATTCAAGTTTTTTTAGAGAATTTATTGGATAGCCAACTTTTTGCACCTGAGGTATATTTTTTCAATATTATTCCTTCAAAACTATTCATTTCAGAAATTATAATTATTGTTTCTACTGCACTAATCTTATCTTTGTTATCAACATTATATCCGGCTTGGCGTGCATCAAAAATTGAACCTGCTAATATTTTACGATATGAGTGAAATATTAACTTTAAAAAGTATTAATCAATTTTTTTTTCAAGGAAAAAACAAAGTAGAAGTATTAAAAAATTTAAATTTTAGTGTTGCAAAGGCTTCTAAAATAGCAATTATTGGTTCTTCAGGCTCTGGTAAATCTAGCTTATTAAATATAGCTAGTCTTCTACAAAGTCCCAAATCAGGTGATGTGTTTATTATGGGTAAGAATGCTGCTAGATTAAAAGATAGTGAAAAGTCTTTTTTAAGAAAAAAGAATATTGGTTATATTCATCAGCAAAACTCTTTATTAATGGAGTTTAATGCTTATGAAAATATTTACTTAACTTTATTACTAAATGGATTTAATTCCTCTTATGCTAAAGAGAAAGCTTTAGATCTATTAAAAATAGTAAATTTAGAGAATAGAGCATTGCATAAACCTTCCGCTCTATCTGGAGGCGAACAGCAGAGAATAGCAATGGTAAGAGCTATTTCTAACTCTCCAGAAATTATAATTGCCGATGAACCTACAGGAAATTTAGATAAAGTTAATAGCGATAAAGTAATAGATGAATTAATAAAAATATCTAATATTAATAGTACATCATTGCTTTTAGCAACTCACGATATGACTATAGCAAAAAAAATGGATAAAATTTATAAATTAAATGACGGGTTGCTTTTAGAGTATAGGGAGTAATGGTAAATCAATTTATACATTTAAAAACAAAATCTCATTATTCCATATTAGAGAGTTCTATTAAAGTTGATGATCTTATAGATAAAGCTGTTGAAGATAATATGCCAGCAATAGCTCTTACAGATAAGAATAACTTGTTTGGGGCAATGGAGTTTACAAAAAAGGCTCTTGAAAAGAAAATAAAACCTATTTTAGGATCTAGTATTATTGTTGAATTTTATGAAAAAAGTCACAGCTCTAAAGCCTTGTTTAATATTACTTGTTTAATAATGAACGAACAAGGTTGGCAAAATTTATCTATTTTGGTTAGTGCTTTATATAAAAATTTTCAAGAATACAAATATAAGTTTGTTAGTTTAGAAGATTTAATAAAATATAATGAAGGTTTATTAATACTGTATGACGATGTTGATGCTAATACACCTCTTCATAAAGATTCAATTTTTTTTATATTAGCAAAAAAGTTAAAAAGTGTTTTTGGTAATAGAATGTACCTTAATGTATTTAAAAAGCATAAAGATTATCAAAGCATTAAAGTGAAAAATCTTCTAGAGTTATCCATTAAATTAGATTTAGCATTAGTTTGTACTAATGAAGTTTCATTTCTTAATAAAGAAATGTTAGATGCTCAAGATTGTTTAATGTGTATAGATCAATCAACTACAATTTCTGATAGCAAAAGAATCAAACCATTAGCTGAATCTTATTTTAAAAATACAAAAGAAATGCTTTTGTTATTCCATGATATGAAAGAAGCCCTCATAAATACTGTCAACATATCAAAAAGATGTAATTTCTTATTAAAAGACTCGAAGCCTAAATTACCAAATATAAATGTATCTAGTAATTTAACAGAGTCTGAATTAATTCATAAAATGGCACATAATGGTTTACAAAAAAGAATAAAAAATAATCCAAAAATATGTGAACACAATAGTAATGAATATTTTAAAAGATTGGATTATGAATTAAATATAATAAATGATATGGGATATGCTGGCTATTTTTTAATAGTTAGTGATTTTATAAATTGGGCAAAAAATAATAATATTCCTGTTGGTCCTGGCAGAGGTTCAGGTGCAGGTTCAATTGTTGCATGGGCATTAAATATAACTGATGTTAATCCTATTCAGTATGGTTTGCTTTTTGAGAGATTCTTAAACCCTTCAAGAATTTCTCTTCCTGATTTTGATATAGATTTTTGTAAGCATAGAAGAGAAGAGGTAATTGAATATGTGAGAAATAAGTATGGCAAAGATAAAGTTGCACAGATAATTACATTTGGTTCATTGCAAGCTAGAGCAGTAATAAGAGATGTTGGAAGAGTTTTAGGGTTTAATTATGGTAGAGTTGATAAAATTGCTAAATTAATACCAAATAACCCTGGAGCCATTAAGTCTTTAAAACACCATGTAGAAAATGACACAATTATAAAAAATTTGATTAATGAGGATGACGAAGTAAGAAAAATTTTTGATATATCTATAAAATTAGAGGGATTAAATAGAAATGCTTCTACTCATGCAGCAGGACTTGTAATCTCAAATAGTCCAATAGTGAATGATGTACCTTTATATTATGATGCTAAATCTTCAATACCAGTTTCCCAATTTAACATGAAATATTTAGAAAATATTGGTTTAATAAAATTTGACTTTTTGGGCCTTGAAACATTATCAGTTTTAGATGCTACTTTGAAGCTAATTAAAAATAGAGGTATTGAAATTAATATAAACAATATCAATTATAATGATAAAAAAACTTATACTACACTATCATCAGGCAATACATTAGGAGTGTTTCAACTAGAGAGTGTGCCTATGAGGCAGGTTTTGAAACAATTAAAACCAGATAGGATAGAAGATATAATTGCAGTAGTAGCATTATACAGGCCTGGGCCCATGGAGCAAATTCCTTCTTATATTAATAGAAAACATAAACTGGAGAATACAAGTTACCCACATCCTTTATTAGAAAAGCTATTATTAGAGACTCATGGAATAATGATATATCAAGAGCAAGTTATGGAAGCAGCAAGAATAATTGCTGGGTTTTCTCTTGCTAAAGCAGATTTATTAAGGAGAGCAATGGGAAAAAAGATAAAATCTGAAATGCAAGATCTTAAAAAAAGTTTTATTGAAGGAAGTAAGAAAAATAATATTGATACTGATAGTGCAAAAAAAATATTTTCAGATATTGAAAAATTTGCTGGTTATGGTTTTAACAAAAGTCATGCTGCCGCATATGCGATGATATCATACCAAACTGCATGGTGTAAAACACATTATCCTGCTGAATTTTTTACAGCATTATTAAATAGTGAAATAAATAATTCTAGTACTAAATATATTCCTTTAAAATCAGAAATAGAAAAATTAGGATTAACAATTTTAAAATCAGATATAAATAAATCTGATGTATATTTTTCAGTAGAAAAGCTTAATGATAATTGTTTAGCTATAAGAAGTGGTTTAGCAAATATTAAAAATATTGGCTTTGATCTTGCGAAAAATATAGTAACAGAAAGAGAAAAGAACGGTGAATATAAATCAATTTTTAATTTTTTTTCTAGATTAGATCCATCGATAATAAATAAAAGGCAAATTGAATTTTTAGTAATGGCAGGTGTTTTTGACTTTTTTAAATATAACAGAGCATCTATTTTTTGTGCCTCTTCAAATTTGTTATTAATTTCTCAGAACATTCATAAAGATGGTATAGCTAACCAAAAAGCACTCTTTTCTGACCACAATAGTGAAGAAAACTTTAAGCATTTGATAGAAATTACTAAGCCATGGGAAAAAAATAAAACTTGTATAAATGAGTATCTAGCTCTTGGGTTTTTAGTATCAAGAAACCCCTTATTAGATGATATCAAATTCTTTAAAAATTTTAATTTATCATATTCCTCTGATATAGAAGAGAATAATGTAAATGGAAAAGAGTATGAAATACTAGTTTTTTTGGTTGGTCATGAACAGAGGTCTATAGGTAACACTATGTTTGTAGATCTTCTATTAATTGATTCTAAGGGATTTTTAAATGTAAGAGTATTTAAAGAAAAAATTGATGAAAAAAGCATTAATTTAAAAATTGGGGAAACTTATATTATTAGTTTAATTCATGCTTTGGGAAAAGATGGTAGAATGAGACTTAGATTTAAAAGCATAATATCATCTGATAAACTTAAAAATAGTTCTTTTAGACATTTTATGATTTATTTGGATCATATAGATTTTATTAATGAAATAAAAGAAATACTATTACAGTTAGATGAAGGTAATAAAAAGGTATTGATGAGCTATAAAGGTATTGAAATATGCTCTGGTTTAACTATTAGTTCAGAAGTAAATCTTCAAAATATTATGAAAAACATAGAAGGTATTAAAAATATAGAAAAAATAATGTAAAATTAACTTGCAAAATACTTAATTGCAAGTTATGACTGTTTAATTTAGTGCAAAGGAGATTAATATTGAATGTAGCCGAATTTTCTATGAGGCAACTGTTAGACGCAGGTATTCATTTTGGACATCAATCTCATAGATGGAACCCAAAAATGAAACCATATCTATTTGGTATTAGAAATGGTATTCATATAATAGATTTGCAACAGACAGTTCCTCTATTACACAATGCCTTAGTTTTTCTTTATGAGATTGCTAATAATAATGGTAAAATTTTATTTGTTGGAACTAAAAGACAAGCTCAACAGCCAATAAAAGAGGCTGCTGAAAAAAATAATCAATTCTTTGTAACTCACAGATGGCCTGGAGGAATGCTAACGAATTGGAAAACAATTTCCCAGTCAATAAAGCAGCTTGATGATCTTGATTTTAAATTAGATGAAAAAAATGATTTTGTTAAAATTTTAACAAAAAAAGAAAGACTTAACCTACAAAGAAAACAAGATAAACTTAATTTGTCTTTGGGGGGTATTAGAAATATGAATGGTATACCAGATGCTATGATTATATTTGATACTAACAAAGAGAAAAATGCATTAGAAGAGGCAAAAGTATTAAATATACCAATAGTTGCTATAATTGACAGTAACTCAAATCCTGATGGAATTGATTTTCCTATACCAGGCAATGATGATGCTACTAGAGCATTGAAAACTTTTTGCGAATTAATTTCTGATACAATAGGTACCGCTTCTAAAAATAATATTGCACAGCATACTTCAGATATAGGAGAAACTGATATCTTAACAGAAGATCTAGATGGTTTAGTTGATAATAATTCTATAAAAACTGATAAAAAAGAAGATATAGAGGTTAATAAAAATAATCCTTCTCTAACAGATAAGGTTAAGTAAGAATTATTTGAATGCCTAATATTACAACTGAAAATATTAAATTGTTAAGAGAAAAAACCGGTGCAGGTATGATGGATTGTAAGAACGCTTTAGTAGAAAATAATGGAGATATTGGTAAAGCTACAAGTTGGTTAAGAAAAAAGGGTATTGCAAAGGCTGAAAAAAAGTCATCAAGAGTTGCAGCTCAAGGTTTAGTAGGTTTAAAAATTTGTGAAAACTTCTCTTTATTACTAGAAATAAACTCTGAGACAGATTTTGTTTCAAAAAACATAGATTTTCAAAGTTTTGTAGATAATATTCTAGATATAGGTGTTAGCAAAAAACATTCCGTAGATAGTCTTCTAGAGGCTCAATATACAAATAATGAAACAGTTGCAGTTGCTTTACAGAGCTTAGTAGCTAAAATAGGTGAAAATATAGTAATCAGAAGATTATCATATTTAGATTCTGATTCTAAAAATACAGTGTTCGGCTCATATGTTCATAATAAAATTAATAATAATATTGGAAGAATGGCATGCGTTGTAAAAATGTTTTCTAATAATGGTTCCAATAATAATGTTATTGAGCTAGCAAATAAAATAGCTATGCATATAACTGCTTCAAAACCATTGGCGCTAGATGAAAAATCACTTGATACTGCTCTCATTGAAAAAGAAAGAGAAATATATACATCTCAACTCAAAACATCAGGCAAACCAGAAAATATAATTGATAAAATAGTAGATGGAAAAATAAAAAAATACTTATCTGAAGTTACATTAATTAACCAGAATTGGGTATTAGAACCATCGTTGACCTTAACTCAGGTGATTAAAGACTTTAATAGCAATAATAATGATAATTTGTCTATTATAGATTTTAAATTATTAATCTTAGGGGAAGGTATAGAAGTAGAAGAAAAAAGTTTTTCTGAAGAAGTTGCTTCTCAGGTGAATAATACTACTTAACTTCAAAAATGAAAAATTTAAACCCGATGAACTTTAATAACTGGAAAAGAATAATGTTAAAACTTTCAGGTGAGGTTCTTGTCGGCAAACAGGATTACGGCATCGACCCAGATAAAGTTATTTCAATAGCTGATGATATAAATCAGGTTTATAAAAAAGGTAAAGAAATTTGTATTGTCGTTGGAGGTGGTAATATTTTTAGAGGTGTATCTGGGGCTGCTCAAGGAATTGATAGAGTAACTGCAGATGGTATGGGGATGTTAGGCACCGTAATAAATGCTTTAGCATTACAAAATGCTATAGAAAAAAATGGAATTCCAACGCGAGTATTATCTGCAATACCTATGCAGACTATTTGTGAATCATTTATTAAAAGAAGAGCCATTAGACATTTAGAAAAAAATAGGATAATAATTCTTGCTGCAGGAACTGGAAATCCATATTTTTCGACTGATACGGCTGCAACACTTAGGGCTGCAGAAATGAATTGCGATGTTATATTTAAAGGTACCAGTGTTGATGGTGTCTATGAAAGTGATCCAAAATTAAATCCAAACTCAAAAAAATATTCAACTATTAGTTATAAAAAAGTTTTAGATGATAATCTAAAAGTTATGGATTCATCTGCAATAACATTAGCTAGAGATAATAATATTCCTATGGTAGTGTTTTCAATTTTGAAAGAAAGTTCATTTTTTAAGGCAGTAAATGCAGAAGAACCACTTACAATAATATCGGAGAAATGAGATGGATCAATTTATATTAGGTGATTACGAAAAAAGAATGCAAGGAGCTGTAGATAATTTAATTAACAATTTTACTGGTATTAGATCTGGAAGAGCCTCTACAACTTTAGTTGACAGTATAGTAGTTGATGCGTATGGACAAAGTATGAAAATTAAAGATCTGGCATCAGTTAGTGTGCCTGAAGCTAGAACTATTAAGATAAATGTATGGGATACAAATTTAGTAAGTTCAGTAGAAAAAGCAATAGTTAACTCATCTTTAAATCTATCTCCTATGACTGAAGGACAGGTTATAAGAATCAATCTTCCTGATTTAACAAGTGAAAGAAGAATAGAATTAGCTAAGAATGTTAAGCGTTTATCAGAAGAAGCAAAAGTGTCAATAAGAAATATTAGACAAGATGGTATGAATTTCATTAAAAAATTAAGTTCCCAAAGTACTCCCGAAGATGAGATTAAAATACTTCAAGATGATCTTCAAAAATTAACAGATTCATATATAGAGACTATTTCAGATAAAAGTAAAAATAAAGAAAATGAGATTTTACAAATATAGCTCATTTTAAAATGGAAGATAGAAAAAAAAACTTTTTTTCATTTGCTAAGCATGTAGCTATTATTATGGATGGCAATAGGCGTTGGGCTAAACTTAACGGTCTAAAAAATATAGACGGTCATAAAAAAGGTGCATCCAATATTAAAGAAATAATGAAAGTAGCGATTAACTGTAAAATTAAATATTTAACTTTATTTGCATTTTCATCTGAAAACTGGAAGCGAACCAATGAAGAAATACAAGATTTAATAGGTTTGCTAAGATATTTTTTAAAAAGACAAATTAATGAATTTCTTAAAAATGACATATGTCTAAAAATTTTAGGTGAAACTTCTTTATTTCCTAGCGATATTATCAAAGATTTAAATCAATTATCAGAAACTTCAAAAGATAATAAAACATTAAATCTCATAATTGCAATTAATTATGGCTCCAGGCAAGAAATTACTAGATCAATAAAAAAAATTGCTCATGATCTAGCTTTAAAAAAAATTACTCTCAAAGATATCAATGAAAAAAAAATATCAGATAATCTTTACACAAAAGGTATTCCTGACCCTGACTTAATAATCAGAACAGGGGGTGATTGCAGGTTAAGTAATTTCCTTCTTTGGCAGTCAGCTTACTCTGAATTAATATTTATTAAAAAGTTTTGGCCTGAATTTAGTAAAGATGATTTTTTATCTGCAATAAATGAATTTAATCAAAGAGAAAGAAGATTTGGAGGGCTATAATAACTATTTTTTTTTCTTATAATCTTTTTTTAAGACTTTTATCTTCTATTTTTTTAATAATCTTAGTAATTTTATTTAATTATCTAGGTTCTTATTATTTTTTATTATTATTAATTGCAACTTTTTCAATACTATTAATAGAATATTATAAATTATTTAACTTAGGGTGTTTTAAACTAAATTTTTTTATAAATTTAATCTTAATTTTAATAAATTTCCTATTTATTTATAATAACTTTAATTTGATTCCTATTCTTTTAACTATTTTTGGAATTTTTTTAGCTTTATTAAATAGAACTAAATTGTTGGTACCGATATCTTCATATTTTTACTTAGCATTACCGTTTTATATTTTAATTTATTTAAACAATTACCATTTAGATGGAAAAATCCTAATATTTTGGTTGTTTAGTATAGTATGGGCAAGTGACTCTTCTGCTTATATATTTGGTAGTTTAATCAAGGGTAAAAAATTTTTTCCTAGTGTAAGTCCAAACAAGACATGGGCTGGTTTTATTTTTTCATTAGTATTTTCTGTTATAAGCAGCAGTGTTTTTTCTATGTACTTTAATATTATAAATATTTATTATTCCATGCTGTTAGGATTAGTAATTGGATTATTTACTACTTTTGGAGATTTATTTGAAAGCTATTTAAAAAGAATTAATAATAAAAAAGATAGTTCCAAACTAATTCCAGGTCATGGTGGAGTTTTAGATAGACTAGATGGCTTTTTGTTTGCTATTGTAATAATGTTTGTTTTTATTTTGCTATGGAGTAATCAGTGAAAAAGGTTAGTGTTTTAGGGGCTACTGGTTCAGTAGGAATAAATGCCTTAAAAATTATAGCTCTTAATCAAAACAAATATAATGTAATAGCATTAACATCATTCAAAAATTATAAAAAATTAGCTAAACTTGCCAAAATGTTTAATTGCAAATATGCAGTAATAGCTGAAGAAAAGTATTTTAAGAATCTAAAGGATGAGCTTTTTGGAAGTAATATAAAATGTTTGGCAGGTTATAAAGCAATATGTGATGTTTCAAGTTTTAAAATTGATATTTTAATTTCTGCAATAGTAGGAATTGCAGGGCTTAAACCTACCTTTGCTAGTATAGGAAACACAAAGATACTAGCAATTGCAAATAAAGAGTCAGTTATTAGTGCAGGAAGCTTACTTCTAAAAAAAGCAAGGTTAAAGAAAACTAAAATCATTCCTTTGGACTCAGAACATAATGCAATATATCAGATAATACATAAAGAAAATAAAAGTAATATTAAAAATATAATTTTAACTGCCTCAGGGGGGCCATTTTTAAGATTGAATAAGAAAAATTTTAAAAACATTACTGTAGAAGATGCCTTAAAACATCCTAATTGGAAGATGGGAAAAAAAATAACTATTGATTCAGCAACATTAGTAAATAAAGTTATTGAAGTTATTGAGGCATCTATCTTATTTAATTTAAATTTAAAGCAAACTGATATTTTGATCCATCCAGCATCTTTAGTACATGGAATTGTCAATTTTGTAGACGGCTCTTCTCATTTAGTTGCTAGCTCACCGGATATGAAAGTACCAATTAGTTTTGCTTTGAGTTGGCCAGATAGGTTTAATACTGAAGTTAAATTCATAAATTTTATAAAAAATACTGATTTTAATTTTATAAAGCCTGATTACAAAAAATTTCCTGCGTTATCATTAAAAAAAATAGTTAGTAATAGTTCTTTTATAAAGTCTACTGTTATTGTTTTAAATGCATCTAATGAAATAGCAGTAGATAATTTTTTAAAAAAAAATATAAAATTTGATGATATAGTAAAAATTATTAAAAAAACTATTTTTAAATTTAATCATATTGAAGTAAAAAATTTAAAGGATATATTATCTGTGGATTATGAAGCTAGATTATTAACTAATAAAATCATAAGTAAACATAGTTGATATATGCATATGATAAGTACATTTCTTTATTATTCTGAATATATTTTCTGGTTTATTTTAGTTTTTACCATAATAGTATTTATACATGAGTTTGGTCATTACATCGTAGCTAGAATTAATAATGTCGATATTGAAAAGTTTTCTATAGGTTTTGGTCCAGTTTTATTTAGTAAAACTGATAAAAATAAGACAATATGGCAAATTGGAGCTATACCACTGGGAGGCTATGTAAAGTTTCGTGGAGATATGTATTCAGAAAGTGCAAATCAAAAAAATTCTAAAAATAAAAATCTTTTCATGAATAAAAAGTCGTTGCAAAAAGCAAGTATAGTTTTTGCTGGACCTGCTGCTAACTTTTTATTAAGCTTTTTTTTATTTATTTTTATTTTTTTATTTTTTGGTCGTAATGTAACACCAAATATTTTAGGTGCAATAGATAAAAATAGTCCAGCAGAGTTAAAAAACCTTCAAGTTAATGATAAAGTCATATCAATAAATAATATTAAAATAAATAGTTTTGAGGATATCTATAACTTCATTGAAAATAAAAACCTAGGTTTAGATGCTTTATTATTTAAAATAAAAAGAAATGATGAATTTTTTGAATATAGTATTGTACCTGAAAACAAATCTATTGAAACCTTTATAGGAAGTAAAAAAAATATAAACTATATAGGAATTAATCCTTTAATAAATCCAATAGTAGGCAAAGTATTACCAGAGTCACCGGCCCGTTTTGCTGGTCTTAAAAAAAATGATAAAATATTAAAAATTAATAATATTAAAATACTAGGCGCTAGACAAATAATAGACATAGTCAATACTAATGAAGACAAAGTATTAAAGTTTTTAATATTAAGAAATAATAAAGAAATTTTTATTGAAATTATTCCTAAGGATTTTAATAATTCAGGAAACCCTAAAATAGGTATTACATTTAAAAAGAACAGAGAAAGGTTAAAACTTTATGAATCGATTAAGGAATCATTTAATAATATATTTATTATTTCTATTAAAACATTAGTTGCATTTTGGGAAATTTTATTTGGAAAACGAGATCATTGTGAGGTAGGTGGGCCTATATTAATAGCAAAAGTTTCGACTGATATAGTTAATACTGACTATATATCTTTTATAGCCCTAATAGCATTAATATCTATCAATCTTGGTTTGATCAATTTATTCCCTTTACCTTTATTAGATGGAGGTCACTTATTAACCTATATTTCCGAATTTGTAATTGGGAAAAATATCAACTACAATCTTTTTAAAAGAATTCAAATTCTAGGAGTAATAATAATTGTTTTTTTTATGACATTTTCTATATTTAATGACATATATTGTAGAGTATTAAATTGATATGTTTAAATATGCTCTAATTTTTTTTGTACTTCTTTTGGTTCCTATTAAAAGTACTTTCGCAACTGTTATAAATAAAATTTTTATAAAAGGTAATCAAAGAATTGAAAGTAGTACCATTCTTTCTTATCTTAATATCAAAAAAAATAAAGAAATAATTGTAGAAGACTTGAATTCAGCATTTAAAGACCTATTTGCAACTGAATTATTTTCTGATATCAGCTTTGATTTAAAAAACACTTCTTTATTTATAAAAGTAGTAGAAAACCCCATAATTAATAGAATAGCTTTAGAAGGCAATAAAAGAATAGATGATGATGATATACTTTCAGAACTATTTTTAAAACCTAGAGATATTTTTACTTTAAATAAAGTTAAAAATAGTTTACAGACAATTTTAGGTATTTATAGAGCTAATGGTAGATATGCGGCTATTGCTGAACCAAAAGTAATTTTCTTAGAACAAAATAGAGTTGATTTAATTTTTGAAATCTCAGAGGGACCATTATCTAAAATAAAGTTTATTAATTTTTTAGGTAACTCTTTTTTTTCAGATAGAGAACTAAAAAGTGAAATTCTTACTAAAGAGCATAGGTGGTGGAAAGTACTATCTTCAGGTGGTAAGTTTGACCCTGATTTATTAAACTTTGATGAATTGAATTTAAAAAAGTTTTATTCTAATAAAGGTTTTGTTGATGCTAACATTGAAGCATCTCAAGCTGAACTGAGCCATGAAAAAGACTTATTTTTTATCACAATAAATGTTAATGAAGGGGAGAGATATAAATTTGGAAAAATAATTGCAGAAGTTAAAATAAATAATTTAGATAAGAAATTAATAACTAACGCAATTAAATTTAAAAAAGGTAGTTGGTTTAGTGCAGAAAAGCTTGATGATAGCATAGTTAAAATTACCGAAAATATTATGAAGGAGGGAATACCATTTGTAAGAGTTAGCCCACAACTTATAAGAAATGAAGATAAAAGTATAGATGTAACTTTCTTAATAGAACCCTCTGAGAAAAAATATATAGACAAGATAATTATTTCTGGAAATACTAGAACATTAGACAAAGTTATCAGAAGAAGACTAAGAATTGCTGAAGGAGATGCTTATAATAGGGTTTTATTAAAAAGATCTAGAATTTTAGTTAATAACCTAGGTCATTTTTCTAAAGTTGAATTTAATGAAATAGATAAGTCTTCTAATAGAAACGAAATTGATCTAAATATTGAAGTAGAAGAAACAAGTACTGGTGAATTTACATTAGGAGGAGGTTTCTCATCAGCTAATGGAGCACAGGCAACTATAGGTCTATCTGAAAATAATTTTTTTGGAAAAGGACAAAAATTAAAGTTTTTCATATTAAGCAGTGATAGACAAAGTAATATTGATTTTTCCTTTACAGAACCTTTTTTTTTAAATAGAGATTTATCTTTATCAACTGATATTTTTAAAACAATTAGACAATTTCCTGAAAGTAATTATGATAATGAGACAGAAGGCATTGGTTTAGGTGTGGGTTACGCTAACGGAGAGTACGGTAGACAAAATATAAATTATTCATTAGAAAAAAGAGATATTATTGCGTATTCAGGTGCATCTAGTGCAATAGTTGCTGAGTCTGGAAATAATATTTTGTCTCTTTTTACTTTAAGTAACAGAATAGATAAATCTAATAGTAGAATTGACCCAACTGAAGGCTGGTTTTTTTCAAATAGTCTTGGCTTAGCTGGTATTGGAGGGAATAAAAAATATATTAAAATAAATGGTACTTTGGCAAGTTATGATCTTATATTTGATGAAAAAGTAACTCTATCATTAATAGGAAAGACCGGTTATGTGCTAGGTTTAGGGCAAGACGTTGAAATTTCAGATAGATTTATTTTAGGCGATAGTACTTTTGTTGGTTTTCAAAATGGAGGTATTGGTCCAAGAGACAAAAGTGATGATTCAGCTTTAGGTGGTAATTTTTATTTTACTTTTACTCCCGAAATCAAATTTGGGCTAGGATTACCTAAAGAATTAGGTATAAAAGGTAGAACATTTATGACAGTAGGGTCCCTGACTACAATTGACACCAGTACAACAAATTACTATGATGATAATAGTATAAGGTTAACTACAGGGGCAGGTGTTTTGTGGCAGTCTCCATTTGGCCCAATTAGATTAGATTATAGTTTTGCAATATTAAAGGAAAGTTATGATAAAACAGAAACATTTAGCTTTAACGTTGGTACGTTATTTTAGAAGACTTACACTATTTATATTTTTGTCTTTTGTTTGTAGTTTTCAAAACGTTATGGCTCAGGAGGAAACAAAATCAAGTAAGATTGAAGATATAAATTTTCCTGCGGCTGTAATTGATATGAAGGTAGTTTTAGCAAAGTCTTCAGCTTTTTCAACATTGCAAAAAGAAATCCAAAATGTAGAAAAAAACTATAAAGAAGAAATTCAAAATGAAGAAAATTTACTTAAAAAAGAACAAGAAAAACTGGTAGCTCAAAAATCGGTCTTATCTGCTGAAGAATTTAAAGAAAAAGAGGATGCTTTTAAACAAAAAGTAAATAAAGTTCAAGGTAAAGTTGAAAAAATTAGAAGAGAACTAGAATCTACAATGGCTAAAGGAATGCAAGTTATTCAGCAAGAAGCTGTTAAGCACATGAAAGAAATTGCTAAGAGAGAAGGTTATTTATTAGTTTTTGATGCAAATACTACTGTAATATCTGCAGATAGAATCAATATTTCTAATATTGTTGTAGAAAAGTTAAACAAGTCATTGCCAAAAATTACAGTAGAAAAGAAAAAAGAAAAAAAAGTTGATTAAAAATATTATAGTAAAACCAAAAGGTCCATTCTCGTTAAAAAAACTTGCTGGTTTTACAAATGACAAGATTGTTGGTAATTCAAATACAATTATTAAAAAAATATCATCCATTGAGAGTGCAGATATTGATAGCATTACATTTATAGATAACAAAAAATATCTTAAGGACCTTAATACTACTAAGGCTGCTGCATGTATTATATCTGCTGATGGATTAAGTAAGTATACATCAAAAGGAAGATTATCATTTTTAGTATCAAAAAATCCTTATTTAAGCTATGTAAAGTTACTTAATACTTTTTATCCAGATGCTATAAATTTTAATAAAGGTAAAAAAAAAAAAATTAAAGTATCAGAGTCTTCTCAAATTTCTAATAATACAGATTTAAAGGATAATGTGAGTATAGGAGCTAATACTATAATAAATTCTTTTACTAGTATTGGTCCTAATGTTTATATTGGAAAAAATTGCTACATAGGTAATAATGTTAGTATTTCAAACTCTTATATAGGTAACAATGTCATTATTCAAGATGGTACAATAATTGGTCAAGATGGTTTTGGTTTTGTACTTAATGGAAAAAAATATATTAAAGTTCCACAAATAGGTATAGTAAAGATAAGTGATGATGTGGAAATTGGTTCTAATTGCACAATAGACAGAGGATCACTTAAGTTTACAGAAATTAAAAAAGGTGTCAAAATAGATAATTTGGTACACATCGCTCATAATGTGGTGATAGGTGAAAATACAGTAATTGCGGGTCAAACTGGAATAGCAGGAAGTAGTAGAATTGGAAGAAATGTTCTAATGGGAGGACAAGTTGGAATATCAGGTCACTTATCAATTAATGATAATGTTCAAATAGGAGCACAATCTGGTGTTACTAAAGATATTTCAAAAAATAATATTGTAAGCGGAACGCCTTCTGTTAATCTTAAAACTTATTTAAAACAATCAGTTATGCTAAAACAAATGGTAGAAAAAAAATGAAAAATATTATTGATATTGAAAAAATTATATCCATGATGCCACATAGGTATCCTTTTTTACTAATAGATAGACTTATAGATATTAAAAATGATGAATATGCTGTTGGACTTAAAAATGTAACTATTAATGAGCCTTTTTTTGTAGGGCATTTTCCAGGAAAAAAAGTAATGCCTGGCGTTTTAATTGTTGAAAGCATGGCTCAAACTTCTGGTGCACTTGTTGTTTCTTCTTTTGGTAAAGAAGCAAGGGGAAAGCTAGTATATTTTATGAGTATTGATAAAGCAAGGTTTAGGCAATTGGTAGTTCCAGGAGATCAATTACATATTGAGGTTAGAAAGAAACAGGCTAGAAAGCTTGTCTGGAAATTTGACTGTTTGGCAAGAGTTGAAGATAAAATAGTTGCTGAAGCTACTATTACAGCGATGATAGCCGATAGTAATGACAAATAAACACCATACCTCTATAGTTTCAGAAAAAGCTGTATTAGGCTCAAATGTTACTATTGGCCCTTACTGTATTATTAATGAAAATGTTAAAATAGGTAATAACGTAAATTTAATGGCTCATGTATATATTGATGGTAATACTACAATAGGAGATAATTGCAAATTTTTTCCTTATTGTTCAATAGGTACTTCTCCTCAAGACTTAAAGTTTAAAGGTGAAAAATCTATATTGAAAATAGGTAATAATAATATATTTAGAGAGTATGTTACTATAAATCCAGGCACTGAGGGAGGAGGTTTAGAAACAGTAATAGGTAATAATTGCTTATTTATGATTAATGCACATGTTGCCCATGATTGTAAAATTGGTAATAACGTCATTATGGTCAATAATGCCTCAATAGCAGGACACGTAATCTTAGAAGATTTTGCTATTATGGGAGCTTTATCAGGCGCTCATCAGTTTTGTAGAATAGGAAAACACTCGATGATAGGAGGATTATCGGGAGTAGATAGTGATGTAATACCTTATGGAACTGTAACAGGTAATAGAGCATACCTATCTGGCTTAAATATCATAGGTTTAAAAAGAAGAGGGTTTTCTAAGGGCGTTATTCAAGACCTTAGAAAAGCCTATGGTTTATTATTCTCCTCACAAGAAGGAACATTCTCTGATAGAGTAAAAGAGGTATCAGAAGAATTCTTAGATAACGAACCAATACAAGAGATTGTTCAATTTTTAAAAAGTGAAAAATCAAGATCTATTTGCAAACCTAAAAATGCAAATTAAAAAAAGAAAACTTGCAATAATAGCAGGTGGAGGTGACTTAGTTTCAAGTAGTATTGAATCATGTAAAACTCAAAATATAAATTACTTTCTTATTGGTATTAAAGAATTTTATGAAAACATAGCTTTTACACCAGATGTATACTTAAGTTTAAATAATATTGGTAATATATTTTCTATTTTAGATAAGGAAAAAATTAAATATATTATATTCATAGGAAAAGTTAATAAGCCTTCTTTGTTAAGTTTACGACCTAATATATTAACTATTTATTATATATTATTGATTTTATTATATTATTTTAGAGGAGATGATGAATTGCTAACAAAAATTTATAATATTTTTATAAGAAAAGGCTTTAAGGTTATAGACGTTAGAAAATTATTAAAGAATAATATTGCTAATAATAAAAATAATAATTATAAAAAATTTAAAAATAAAATTACTTTAGATCAAATTTCTTATTATTTCAATATAGCCAAAAGAAATGGCTCTTTAGATAAAGGGCAAGCAGTTATAGTAGATAAAAACCAGATATTATTGAGGGAAGATAGAAAAGGTACGGATAATTTAATATTAAGATATAAATTACTCAATAGATCAGATAACTTTAGTTTATTGGTAAAGATTTGCAAACCAAAGCAGAATATTTATTTCGACTTACCAACCATAGGTCCAGAAACTATAAAGAATATTTATTTATCTGGAATTAAAGGCATTATAGTAGAAAAACATAATTCTTTAATTGCTAAACCTAAAGAAACTTATGAATTAATAAATAAGTATAATCTTTTTTATTATGCAGTATAAAAAAACAATTTTTGTTATAGCTGGAGAAGTTTCAGGAGATCAATTAGGAGGTATTCTTTTAAAAAAATTAAAAACCTCTAATAACTCTATACATTTTTGCGGTATAGGAGGAAAAAGTCTAATTGAATTAGGTCTAAAACCTATATTCTCTATGGAAAAAATATCATTAATGGGTTTGATAGAAGTGCTTCCTAAGATTCCAGAACTATTATCACTAATAAAACTTACTATAAATAAAATAATAGATATTAGGCCAGATCTTATCATTACCATTGATGCTCCAGGTTTTAATTTTAGAGTATTAAAAAAACTAAAACAATTAAATGTTAATATACCAAACATTCATATTGTCGCACCAACCGTCTGGGCTTGGAAAGCTAATAGAGCAAAAAAAATAGCTAGTTATGTTGATAACTTATTTGTTTTATATCCATTTGAAAAAAAATATTTTACACCTCATGGAATTAATACTT
>MDTD01130221.1_pt1 | contig 18203 bp, 20 predicted proteins | sample 811221 | NCBI WGS metagenome assembly MDTD01 (sample SAMN05326646, study PRJNA326480) | marine metagenome | isolation source: seawater | place: Pacific Ocean: South West | collected 2011 | reverse complement strand
AATAAAATAAATTTAGGTGATTCAGGATATAATAACGATAATTTCAATAAGAATGAAATGTATTCTGGTGGAAATCCTACTAATTGGAACAGTAATCACAACATCACTAAGGATAAATCAAAATCTGTTCATACACGTCATATTCAAAAAGTAGGTTCAGAAATTATTAGCAATATGAATCGTAATGAAGAAGCCCTTAAGGATAGGATAACAGAGAATATTAGTGTTTTTCCAAAGGGAAAGAATTTGATGGCAACTGGTATTGACTATGGTGGAAATCCTTATAAAATTGGAGATTCTAGTAAAACTTGTAAATTTAATCTTAGTGAGTATGTTAATAGTACTGATAACTATGCATTATCTCGTAAACCTGTTCAATATGTTAATGGTATGACTAATAAGAGTGATTTTACACATAAACCTTCTAATATTAGTAGAACTGTTGATAAACATTCATTGAAGGAAACGTATACAACCGCAGAAGTACAATTGAACAAACGTGATCAATTTTATCAAAATCATAGCAATTTGAATGTTAGTAATCTAAATCAAAAAGCTATTAATGATGACAAGATCAATTATAGTGTAACATATAATAAAAGTAAAACAAACAACTTTAATAATATGTATCATGCACAAAATAATAAAGAACTTCAGGTTAGCGAAAACTATATGGCTGTAGATGCTAGTACTAATAGATTCAGATCTAACAATAATTATACTGATCATAACTACGTTGATACAAATAAATTTGTTAGAAATGGAACTTTATTAGCAAATGCTAATACTAATTTACATAAAAATTATAATGAGTTAGAAGTTCAAAGACATCCGGTTAGATTGGAGAACAAATTGACTTTGAATGAAAGTTATACAAATAATAGGGTTGGTATTCGTGCACCTACACAGAATTTAAATTTTAAATTATAAATATTATTATTTTATTTATAATAAATGAGTAGATTTATAGATCCAAGATGTGGTGTTCCTATATTCATGATGGATAATCCTAGAATTGCCAGAAGATGTGGAAGAATCAATGGTTTTTTTACCGCAATGTCATTTACTATATTCTTTATTATTGGTACTGTTATATTAACAATCCAACTCAATAAAAAGAGATTAGATGTTAATGGAAACGTCGTAGACGAAGATAAAGATAAAAAGTTTGTATGGTGGCCGATTGTAACTGGTATCGGATGTATAATATTTTCTTGGATATTCTTTCCATTCCTAACAGGATATTTTTATAGAGTTCAATATGAATCAAAACAGATTGAAAAGGGTAGAATGAGACGAAGAGGTCTTAACGAAAAAGAAATATATAAACAACAACAAGACTTGTATGAAAAAAGATTAGAATCCAGATCAAGAATAAAAGCCGCTGAAATACAAGCAGACGCAATGAGAGATGCTTTTAGAAGACGTTAGTTAATTTAATAATTATTATTAAATTAAATACTTATAGATTCATACATTTCTCTTAATTCGTCGTTGACAATACGTTTCTTTTCTATAATTCTATATAATATAGCATCTCCAGATGCAGACATTTCCTTAGAATTAGTTACTTCTAACCAATCACTTCCTATATCTTGTTCTAATAATACCATTTTTAATACATTTACACGTCTATCACATTCTGGAAGATGGATATGTGATTTATATCTAACACCTCTACCTATAATTTGTTTCAATTTAGCATAATTCCATACAGGATCTAATATAATTATATTCATAACACCTTTTAAATCTATACCCTCACCACCTGCTGATGTAATTATTAATACATCCACCTCATCATTATTAAATTTATTTATCAAATCTAATCTATCAGACATACTAACCCCACCAAAAAATGACTCATATGATATATCATTAGTCTTTAAAAAACTCTCAATCGGTTTTAATCCAAAATCTAACCAATTCGTATATATTAATGTCTTTCCATTCTTTATTGTACTCAATACAGACTTTAATTTAGCTGTAAAATATTCATCTCCACCAACATCATTTACAGCCCGTCTATGACCATTATAAAATTTATTCGGATTTGAAAATTGTAAATTAGATACCTTTTCACTACCAATTAATGTCATATACTTTCTCTCCCAATCTTTATTCATTTTAACTTCTACATATTTTTCATTTAATACTGGAAATAATGTTGTATCCTTATTCTCCACAAAATGAATCTTCAAATATCTTCTACATAGTTCCTTAAACTCAAAATTCTCCTCTATTGGTATTTTATGATTTATATAAAACTGTTTAGGTCCATCTGTTAATTTAGCAGCCTTTGGATACTCTGATCCTACTAATGATTTATTTCCATGTATTATATTTAAGATTGGTATAAAATCTCTTAGATCATTAACATATGGTGTAGCTGTCAATAATAATCTCTTCTTACACAACATAGCACAATTTATTATACTCTTATATGTATCACTATTATAATTCTTCACTGATTGAACCTCATCTAATATCATAAACTTATTATTACAATTTATAAAATTCTCATTTATTCTCAAATTATTATATGATAATATCGTATATCTATCCATATCCTTCCCACCATAAAATCTTTTCAACTGATATTTAAATTGCTCCACCACACTCGTAGGACACACCACTAATACCATCCCATCCTTATTATTCTCATCCAAAAAACACTGAGAAGCTGTTATAGCCGTCAATGTCTTTCCTAATCCTGTCGCATGACATACTAATAACCCATTGTTCTCCTTCATATAATCTACACACTTCTCTTGATAATCATTCAATGTATGATCTATTATTCTCTCTTTACAATCTCCATCTATAACCCTCTTATCTATTTTACCATCCATATCTTTCTTAACTTTCCTCTTACGTTTACTTTCTATACATTCCAATTTCTTTAATATACTATCTGGAACATTTGCTTTAGACACCCTATTTCCATCCTTAAACATATATATCTTACCATCATTACCCTTAATACAACTATAACCCTTATTAACAATCTTACTTTCCCCATCTTTCCTAACTCTTTTTTTAGTCTTAGAATTATACAAATACTCTTTATTATCCTTTCCCATTTTCTTTATAATATCTGATTCATTAACCTTTTTCTCCTTTTTCTTACCCACCTTACTAACATCTTTCTTCTTCTTACTAGACTTTTTCTTCTTACTACTTTTTTTCTTCTTCTTACTACTTTTTTTCTTCTTCTTACTACTTTTTTTCTTCTTCTTACTAGATTTAGTTTTGTTTTTGTTTGAAGTCGTTCTTGATCGTTTGTATCGTTTGATTTTGCGTGGTTTTTTGCATTTAGTTTTGTTAATTTTGCGTTTACTTAGGGAATTTTTACTGATTCTTTTACCGTTTTTGAAATAGTATTTTTTACCATCTCTACCAGTTCTACAGAATGTTTTTCGTCTTATTTTTTTGGGTTTTTTCTTTTTACATGTTAGTTTTTTTAATTTACTTGACCTTATATTCGAACGAGTTATTCTCTTACCGTTTTTGAAATAGTATCTTTTTCCATCCTTTCCTATCGTACATTTGTATTTCATTTTTATAAAATGAAATAATAATATTTTTTTTTTATGTTACATTAGCATAAATAACCTTAGCAATAATTAATATAATGAAGGAAGAAACAACTACTAAGTTTATGATTTGTGTGTATTTATAAATTTGTTTTTGTCTTTCTTCTTCATCGTCTATTTGGGTTTGAATATTACCTATTTTTATTTTTAGTTGTTTATTCATATCTTTAATTGTTTCGGCGGTAAGATTTCTTTTGTAAACTTCTGTGTACATGAATGTAGATATATCAGCTACATCTTCACCTAATTTTTGTATTTCATTACAATTTTTTTTAACATCTTTTGCTCCATTTACACCAGACACAATACTACTAACGACTATACCACCTAACATGCTTAGACCTATATAATGCATTACGGCACCGCCGACTCCTCCACCCATTTTATACTTTCTATAATTGTTTGATTTTCTATTCAGATTATTATTTGTCAAGAAATCATTAATATTTACACTCAATCCTATATTTTCTATTGACATATTTATTATATATATTTTAATTTTTACTAAATAAATTATTATATAGCATAACTAATACTTTACTTTTTATGATAAAATTAACAAGTATAATACTTAGACTTAGTGTTAATATGAGTTCCATTCTTTTTTGTCTATCATTATTATTTTTCAAGTAGTCATCTATACTAGATTGATGTTCAAGATGTTTTTGTTTTAATGTATCAATAAGTTCTTGACAAGTTTGTTGATTACGTGTGTTTTCATCAGAGATGCTATTATAAAATGCTCTCATTTTTTTCATATTCTCGATCATATCTTTAGCAATTTCACAATTTTTATCAACGTTGATAGTATCCATTACTGCATTAGCACCAGCCCCGACAATCATACCACCTATCATAGCATAACCTAAAGCTGCCATTTATTTATCTATTATTTTTATTTTATCTTTTCTTTAAAAAATATTGATAATATAGCTTTCGTTAATAATATTATAATTACAGTTAATATCAACGCAAAATATATGTACTCTTCCCTATCCAATCTGTGTTTATTCTTGTCTCTCATTTCATCTATTTTCTCTTTTAATTTTTCTATACTATCTTTTGTATTAGTTATTAGTTCATCTTGTTCATCTTCTATTAGATGAAATTTATCTAATAATAATTTAGTTTGTTGTTTAACTTTTTCGATTTCTTCTTCAAGTTCATTTATCATTCTACATTTTTCGGCAATCTCACCACTAGCGAGACCAGCATTTGTGAATATACCAACTCCCATCCCTACCATCATCGTTGTTCCCAATACTGCTAATGATACCATTTTATTAATATAATTATAATTATTATATTAATTAATTCCACTTTACAAAAGTTAATAATACAAAGCATATAATATACAAAAATAAAGTATTAGCTATAGCTGAAAAATTAAATAAATTTAATTTATCTTGTACTCTAGTTTTAAATAATTGCTCACTCTTATCTATAAAAAATATTATATCCTTCAAATAATCAATACTTTCTTCATCTACTCCTTCACTTACATCTATACCACTGGTAGTTAACGATTGAGAACTATCATCGTCTTCAAATGACTTGGCCGATGTCTGAGCCTCCATTATTACCTTAATAGCAGCCCATCTCATTCCTTCTATTTTAGCAGCCATTTCAGATTTTTTTTTATCTAAAGCCTGATAATGATCAGTTGTTACGTGAGAGTCTATAATTTCTTTAAAACCAGTTAATCCAGCCATACTATGTAGAAAGTTTGTAAATCCTAATTCAGTTGATGCTGTTCGACTACATAATCTCGCCCCAGGTGTATAATCTTTATAAAATGTTGGTTTATTTTCTTCTCCCATTTATTATATCATATAAATTATTTCCAGTTTATAAATGTTATTAATATAAACACTATAGACAATAACAAAATAATTCTAAAATTATCTAATAAATTTATACTCTGAAATTGCGGATCAAAAATACTATCATAATAATCCCCTTGTTGTTGTAATAATATTATAACCTCATTCATAACTGATATCATTGACTCTTCTGTCTGTAATTGCTTTTCAAATAAATTCATAGTTATCTCCCACTTTTTCTTTTCCATATCTTTTTTCATATTCTCCATATGTATCTGTAGTTCATTTTTCCCAAACTTATAGTCCGCTACATGACCCATACCAAATAACATAGCTCCATTATGTATTAACGATCTACCAAATTCTTTTAATTTAAATCTTCCATCACCATCACATATTTCATTAATAACACTTGTATTATAATTAACCGGAAAACTTACACTACCTGCCATTTATATTAATCTATTTAAATTTTAAAAAATTTAATATAATAAATACTACCAATGTAGTTAATATTGATATAGCCCCTTCTAATAACCCCAGTCTCTCTATCTCAAATACGTATTTATGTGATAGATAATTATTATTCTCGTTAATATAATTCTTCAAACCATCAAAAGCCTCTAGTCTTTTTTCATTTGTCTTATCTTGCTCTAATACTAACTTTTGCGTACATTGCCATTCTACAGTTTTTAATTGACTTTGTAATTCTTTTATTTTATCAGCTAATTTTTTCATAACATCTATTCCAGAATGATCAACAACTGTCCCTAACCCAAATATACCCCCTAATTGCGATCCTAGACTATTAAAGAATGTTGCTGCTCCACCCTCTCTACAAGCTGATTCTGTATATCTTTCTTTTATTTCCATATCCATTTATTATAATAATTTTATTATTTTTTTTGTAATAATAAATGGAAGAAGCCGCATTTGAAAGTTTAGAAACATCCATGAATTTCGATACCAATTTTGATGATAGCTTTGATTTAAACGCCTCAGTAGACCGTATCATAGAATCATCATTGGATATAAATGATATTAATAAATATCTAAATGAAAAAGCTGCTAGATTAGAAGGAAATGAATCATCAATTGAAAATGTTAGAAAATTACAGTCTCGAGCAAGAATTATTAAATCAGAAGTATTTAAAGGAGACCCAGAAATAAAAGCCAAAGTTAAAGAAGTTGCTGATTTAACAGATAAGATTATCAAGGATTTCAAATTCGATTATGATGAATCTACAACTACAACTCCAACTACACAAGATTTTTTAAAAAGTTTATATGATCATATTGAAACCAGTATAGGTAATACGACTATCGATCCAACCATACATGAAACAGTTGCTAGAGAAACTCTTAAAAGATTGAGTAAATTAGGAGGAGATGCAATGTCAGATGCTCAAATTACAGAACTTCTTAAAAAAAGTGGTAGTTTTGAATATCTTGATGATGGTACTGTTGATAGAACAAAGGTTGGAGGAAAAAGTCCAACAGAATTAACAAGTGGTGAATTAGATAAAATTAATGATAAATTAGATGAAATTCAAAGGATTCAAGAAAGTTCTGGGAAATCCGCTTTAGACATAATAAAAGATTTATGTAAGGGTTTAATAGAATTAGCAAAGATTTTAGGACCATTAGTTGGAATATGGATCATGTATAATCTAATTAGTTACATATTCTCAGATTGTTATTGGATACCAGTCAATAAAAATTGTAAGTTCATTGGTAAAAATCAAGCTAGTTGGTCTATATTACAACATACTAAAAAAAGAATGCCAAAAAAAGATACACAAGATTCATTTGTTGCTAAATTTACATTCCAACATAATAAAAAGGCACAATGTACTTGTAATGAAGATAATCAAAGCTTTCTAAAAGTTGTAGCTAACGAACACGATGACTATGGTACTATTAATGTTGATGAAGTAAATGCTCAAGGAGAAGTTACAGGAGCTATATCAACCGGCAGACCATGTGATAACTCCCCAGGCGACGATGATATGACTATTGCTTGTTACGAGAGAGATAAGGGTGATAAGCCAATGTGTATGAAACCAGCAAGCGATAGTGATGATGATGATAGAGCAAACACAATTTGTAGTGGATACTATGAACAATATGATTGTGATCTAGGAGATATGTTAAATGGATTGGCTGATTTACTCGATAAAGCACTTCATTCAGATCCATTGGGTTTCATTAAAAAAATAATATATTTTGTAGTACTTATAATAATAGCATATGTTGTTATATCTATAATTATGTATGTTATAAATAATAGAAGAAATAATTAATTATTATAATAGTTTTTATTATAATAAATGAACCCTTCTACCCAATTTTATACTCTTTTATCTATTATATGTGTTGTAGGAATTGCCACTGGAGGTATCATCATCTACCTAAATACTAAAAAACAAAAGAATTAAGAATCCAAAATTCTCGAAATCTCCTTCACCATCCTATTAATAGTTAACTCACTTATATGCACTATAGATACAAAATCTTCAATAGATATATTCTTATTATTCTTAAGAATGTAATACCTTATTAAGCCACTAGCTACAGATTGAGGCCTAGCACGATTAATAACCTCAGACTTCTTATGTATTTTATCATACAATTCTATAACACATTGTATATCATATTGTGAAGCAGATAAATTAGTCATAAACTCAGTAATAATATTTTGTGGAGTTATATAATTGTTTTTTGAAATATTAGTATCATTACTAATATTCATGTTTACTATTTTCAATCCTTTTAAACCATCCTTCCTTTCAATGTTAAATAGATTTATAAGAGAATCGCATGTTTGAGGTTTATTAATATTTTTATAAGCATAAAATATACATGCGAATATGATAGCTTTTCGTGTGTTTCCCCTATAAATTCTATCCTTTACGACACTTTGATAAATTGTATTAGCTTCCCTGGTAATAGTTTCGGGTATATCTAGATTAGAGACGTCTTTGAATATATTTTTTTCGTCACTTTTTCTTACATGGCATCTACTGGAGGTGTTAAATTTGCGATTATTATTTGAATATGTTTTGTGTTCATTATTATATAAGATTTCGTTATCTAATTGTAATCCACATATAGTGCAACATTTGGTTTTAAAATCTATAGAATGTTCACAAATTTTATGATTGTTTATGTTATTATTGTCATGTATTATGTTATCGAATAGTGTAAATTCGGACGTCATTTTTTATATCTATCAAATCAATTTAAAATCAATTTTTAAATATATTTAAATGAAAAATGACAATATATAAATAAGGATGATATTAGAAATAATTTATATAATAGGTATGTTTATGACGATGTTTATTACATGGGGGATACTTTCAAATAGAGATGAAATTTATGAATATATTATCAATAAAAAGAATCAAGCAGAACGTTTAAATGCCATACGTAAAAGTTCTGGTATTTCTATGTATAGTGTCGTCAAATTAGGTGTTGTATCCATTTATACTATTTGTAAGACTAAAATAGTAATGAGTATTCAATCTTATATGGATGGTTTAAATATAATTCAATTAGATAAGAATTTATTTGAGATATCTTTATTTATAAAAGGTAAATTTGTAAAGATGTTAGTAAGATTGAAGAGAGGACCTAATATTGTTATGCATGCTGTGGATGAAAATGGGAAAGATATAACTGATAAATTAGATTCATATTACACGTATGATTTGTGTATGATTACGCCTAATGTGATGAAACATGAGAGTATAGAATTGATAACATGTAATGGTGAGAGTATCAAATATACTGGAACCGATAAGATATTGTAAATTGAAATATTTATAATAATATTTAATATTATAAATATGTACAGAAATTTTGGTAAACAAGTTTTGAAAAAATATATATCTAATGAAAGTAATCTTGTTAAAATAGAAAAAAAAATACACAATGTATGTTGTGATCAAGAAGAATATAAACGTTTAATTCTAGAAACCATTAATAATAGAAGAGAAGGGAATAGTTGTAAAGAAATAATGTATTGTTTGAAACATAATAATTATTTGGATAATAGAGAGGAATATAAAGAGTATAGAGAGAAAATTAAGGAACATGATGGATTTCTGGTGAGGCCATTTGAAGTTGATGAGGGGGTATTGGAATGTGGTAAATGTGGGAGTAACAAGACTATATCGTATACGAAGCAGACTAGGAGTGGGGATGAGGCAACATCGGTATTTGCGTTGTGTTATGAGTGTAACAATAAGTGGAAGATGTAATAAATTGAAAAAAGGTTTAAAATTATTTATTAATAAATAAATAATATGGTTGATGTAGATGAGAACATGACGGGGGACTTTAATAGAATAATAGTTGATATGTTAGAAAATATATTAGTTAATAGTCATCATAGTATTATTAGTTTTGATTTTGATACTGTATTAGAAGAATTTACGATCTCGAATCTAATGAATGCTAGTATGGAAGAAGAAAATGAAAAAGTATTAACTAAGGATGATAGTATAGAATTAGAATTTACTGGTGACATATATAAAAAGAAAGAAGGTATAGAGGATAGTTGTTGTATTTGTTTAAATAATATTGAGAATTGTGAATTTATATATAAATGTGATAAGTGTAATCATGTTAATCATTATGATTGCATGAATGAATGGGTTAAGAGAAAGATGGAATGTCCTGCGTGTAGAACTGATATTACACATAAAACAGTTGTTAAAGACAAGTTTACCAAGTTCATAGAAGATAAATTAGATATTTAAATGGATGAGTCATAATAATAAATGACTAGTAAAGAACAAACGTTTCCCAATGTAGATGATATGAAGAAGAAGTTGGCTGATAGGTTGAAGGTTGTAAATGAAGAGAATGCAGAGAAGAAGAAGGTTTTTATGTATAATCTAGAGCAGGCATCAAATGAGTATTATGAAAATTTGTTACAGAATATCTATAATGCTACTGATTATATGGAGAATTCAATGAATACTAATGGTTGTGTCTATGTTAGTGTTCCAACCCAGAGGTTGAAGTGGGGAGAGGACGATGACAAGTTTATTCCTTGGCATTGGCTTCATTATGGTTTTCCGGATAGGAAGAAGAAAGGATGGTGGTTTAGAGATACTAAGTTTTGGGATAAGGAGGATGATATGATCTTTAGGAAGCTACAAAGATTGTGTAGGGAGCACAATTATTATTTGTATGATATTAGTGATCCTAGTAAGGGTAATAAGACGTTGATGAAGTTGTCTGTGAATAGGATTGATGAGTATGAGAGTATTGATTTATGGCATAATTTTAATAAGCAGGTGATGTGAGATTATTTATAAAAAAATTATAAATAATAATAAATGAGTATAGATATAGAAGAACGAATAAAAAGTAATATAATAGATAATTATGATAAAGCATTAACGAATAAGATTTATTTGGATAATATAAATCATACTACGTTAGAATTGAGTTTGGGTAGTAAACGTAGTTTGTATATATATGGAGGTAATGATACTAAGATTAGGATAAATGATAAATGTAATCATATATTCTTGTATAATTGTAATGATATGACTTTGAATATTAGTGATTGTGTATCAGGAATTACGTGTATTAATTGTAATCGTTGTAATTTATTATGTAAACGAACACCACTTTATAATATTGAATTATCAAATAGTTATGATATAGATATTGTATCTATGTTTTTTAATATGCCTATAATGTATAGATGTGTAAGAATGAATGTTGTTAAAAGTGTTAATAGTATCGTTCAAGAATATTATAAAGTAAATGACGGAATACTAACCAGTTGGCATTGTAATTATTTTAATTTTTAAATTTTATATTGTATGTAATAAATATGGATGATAATAATTTTACATATTTAGAAGATATTATAGATTTAGATGAACCTGGTAATGAAAATGAAGGAGTACCTAATAACACACCTTATTCTCATTATTCAGAACCCCCAAAACATCTAAACACTTCCCATGACCTAAATAGTATCAGAGGATCTCTATCTACACAAGAAATGTTCCAATCCAGACCACAACACACTCAACCTCAACCTCCTCCTCAATATATGCCCAGAAATGAACATAATAAACATGGACAATACACACCTATCTCTAAAGTAGAACAATTTAACCATGGTATGTTTAATCATCCACAACATGGTATGTTTAATGAAGTTCAAGAACAATTACCAAGTTATAGTGAAAGTAAACAAACTGTCCGAGAAGACATGAATGAAAAGAAGATAGAGGAGTTGACTAATAAATATGAAGAACTATGTTATATTTGTAAAAAATTAAATGATAATGATAGAATACGATACCATTATGTTTATAATATCATCATTATATTTCTAATCGTAGTAATTTTATTACTTGTCAAAAAAGTTTTACAAATTTAATTATTTAAATATTTAATATTATTTATTAAATATGTATAATAAATTAATACTTTCTGGAGGAGGTAAAAGAGGTCTGATGTTATTAGGTGCTCTTGAATATATTTATCAAGAAAAGAGACATGAAATCTCTAGTGTTGATAACTATATCGGTACATCTATAGGCTCTTTCATCTGTTACCTCATTATTATTGGTTATGAACCAACTGAAATCATCGCATATCTTATATCTAATAAATTCTTTCAACAATTTAAAAATATGGATTTTGTATCTCTAAGTTCCTGTGAAGGTGGTTTCGATTGGGATATTATTAGAAAATATCTATATGATTTAACACAAAAAAAATACAGTTCTCACACACTTACTTTATCTGAATTATACAAAAAATTTAATAAAACCTTAACATGTGTAACTTACAATTACTCTAAACAACAAATAGAATATATTTCACATTTAACACATCCAGATCTAGAATGTGCAAATGCTCTCAGAATGACTTCCAATATCCCATTCTATTTTAATAAATTTGAATATCAAGGTAATCAATACATAGATGGTTGTATCGTTAATAACTTCCCAATCAATCTACTATCAGAACATGATCACGCTTTAGCTCTTAATGTTACAAAAATGTATATCAATCCAAAAGATAAAAACATCTCTAATTATATCCTAAATCTATGTACCATCATCATCATTAATAACGTCAAAAATAATCTAGATAATTGCAAATGCAAAAATATAGACATTATCCCTCTAGAAGGCAAAAACTTCTCCACTAATAATCTATACGTTAACAACAATGACGTATTCAATATATTCTCCATCGGTTATAACTCCTCCAAAAAATTCTTTGAAAATAAAGACTTAAAGAAATAATAATTTTATATTAAAGGTCTCGTGGCCTAATCGGATAAGGCGTCTGACTTCTAATCAGAAGACTGGGGGTTCGAGTCCCTCCGGGACTTTTATATTTTTTAATGATTTATTAAAAAATTACAATGGTAAAAGTGTCATATATTTTTGGTTATCTTCATTTGGATTTATTACAATAATTTTATTATTCTCATTCCCCAATTTAAGCACTTCATCCCCTTCAATATCAAATATAATATAACTATCACATTTACTTTTTCTATCATCTAGTTTATAGTTTATATTGAACATATTCCAAAATTTGTGTATATAGCAAGCATTTTGTATCGATGTTGTATCTTGTACTAAATGTATTCCATTTTGAAAGTTTATAAAGTATGGATTTTTAAATAATGTCGGTGTATTATAATCACTAACCACATTCAATGAATACCTCTTAGGTATTATCGAATACGAAATATTCACTATCCTCTCATTATCATATTTATTAAAACTAGAGATATTACTTATTGGCTCTATATACTCTTGTAATATCGACTTCTTTGACGTATATAATTGTCTAAAAAACTTTAACTTATTCACTATTAATTGCTCTTCATCTTTATTCACACCTATCTTTGGTACCATATCTACTATCTCATTATCACTTATAGTTGGATTTAATATTATCCTATTCTTTAACATATTAGACATCTCCCTCATATTAGAATAAGTTTTGTATATATTAGTCGTATTTGACAAAATTTTTTTATTCTTATACACCTTCACATTATTTATCGGTTTTATACTATCCATATTACAATACACTCTAAAATTATAATACTCACACATAATCTCCATACACTTATCATCCTCTATATATTGACCTATTAATACCAAATTATCCGTATTTTTTATATCCTCAATATTTGAATATGGTATATCACCTTGTATCATCTGCATCTTAATCGGTAACGGTGGAATAAACGTCTGACATGTTATATCCCTATCCTTTATCTTCAATATACGACATTTACCATAACTATCTAATACTTGATACTCTAATTTAGATAAATTTGGTAAAGTAAATTGAACTGTAGTATTATTTAAATTAAATTTTTTATTCTTTTCAATTAATGATAATACAATTTCTTTTGACATATCAGAAGGTTCAATCTCTATATATTTATCTGTTTTCCTAACAAATATTCTTGTATTTTCATATATTGTATTGTAATATATATTTCCAATATAGTTAGTTCGAACTGGTTGTATTATTGTACCTAACTCATCAAATAATATTATATTAGTATCTAATAATAACTCTAAACTTAACATTATACATTCTAATTTGTTATAATTAATACCATTTAAATTAGATTGACTATCAATATTTATAATGTCTTTATATTTCTTTTTTAGTTTCGATATTTCTTTTTTGAATAAGGTAGAAACGTCTTGTTCACCTTCTAATTGATCTTCTTGTATATTGATACCATTGGTGCCTAGATTAAGTATAATGGTATTTTTATCAAATTTTATTTGTGTTTTGATTTCTGTATTAAGATTGTTGATATAGTCGCGTATATTTTTTGTATTAAGTTCCTTGAAACAACATGGAGCAAAGTAGTTTTCTTGTTTCATTGGTGAGGGAAACTTTTCATTAGGATTTTTATCACAACTGAACCAATAATCACTATCTTTCGGCCAATTCATGTGGTATACACCATTTTCATCTTGTTTAATAATATCATTATAAAATTGATTGTTATCAAATAAGTTAGGTGGTGATATATTTACTTTTGGCTGTCTCTGTCTTTTTCCACCTGGACACTTTCTAGCCCAATTTAATTTTTTAGCATTATCACTACCAATAGTATCTGATATAATAGTCCCGATCTTCTTAACACCTCTTGTTTTTACAACATCCTTATTTGAATCGTCTTCTTGAATATCAAAGTATATAATATTTCTATATAATGTAATTATATCACGACTATAATTATTATACATAGTTATTAATTGACCTATATATTTTTGTATACAAGAGATGTCACCTAAAGATAAATTATTATTTCTAGATTTGAATGAGATATCAATATATTTTGTATTTTCAGATTGTTCTGTTAAAATTTTTATCTTCTTCTCATCAGTTGAACCAGTAATATTATTATTCTTAATAGTTATATTTATATTTTCCAAATTATATATCAACTTATATCCACCTCTTATTGACGTCCTCTCGTTTTTAATAACATAATCATTACTCATGTTCAAACAAATATAAGATAGAATAGAATAGTTTATATTTGTATTAAATAAAAAGAATGAACCCTCCTGAGATATAATTTTATCAGATCCAAAAGATATATTATCAAACAACTTAAAAAAATCACTCTTAATATTATTCCACATAAATTCCTCCATACTTATAGTAATAATATTAGTATTATTTTTATAGTTTATTTCAATAGGAATATATGACCCAAACTCATTATATTTTTTTTTATTTGATAAATAATAAATAATAATCTTATTTGAACTACTATTCTCCCTAAAACTATCAGATAAGAATATAATTTCATCATTATCATATTCTGAATTAATTTTCAAATATGAGTTATAGCTGATGAAGGGAAAGTTAGTAGAAGTTTTTATACTATTAAATAATTCGTTCAATTGTATATCATCCTTTATAAGTATTCTAAAAGTTTTTAGTGTAATGTAAGGACCATTTAGAGGTGTTGGAGTAAGATCTCTAAATAACTTTTTCTTTTCATATGTTATTTTATAAGAATTTTGAAATGAACTAATTTTATTAGGGATGTTTATGAAAGTGTAATTACGTTCATTAATCTCATCATTTAGACCCATTAGTATAATGGGTATTTCATCTTTGGTGGTATTAGAGATATAAAAGAATATATTAATGATATCATTCATGTTTAGGGAGAAAATGTCTTGAAATTGTTGTTTAATATTATCTATGAATTGTAGGAAGTTTTGGAGTTTTTTTGGACCATCAAGTAGGTTAATAAATTCGGTAGTGTAATCATTACAAGATTTAGGTTTAGGATTAGAGATGTTAGATTTGAAGATATAGTCTGGATGTGAGTTTAGTTCATAAGCAACATCTTTTATGTAATATTCATTAACATTAAATTTTTTTGTATCCATTTATTTATAATTAGATAAATTATAAATTAAAATTAGTTATGCGTTCTCAATACTTTTAATATGAAGATTATAAAATTCTATCATAATTTTAAGTAGTTTATTGGGTATGTTATCAATATCAAATTTGTATCCATTTTTAGTCTTCAGGTATTTTGAATAGAAAGGTATGGTTGTGATATTACTGCTATTATTTAGTTGATAGTAACGTATGATGGCAAACAATAGTTCGTGTGTGTTTCTATATGTATTAATATTCGCGATTAGATTATCCTTATCTTCAGTACTAATTTGGATATCATCTGAATTGATTTTAGAGACGATATTATCGTATATAGGTAATGAGTTAGGCATTTTTATTATAAATAAATAGTTATAATAAATCAATTTTATTGGTAGTAGGCATCACTAAAGTTTACGTAGCATATACTTTCTTGTACTCCACCTTTGGTGGGTCTAGCAATACAATATTCAGGAATAGATACATGATAATCATTGCTATCTCCGTGATTTTGATTGTTATTTCTTTGTGAACTAACTTGTTGTAAAATGCTTTCAGCAACATCTTTAACGAAGCTTTGTATTTCGTGAATGTTAGTCACGTCACCGTCGTATCTCATATAGGGTCTTTTGTTATAGTAGAGGATTATATAGGGGACATATGTTAGTGGGGTGATAGTATTTTTAGACATTCTTATTGTCTTTTTATTTTTACTAACATTGATCATACCAAATTGACAACCAGTTACTGTACCGGGAAGTTGTTTCATAATAGGTACTATGTTCTGACAATGTTGACAATGAGTTGAATAGAATAATATTAAAGAAAAATTTGACAAATTGTTTATCATTACATTATTTCCATTTTCATCTTTTATTAAAGAAAAATCATCAGCAGTTAAAAATAGTAGACCACTCATTTATTATAATAATAAAATTATATTTTAAATAAGATTTATTATTATATAAATGTCGATTTTATATCTGTCAGAATCACATAATTCATTTGTAGATAATCTCTCCTCTCTATTCTTTAATTATCTATCTAATAATTATTATAATGATACTCTAAATATATCATCTACTACTTACAATATATATCATAAAATACTCTCATGTCTAAATAAAAATATACAAATTAATAAACACATCTCTAATAGCGACTTCAAAATACACCTCAATAAACACATCTATAACCTACTAAATAATAACATCAATACTTACATTGATATCAACATTAAAAATAAACAATTTCTAAATGAACTATTCACCAATAATGAATTCCAATATTACACTAATAAATCAAACGAAATTTTAAGACTCTTGTCAGACAATAATACCAACTACTCCGAAACCTTCAATATCTCAAAAAATTATAACCTATATAAAACCAAATTTCTAAACGATAAAAAAACTGAAAGATATAATGACCTTAAAAAAAAGACTATAAAAACTCTTAAGAATAAATTATATGAAATCTATATAGTTATTAATGGATTAGAAAAAATTATGTATAGCAATTACAATAACCTCCTAGAATACGAGAATAAAACATTCTCAGAAATGATGAATATCATAAAAAATATGTACGGTTCTACTCATCTCAATTTCAATAATATAGATACCATATACTTCCTTTACTCTCAAAAAACTATCGATTATTATGATATATATAATGACATACTCACATACCCCTCACTTAAGGATAAAATTGTAAAATTATTTATACAATTAAATTATTTAAAATTTAACGAGAAAATTAATAATTTAAACTTGTATAAACAATACAAACACATATTAACAAAAGTCTATGATAAGTTTTTATATGATAAGGAACAAGATGAAGATGATGAAATAGAATCACTTACCCCTCAACAAAAAGACATAATATTAAATTACTCTATAAAACACCTTTATAATAAATTTAAGAAATCATTGTATGATAATTTTAGTAACAAATATAGTATAGATAAACAATCATACAATTATAAGAATATATATAACGATATTATAACAATATCACTAAGGCAAATACCTATAGACTTTATTAATAACATTGATCTTTCATCTTTTAAACAAGAAGTTAGTAATAATGAAAGCAATAGCGTCATCTCTAACAAAGATATAATCAAAGATATTATTCCTAATATTCAAAAAATTTCTAAAATTAATACTCAAAAATATAAACATAAAAATATTATAAACGAAGCTGAAAATAGACTTAAATTTATAGAAAGTAATAAAGAAGATGTAGATTATATGAATCATACGATAAATTTTTTTTCAGATAATTTTGAGGATGATGAGAATTTGAGTAAGTTAAAAGAGTCTATATCATTTTT
>MDTD01125941.1_pt1 | contig 18205 bp, 16 predicted proteins | sample 811221 | NCBI WGS metagenome assembly MDTD01 (sample SAMN05326646, study PRJNA326480) | marine metagenome | isolation source: seawater | place: Pacific Ocean: South West | collected 2011 | reverse complement strand
GAAGAACCAAAAGCTGAAGAACCAAAAGCTGAAGAACCAAAAGCTGAAGTTAATTTATCTGGAACGGCTAAGGATATTTTAGAGTCTGTAAAAAGTATGACGGTTTTAGAACTGTCTGAACTTGTAAAAGCGTTGCAAGATGAGTTTGGTGTTGTTGCAGCCGCTCCTGCAGCTGCTCCAGTATCAGGTGTATCAAGTAGTGATGGTGGAGAACAAGATTCTTCTTCAGATGACGATACAGCTAGTGTAACCTTGAAATCTTTTGGGGCAAACAAAATTGCTGTGATTAAGGTTGTGAGATCTCTAACTAGTTTAGGATTAAAAGAAGCAAAAGATTTGGTTGAGGGAGCACCTTCTCCTGTTAAGGAAGGGGTTACAAAATCTGAAGCTGAAGATGCAAAAAAACAACTTGAAGAAGCTGGCGCAGAAGTAGAAATATCATAATTAATGAGAGGGGTTTTAGCTCTCTTATTAATTTTTACATATTATCCATCTTTTTTTGAATTGTCCTTATCTTTTGATGGCCTTTCTCCGTGCCAGGTATTATATTCAAATGAATTTTTAAATTCTTTTTGAACATCACATTTTTTGCATTTCCCCATACTGACCGGCCCATTAGGAGGTTCAATAATCCAATGGCATGTTTCACCATTATCAATACAAATATTTGTAGGTGTTTCAGACTTATCAGTTGATTTTGACAATGTTACTCCTTAATGATCGTGATAATAAACTTATCATTAATTTAATTTATATGCATTAGATTTAATTATACGATTTTAAAAGAATCTTTGTGTTAGAATGAACCTTATTTCAGATGATTTAAATTAGGGGATTTAAATGACAACCAAGAAAACAACCAAAAAAAGTTTAGTTAAAAAGAAAGCAACTCCAAAAAAAACTACAAAAAAGACTGCATTAAAAAAAGCAACTCCAAAAAAAATATTAAAAAAATCAAGTGCTAAAAAATTAGTAATTTCCTCAAAAGATGTCATGAAAGTATACAGTAGTACTAATATTGAGGTAACAGCTTTAAATAAAGTGAAAATTGAAATTTATGAAGGTGAAATGGTTGCAATTATGGGACCAAGTGGTTGTGGTAAAACAACTTTGTTAAATTGTTTATCAGGACTCGATTCCATTGATAGTGGAACAATAAAGCTCCAAGATATGGAGCTAGAAAAATTATCTGATGATAAATTAAGCGAATTTAGAGCGAAAAATATGGGATTTGTTTTTCAATCATTTAATTTGCTACCAGTGCTAACCGCTGTTGAAAATGTTGAACTGCCTTTACTTGTTTCAGGCACATCTCCTAAAGAAGCAAGAAAGCTATCTGAAGCAAAGCTAGACGATGTTGGTCTCCTTGAATGGGCTACCCATTTGCCTGGAGAACTATCAGGTGGCCAAAGACAAAGAGTAACTCTGGCTAGAGCACTAGTTAACGAACCTGCTATTGTATGGGCTGATGAGCCAACAGGAAATTTGGATAGCACTAACGAATTGGAAATTATGGATCTGCTAACAGATTTAAATAAAAGAAATAACCAAACCTTTGTGATTGTTACTCATTCTGATTATGTAGGCGGAAGAACAAATAGAATAATAAATATGAAAGACGGAAAAGTAGTTTAATTTATGGAAGAAAAAGTATTTGGCTTACCTGCAGTTCTTCTTGCAAATAGTATGATAGTAATTTTAATTCTTATTTCAATTATTTTATTAATTGGAGGCTTAAGAAGATTTATCCTCGTAAAAATGGGAACAAGAAATATTCCTCGAAGAAAAGGGCAAAGTACATTAATTGTAATAGGGCTTATGTTAAGTTCAATTATTGTTGCAGTTTCTTTAGGTATTGGGGATACGGTTAGGTATTCTGTGCGTTCTGTTGTATTCGATTCTCAAGGAAATATAGATGAAACTATTAATGGCCCTGGAAAGCAATTGTTTGGAGTTGAATACTTTTCATATTCTGAATTTGAAAATGTTGAAAAATTAGCTTCAACAAACACCAATATTGATGGAATTATGCCTTATATTGAGATTAATCTTCCCGCAGAAAATGATATCTCCGAGCTTGCTGAAAGTAGAGTTCAAGTCAGAGGCTACGATCCTAAATATACAGATAGTTTTGATGAAATTAGAAATATAAACAATGAACTCGTTAATATAAAGTCTCTTGGTTCAGATCAGGTGTATATAAATGTTTTGTTAAGTGGAACTTTAAAATTAAATAAAGGTGACACTATTGGTGTTTATATCAATTTAGAAAAAAAAGAATTTAAAGTTAAAGATGTATTGAAAAGTGGCAGTATTGCTGGTGCAAATATAACTCCTACAATATCTTTTAAATTGTCAGCTTTGCAAAGTTTATTGGGTAAAGAAGATATGATAACTAATATTGCTGTATCTAATACTGGCGACCAAAATGAATCTCTTGAGCTATCAGATGATGTCACTCAATTTTTAAGATTGAATTTAACTAACAAACAAGTTGCCAATAAATTCTTTGAAATATTGTCCTCGAATGATATTCCAAACTTAATTAAAGAAGAGGCTAAATCAATAGAACAGGCTGATAGTGAAACATATGAAGAATTAAGCAGAATAGCTTCTGATCTTGAAAATAATAATTTTACTGAAGAATTTATTACTTCTGTTGGTGACTATCAGTTGCAGTTAATTATTCTTGGTGCTTTAGATAAGGCGGGTTTGCAAGCTGAAGCGGCTCAATTATTAATGATGTTTGGTGATTTGACTACTTTAAGAGTAGATGATTCTAAAAATAATGGAGTTAAATTAGCTGAAACTATTGCTTCTGGAGTCACAACAATATTCTCAATCTTTGGATCTTTTTCAATTATGGTTGGGATGCTCCTTATATTTTTAGTCTTTGTTTTGTTAGCAGCTGCAAGATCAACGGAATTAGGTATGGCTAGAGCAGTTGGATTAAAAAGAAGAGATTTAATTCAGCTATTTACTTATGAAGGAACTGTCTATTCTTTTTTAGCTGCAATAGTTGGCACTTTAATTGGTATAGGATTAAGTTTCGGTCTTGTTTATATACTTCAAGATTTAATTGATGCAGGAACATTTGTTATAAAGCCTTATTTTTCAGTTACGTCGATAATTATTTCATTTTCTGCAGGCTTGATTTTGACTTTTATCACTGTATTTGCATCTGCATATAGAGCAAGTAATTTAAATATTGTTGTTTCGATTAGAGGGCTTAAAGAAGAATTTGTTAAAAAAGCATCTTTATCGACAAGAGAAAAAATTAAAAATTTATTATGGGATATCATTTATCCAATAAAACAGGTTGTAAGAATTATTATTGGCAATGGTGGAAGATTAAGAAACTTAATTGTTTTATTAGTTTTTCCAATTTCATGGCCAGTAAGTATTTTCATGTCATTATTTAAATTATTTGGAAGGCATTCTTATGCATTGCTAGGCTTAATTTCTTTATTCTTAATTTTTCTTGCATTTCAAACTGAAGGGGCCGCACTTTTAAGCTTTGGTGTAACAGGTATAGCATTGTCAATAGGTCTATTAATCAGATTTTTGAGTACGTTATTATTGAATGACCAAGAAGACATAAGTCAGATAGCAGGTACTTTTGAAGGAGGGTTAGTGCTGATTGTTGCTAACTTGCCTCTTGATTATGCACTTTTTGATTTTGCTTCAGAATGGTCTCAACCTGGACCATGGTTTTGGCCTCTTGGAGGCGGAATAAATACGGCCGCTGCTGTTTGGCTTGTTATGAGTAATAATAGACTTTTAATTTATTTACTAAACCTTATTCTTTCAAGATTTTCTGGGCTTAAAGCAGTTACTAAGACAGCAATTAGTTACCCAATGGCTTCAAAATTTAGAACTGGATTAACCGTTGCAATGTTTTCTTTAATAATTTATACACTAATGATTTTTTCTGTTCTAAATGGAATAAATGATATATCAACTGATCAGCCAGATAGAATAACTGGAGGATACGATATTAAAGGTACTACCAACTCAGATAATTCAATTAAAGGTGACATAAGAGATTTACTAAATATGAATGATTTTACAGTTATTGCTGGCTCTTCAAGCATTGATATTGATGCAAAAGAATTAGTAGGCGAAAATACAACATTTAAAAGTTCAAGATTAGTGTCTGTTGAAGATAGTTTTATAAATACTAATAAATGGCAACTTTCATATTACGACCCAAAATATGGCTCAAATGATAGAGAAGTGTGGGAATCATTAAATAGTGATGCAAACTTAGTTTTGGCTAGTGGCTCCATTGTGGAGTCCGGGGACCCTTTTGGGCCACCTGATAGATCATTCAAAACTTCTTTAATAAAGCCTGGTGACTTAAAAGAAATTGAAGCATTTAATATTCAAATAAAAAAAAGTAGAAGTGCCGACGAAGGAACTAAGTTAACTGTTATAGGTATAGTTGAAAATCTTGCAGGTGGAACAGGTTTTGGAGCTGGTGGCGCAACTTTTTATTCTGCGGACAATCTTGTATCTGAAATAGCTGGAGAAAAAATTCCTAATGATACATATTATTTTTCCTTAGTTGATAAAGATAATGCTTTAGATTATTCACAAAAGCTAGAAAAGATCTTTCTTGCAAATGGCATGAATGCTGAAAGTTTACTTGATAATATTAAAGAAGAGCGAGAAACAAGCAATGCATTTAATAAATTATTTCAAGGTTTTAGTGGATTAGGTTTAGTAGTTGGAATTGCTGCTATAGGAGTTTTATCTGTTAGGGCTGTTGTTGAGAGAAGACAATCGGTTGGAGTGCTAAGAGCTATCGGTTTCAGATCAAGTATGATAAGAGCACAATTTCTTATTGAATCATCATTTATCACATTAATTGGCATAGCTATAGGAATATTTCTAGGAATAATGCAGTCATACTTAATTTTTAAAGAAATTTCAAAAGAATTAGAAGGGGCAAGTTTCTCTGTGCCAATTGGTGAAGTTGGTTTTTTAATTGTGATTACAGTTGTTGCATCAATATTAGCAAGCGTAATTCCTGCTAATGAGGCAAGTAAGATTTATCCAGCTGAAGCACTTAGGTATGAATAAATGACTCAAATAAAAATTGAATTTGAAAATATTTCAATTGATGCTGTTTTGAATGATTCAGAAACTGCAAATAAGATAAAGAAAATTTTGCCAATTACAAGCTCTACCAATACATGGGGAGATGAGATTTATTTTTCAATTAATGTTAAGGATGGAGAAATTAATTCTAAAGAAATTGTTGATCTTGGTGATTTAGGTTATTGGCCCCCAGGAAATGCATTTTGTTTATTTTTTGGTTTAACTCCTGCAAGCGAAAGTGATGATATTAGACCAGCTAGCCCGGTAAATATTATTGGTAAAATTCTAGGAGATTTGAAAATTCTTAAAACTATAAAAAGTGGTGAAGAAGTTTCAATAAGTTTAGTTTAATTTTTTTAAATGAAAAATTCCAACTGGCCAATAAAAAGAAATGTCATTATTTAAAATTTTAATTCCAAAAAAGTTCTTTATTTTTTCATCTGAATTTTGAAATTTATCTTTTAATATTTTTTTATCTCTATCAGATGTACCAGATCTTTCCATCCAGTCATTTAAGTTCATTGTTACTCTTGATTGGATAATGTCTAAAAAACTGAAATTAGATTTTTTTAATATATTTTTCCATTCAATTAAGGATAAATTTTTTATGTGACTTTTATCTCTAATTAATTCAACTTCTTGATGCCAATTATTTAATTTAATTTGGTCTGAAGTTATTGTATCTACAATAATTAATTCTCCGTTATCTTTTAAAACTCTGTGTACTTCACTGCAAAATTTTTTAATATCTAGAAAATGATGAGCTGCAGTCCTGCAAGTAACAATATCAAATTCTTTTTCACTATATTTCAATTCTTCAGCAAAACAAATATTAAAATTTATATTATTTATTCCTCTTTCTTGCACAATTTTTTTTGCCTCATCTATCATGCCATCAGATATATCAGTCGCTTCGACTTTTTGACACGATTTAGAAAGTTCAAATGCGGAAAAACCTGTACCAGTTCCTACATCAAGACCATATTTGTATCTCTTTTTAGATATTATATTGGTTAAAATACTCAGGCTTTCTCCACCAGAAAAAGTTTCACTTGATGAATAGAATTTAGCTTGATTATTGAATTGTTCTTTAGCGTCCATAATTTTTAGTATATATTGTATTAATGTTAAGTAATATTTTGTTTGTTTTTTTTGGTGGTGCTATTGGGGCAACAGCAAGATTTATATTTTTTTTAAATACCCCAAAGATTGGTGGTTTTCCTACATCAACTTTAATTGTTAATGCTCTTGGATCATTATTTATTGGATTTATTTATAATTTAAGTTCTTATAAAAGTGATAATTGGGTACATTTTATTTTACTTACTGGTTTTGCTGCTTCATTTACAACATTTTCTACATTTGCTTTTGAAACAGTGCAAATGTTTAGAAACGATGATTATGTATTAGGAATCTTAAATTTGGTTTTAAATAATTTACTTTGCATAATTTGTATTCTTTTAGGTATGAAAATTTCTGAGATAATTTAACTATGGATCTTTTATATAATGAAAATTTATGGACATTAGGCCATTTTTTAATGTGGATGTTTATCGGAAGATATTTATTAAAAAGTTGGATAGCAGTAATTGCGTTATCTGTGACTTGGGAGATTTTAGAATATTATCTTCCTTATGAATTAGCAAAAGAACCTTGGTTGAATAAATTTACCGATATAATAGCAAATAGCGCAGGATTTTATGTTGGATTAAAAATTAGAAAATATTTTGAAAAAGAAAATAATAGTTAAAGTTTTAAGTGCATCAAATTTTTAATTAAATTTTCTGGAAAAAGTTATAATGTCATTAAATTCTAAAATTAATTTACTAAGGAAAAGGTAATGTGTGGAGTTTTATTAGCTTTCGCAAAAAAAGGCCAACTTAATCAAAAAAAATGTCTAAATGCTTCTGAAAAAATTTTTTCAAGAGGCCCTGATTTTAATTTTTCTAGATTTGAACTCGATAATAAACTTTTTTTATCTCAGACTGTTTTATCAATTACTGGTAATCCTGAACTAAACTTGGACTACACAAAGTCTAACAATAATAAGTTTGAAATTTTATTTAATGGAGAAATTTATAATTTTAAAGAATTGCAGTCAAAATACCTTGATAAAAAAAACATTTATAATTTATCTGGTTCTGATACAGAAACAATTATAAATCTACATCAAATATACAATCCTTTAGAAGTTAGAAAAATGATAGATGGTATGTATGCTTATGTTGTTTTTGACTCAAATCAAAATAAAATTTTTATTTCCAGAGATATAATTGGTGAAAAGGTTTTATATGAGTATGAAGATGATAAGTTATTGATATTTTCCTCTCAACTTGGCCCTATCCTTGAAATAGTTGATAATATTAGAATAAATAAAAGAGTATTAAAGAGGTACTTTTTTACTAGACATTTACTCACCCAAAAAGAAACAGTTTATGAAAATATAAATGTTTTCCAGCCTGGTCGATCAGTTGAAGTTGATTTAGTAAATTATAATAAAAAAATTCTTGATCATGAGCAATTATCAGACCTAATTGATCCGTCCCTAATAGGTAATAATTTAAACAAATCAAGTAATGAAATATTGAATGAAATGGATAAACTTTTTCAGGAGAATGCAAATTTTATTAAAGCTGATATACCATATTTTAGTGTAGTGAGTGGTGGAATAGATTCTTCTTTAGTAAGTAAATATTTGAAAGAACAATCAAATGCTGCCCCGAATTATATTTGTCTTCAATTCCCAGGAAAAGACAATGTGGCATCTGAAGTAATAAATTTTGAAAAATTTCTTCACAGTAAGATTAATCAAGTAAATGTAGATATTGATCTATTCGAAAATTTTCTTGAAGAAAGTTATAAATCAATTTGTATGCCATTGCCAACCCATTCATTTATTTCTCAAGCAATATTAGCAAGGGAAGTGAGTCAGAATGGATCAAAGATTCTTTTTACTGGCGATGGTGGAGATGAATTGTTTGGCGGTTATGAATTTTATAAAACAATTGATTATGACAAAGAATATAAATATAATCCGAGCATTTATAGCGGTATTTTTGAACAAGGTATAACTTTCAATGATTTTGATATAAACGAGGATTTAAATCAAAGTAATAACATATGGTTAAATGCAAAAAAACATTATGAAAAATTTGGTTTAATAGAAAGTAATATTAATTCAATTTTGTTACTTGACACTGAAATACAATTAGAGTCCGTAGGGATTCGTGCATCAGACACAATGAGCATGATGTCATCAGTTGAATCAAGAGGATTCTTTCTAACAAAGAGAATTATTGAATTTGCACTAAATCTGCCAGCAATAAATAAAATAGATTCAAAAGGCAAGATTGAAACAAGGCCTTTGATGAAAAATTTATTTAGTAAAAATTTTAATAAATCTTTATTGAAACCTAAGCAAGGTTTTTCTGGGTTTCCAAATGAAAGCATGAAAAGAAATATACATAATTTCAGTATTTCAAGGGAATATCTAGACATAGTGGAATTTGAAAATCTTGAAATTAAAAATAATTTATCACTTGAATGGAAATTATTGAATGTAGAATATTTTTTAAAAACTTTTTCTAATTATGCAAAATAAACACATATTTGTACTTTTGAAATTCAGTTCTTTTTTTGGATATGCTGATTCAATTATCAAGGAACTATCGTTAAATAATAAGGTTACATTATGTATTCAAGATAATAATAAGATAAATGCATTTAATTATTATATTGATAATAAAAATAACTTAGTTTTGGAAAATAAAAAGCTAAGTAAAAAAATAATCCTTGCTGAAAGTAATAATAATTTAAAAATAATACATGGATTAAAAAGAGTAGATAATTGGTCAAAATATTTGAAATTTTTAAGAGAAGGTATGAACTACTTAAGTTTTTTGATAAGAGGAGATAATAATACTTTTTTTTTAAATCAATCAAAATATGTTTCAAAAAAAGTAGCTTATCTAGCAAAGATAGTTCATTTTAAATTTAATCATATTTTAGTATTTAATTTTTTTAAATTTATTCATTCTCTAATACCTTCTAGTCCTGAAATTAAAAATTTTATTAAGGCTATTAATCCTGATCTTATAATTGTTGTTGGTGGTAATTGGCCTACTAGGAGGAGTGAAAAATTATCATCAGAAATAGATTATATTAAAGCTTGCAATGAATTAGATAAGCCATCATTCTTGCATGTTATAAGTTGGGATAATTTAACTGCTAGAGGATTGTACCATTACATTCCAACAAAGATGTTTGTTTGGAATGAATATCATTTCAATGAGGCTACTGAAGTACATAAAATACCAAAAGAGAATTTAAAAATTATTGGAGCACCATTTATGGATAAGTGGTTTGAAAATTCATCTTCAATGTCAAAAAAAGAATTTTTCTCATTAAACGGCTTAGATATAAATAAACCTTTAGTAACATATTTAGGTTCGGCAAAAAATATTTCAACATCCGAAAATGAAATTGTTGAAGATATTTATATAGAATTAATTAAACACGGAATACAACTAATCGTGAGACCTCATGGAGCAAACTCTGATCAATTTAAAGGTATCAATAAAGAAATAAAAATTATTCCCTCCTCAGGAGAATTACCAGATACTAAAGAATCAAAAGAGCTGATGATTGCAACCATAAAAAATTCTAATTTAACAATGGGTATAAATACCACTGCAATGGTTGATTCTGTGATTCTTAAGACACCATGTATATCAATTGTTAAGGATGAACTAAATTTTAATCAATCTAGTACACCTCATTTTAATAAGGTTAGAAAGGAAAAAATTTTTATTGAAGCTAAAAGTGTTAATGAAATAATTAATGAAATTCTCAATTTTAGTAGTAAAAACAATAATAATTTATTTGAAAGAATGGATAATTTTATTAATAAGTTTTGTAGGCCATACGGAATTAATAAATCAGCAGGCGTATTAGCTTATGATGAAATAAAAAAAATATTAGAAAAAAATAACAATTCAAATTTAGTGTAATATGTTGATTATTATTTTATATAATGAAATCGGATAAAAATAAAAATAACATATTAACTTTCACTAAAGATATTTTTGCTGATCATAAATTGGCAATTATATTATCTTCTGTTTTATTAATAATCTCTGGGCTACTTGATGCAATCGGGTTGTCATTAATTGCTCCAACAGTTTCATTGCTTATTAATGATTTAGGGTCAACATCTTATGATTCAAATATCATATCAAATCTAAAAAAAGGTTTAGATTTTTTTGGTATTCCATACTCACTAAGGTATATTCTTGGCTTAATTGCAATAATTATGTTTTTAAGAAGTATATTTATCTTTTCGCAAAGTATGTATATTTCTATAATTCAATATAATTACACATCCGAAATTGGAAAAAAATATAATAATTATCTTAATTCTTTATCTTGGTATTCTTTTAAAAAGTTTAGGCAATCAACTTCTATAAATGTTTTTCCTGAAGCGGTAAGAGCTGGAGCTTCGATAAGAAACTATGTTAATTTAATTTCTAACTTTTTTACTATAGTAATTTATTTAATTTTTTTATCAATTGTGTCTTTTGAGATGACATTAATCTCAATTGTTTTGTCATTTTTGATAATCTTAATTTTTCAAAGAATTATGGCCACTGCTAGTTTTTTAGGAAAAAGGCATACAATAAAAGCTGAAAATCTTATACAAGATATCTCTGATTCTATAAATTTATCTAAGTATCTTAGGACACACGGAAAAACAAATTTTATGAAAAATAAGATTTATGAATCATATGATGACCTAAGAAAAAATAATATAAAGCAAGGATTAAATATTTCTATTTTTCATGCATCTTATGAATATGCATTTATTGGTTTTTTAATGCTAGGGCTTCTCATTGCTGCAAGATACTTTGAATTGCCTTCAAGCACTATAGCCTTAATAACGATAATTTTATATCGACTTTTGCAGAGAATAAAAACTTTTCAACAGAGCTATCAGCAATTTAATAAGTCTGCCCCTGGCTATTATTCAATAAATGAAAAAATAAATAGAAAAGAAAATTATGTAAAAGAGTGGGGAAACAAAAAGTTTAAAGATATTAAAGAATGCATTGAATTTGATAATGCATCTGTATCAATAGATGGTAGAAAAATTTTATCAAAAATTAACTTTAAATTTGAAAAAAATAAAATAAACGCTGTAATTGGTAAATCAGGATCTGGTAAAACGACTCTTGTTGACATTATAACTGGCTTAACTGAGTTGGATGAAGGAAAATTAAATATTGATGGTGAAAATATAACTTCGTTTTCTAAAGGTAGTTACCAAAATTCAATAGGGTATGTTGATCAAAACCCTTTTTTATTTAATGACACAATTATTAATAATATTAAATGGGGAGCGAAAACTAAGATCACAAAAAATACTATATTTGAAATATCAAAACAACTTAAAATTCATAATTTAATTAATTCATTACCAAATGGATATGAATCAAATGTTGGTGATTTTGGGAATTTACTATCAGGTGGAGAAAGACAAAGAATTGTTATTGCCAGGACTTTAGTAAATAAACCAAAAATATTAATCTTAGACGAAGCAACCAGTCAATTAGATATAAAGTCTCAGAAAATAGTTCTCAGTATAATCAAAAAAATTAAGAAAAATACAACAATTATAATGGTTACTCATAGAAAAGAAACATTAGAAATTGCTGATAAAATAATTGAAATAAATTGACAATGAGCGACAACATATTTGTATACAAAAAGATTGATCAACCTACTAAAAACATATTAAAAAATAAATTATCTGTAAAAGATGTAAATAAGTCATTTAGAATATTATTAAAAAAATTGAAACTTATAAGAGCCCCTTTCGCCTATGAATTATTTCCTCAAATTGTAATAAATATAAAATGGAAATTTGACTATTTAACCAATATTAGAGCAAACCCATCTTTATTAATTCATGACTTAAATTATTGGAATGATCAAGCTGAAATGTTATTAAAATTTCAAGAAGAAAAGTGGATAAATGATTCAATTCCTAATTCTAAAGCAAATCAAATTGATAATATCGAAGCTTATAACTTTATGTGGCCAAAAAATTTATCAGATAATAATAAATTTGAGAGTTCAAAAAAAATTGCTAAATTAAGAATAGATCAAATTTACAAATTATCAAAAAAAGAATTTAATGCTGATCCCTTTTATAATAAATCTATCCTTGATAGTGGCTGCGGTCCTGGTAGATATGTAAATATTATTTCCGAATATAATCCAAAAAAAATTATTGGACTTGACTCTGGCATAGATATTGTAGAAAGAAATAATAAAGATTTAAAAAATAAAAAAATTTCATTTATACACGGAAATTCTATTAATTTGCCTTTTAAAGATAAGGAGTTTGACTTTGTATTATCTGCTGGAGTTCTTCATCATGTTAATATGCCAATAGAGAAAACAATATTTGAGCATTCAAGGGTTATAAAAGATGGAGGACTATTTTTTATTTTTATAGCTGGCAAATCTGGCATTGAACTTGATGTATGGGATTTTTGCCATAAACTGCTATCTGAAGTACCAATTGAGTTTGTTCATGATAAATTTTCTAGTTCTATCAATCATTTAAGGCTTCAAGGTATTTTAGATCACGGATTTTCGTCTTATTTTCATACTGATAGAAATGATTTTGAAAAATTATTGAATAACAACTTTTCTTATTTAATGAGGGTACCTGGGGTATCTGGAATTGATGTAACAGAAGAGTTATTTAGAGATGATAAATATTTTAAAGAAAGATTTGGTTCAGGGAATTTAAGGTACATTTGTAGGAAATAAAAGTTAACAATAGATTATTGTTAACTTCAAATCAGTTATCTTAAAGCTTGAACCATAAATTTAAAATAATTTAATTTTTTCTTTAGTTCTATTCCCAATCAAATTTTGGTAAATCTTTAAATGAACTTTGTAGCCTATCATGCCACATTTCTGATAAATCTTTGAAGTAAGGACTATCAAGTTTAATTTTATCTTTGATATCAAGGTTAATTTTATTTTTTTTATAAACAAGAAAATCAATTGGAGGTCCGACAGACAAATCACTTCTCATTGTTGAGTCTAAAGAAACCAAAGCAGTTCTCGCAGCGTCACCTAGAGAAGTATTTGAGTTGATAATTCTATCAAGAATAGGCTTTCCGTACTTTGTCTCTCCAATCTGAAAAAATGGATTATTTTCGGAACATTCAATGAAGTTTCCTTGTGGGTACACTAAAAACATTTTTTGTGAATGTCCTTTAATTTGTCCACCAACAATAAAATATGAACCAAAATCAATATCTCCTTGCTTAAAAACTTCATTTTTTACTTTAGAATGCTTAACTGATAAGGATCCAACATAATCAGCAATTTCTTCAAGATCTTTACAAATATTAAGATTTCTATCAGTGATAACTGCTGATTTTAAATCAGACTCAATTGAATGAAAAACAGCTTGAGATGTTGATAAATTTCCAGATGTTAAAATAATTATACATCTGTCTCCAACACTATAATTATACATTTTAGAATGAATACTAAAATCATCTAATCCAGCATTTGTTCTTGAATCCGAAGCAAAGATCATTCCTTGATTAACTTTTATGCCTAAACAATATGTCATAATACTTTTTTATTAACTTTTCATAATTATATTGAAATACATTTTTAACAACCATGAAAATCTTTGATTATTATTATATTACAAAGTTAAGTAATGAATAAATTATTTAATTATGACTCATCTAAAATTTATGACGAGCTTATTAGTAGTAAATCTTATCGAAAATCAAATAGTGATTTAGGAAAATTTATTGATGGGCTCGATATTGCAGATCTTAAAGAAATTAATGAAGCTAAAGATGATTCAGTAAATTCTTTAGGAATATCTTTTGAAACTTATAAAGAAAAAAACCTTTATTTAGATAGAACCTGGCCTCTAGATTTTATACCAAGAATAATTGAAAAAAAGGAATGGGATCATGTTTCAAAAGGTTTAGTGCAAAGAACTAATGCTTTGAACCTATTTATTGAAGACTGTTACAACGAACAATCATTTTTTAAAGAAGGCTTGATGGACCCTAAACTAATCTTAAATTCACCAGCTTTCAAAAAAGAATGCTTGGGGATGAAACTAAAATTTTCGTCATGGGCTCACATATGTGGGTCAGATTTGATTAGAAACGATGATGGGAATTTTTATGTTTTAGAAGATAACTTAAGGGTCCCCTCTGGTGTTTCATATATGATTGAAAACAGAATGGTAATGAAAAGAGTATTGCCAGACCTTTTTAATTCTTATGGAGTTATGCCTGTTGATGAATACCCATCTAAACTATATAAAATGCTTTCATCTCTTTCAGATAATACAAAAAATCCTGAAATAGTTTTGCTCACTCCAGGAGTTTATAATTCAGCATATTTTGAACATTCATATTTAGCTCGCCAAGTCGGAATTGAGCTTGTACAAGGATCAGATTTAGAAATAGGTAAGAATGGATATGTATATAAAAAAACAATTTATGGTCTAAAAAAAATTGATGTTATTTACAGAAGAATGAATGAAGAATTTTTAGATCCAATAGCATGGAATAAAGAATCTTTGATTGGCGTTCCAGGCTTAATTGATTCTTGGAAAAAAAATAAAGTAACAATTGTAAACGCCCCTGGGAGCGGAATTGCGGATGATAAAGCTGTTTATGCATTTGTCCCAAAAATGATTGAATTCTTTTTAAATGAAAAACCTATTTTAAAAAATGTTAAAACTTATCTTTGTTCAATTAAAAATGAAAGAGATTATGTAATTGATAATATTGAGAAATTAGTAGTTAAGCCTGTAAGTGAATCTGGTGGACATGGAATCGTGATTGGAAAAAAGGCTTCAAAGTTAGAAATAAAAAAACTTAAAAATAAGATTTTTAAAAATCCAAGAAACTTTGTTGCACAACCCCTTTTAAACTTGTCGACATCTCCAACCTATATTTCAGGAAAAATAGTTCCAAGACACTTAGATTTGAGACCATTTATTCTTTCAGGTCAAAAAAACTACGTTACTGTTGGAGGTTTAACAAGGGTAGCATTGAAAAAAGGTTCCTATATTGTTAATTCTTCACAAGGTGGTGGAAGTAAAGATACATGGGTAGTAAACAATGTTAAGTAGCGATGCTGAAAATTTTTATTGGCTTTCAAGATATGTTGAGAGAGCAGAAAACACTGCAAAACTTGTTAATGTAAATATAGAATTACTTTTAGATTTTATGGGAAATAAGTCTGAAGGTTGGAAGCCTGTTATAGAAATAACTGGAATGAATGATTTTTTTAAAAAAAAATATAAAAATTTTAATGAAGTTAATTCTGTAAAATTTTTAAGTCAAGACATTGATAATAGTAATTCAATACTATCTTGCCTTGAAAAAGCTCAATACAATGCGCGCCCAATTAGGGATAATCTACCAAGATCTTCAATTCACCAATTAAATACTTTATTAAAAAATTTTAATGATCAAATTAAATCAACAACAAGTAGAAGAAAAAGAACATTAATTATCTCTGAAGTAACATCTGGTACTCAACTTTTTTTTGGCATTATTTCTGATAATTTCTCTGTAGGAACTGAGTATCAATTTATTAAGCTAGGCAGATTTATTGAGAGAGCTGATATGGTATCAAGAATAATTGATTCTCAAATTTTAAGAAAAAATCAAGATGGTTTTGACAGTGAATTTTACAATATTGAATGGACAAGTATTTTAAGGTCTTTGTCCGCTTATGAATCTTTTATGATTTCAAAGGGCAATATCTCAAAAGCTGAAATTGTAGAATTTCTCATAAAAAGCAATGAATTTCCAAGATCTATATTAAATTGTATTAAAAATGTAAATGATTCTTTAAAAAATTTGCCAAAAAATAAAAAAATTAAGGATGAAGTTGATATTCTCATTCGCAAATTATTAAAATCTAGGATTCATAACAAAGAGGATGTAAAAATTCATAAATTTATAGATAATATCCAATTAAAATTAAACAAAATTAATAATATTGTAAGCAATACTTATTTTAATTAATGTTTGATATGAATGTTTAAATAATCACTATAATTAATCATTACATAAAAATAAATTTCGCTTTATTACTTTCTAGTTGTAGCTTTTAATTATTTGGTTTTAAATTAATTTTATACAAACCTTTTGATTCATTATCTTATCTGTTCAATTTGATCACAAATTACTTTTACTGAATTTCCATAATTGTAGAAGTTTTTTGATACGAATTTATCATTATTAAAAATTTTTGAAGTAGCTTTAGATACAGTATTTTCTAATTTGCTTAAATTTAAATTATTAATCTCTTCTAATTTTATTTTTTCGCCTATTTCATCTCTCATGGTAATTTCAATTGGCAAATAAGAATATTCTTTATAATTTTTATTATTTACCTTTGGAGGCACATCAATAAAAAGTATTGGTTTCTTTTGGATCATATATTCAAAAGAAATACCAGACCAGTCAGTAATTAAAATTTTTGATTTATTCATTGATATTGCTGAATCTGAATCATTATCAAGACTAAAAAATTTATTTTCTTTAAAATGATTAATTACTTTTAATAACTCTTTTTTATTTTTAATATAGCTTCTGTTATGTGGTCTCAAGATAATATTTTGTTTTAGATCAATAAGTTTATTTACAAGTTCAAATAGGCATAAATTTACTATTGAATTTTCTCCCCATGATGGGGCGATAAGGATGTTGCTATCATTGTTTAAATTGGAAGATAATTTTTTCAAATTATCAAAATATGGATAACCAGATTTTAATAATTTTTTTCTTCTCAGGGATTTTTTGCGTTCTCTTTCTAATACTTCATTTTCGTGATAAGGTCCTATGCAAAACATTCCATCAAAATGATCAAACGCGTCTTCTTGATAGATCATGTGTGTGCTGCAGGGTGAGTGATGTAAAAAATAATATATTGTCGCTTTCTCTCTTTTTAATTGCATACTTTGCAAATCAGGAGTACTCATTATCATTAATTTTGCATAAAACTTTCTAAACAAATAAGTTCTAGCCGAATGATTTCCGATAAAAAAAATTTTTAAATTTTGTGTTTTTTCCAAATCAATATTATCGATTTTTGAAGATGTGAATAAAGTGATATTTTTATCTCTATTATTTGATAACTCTTCTATTATTGGTCTAAAATGTTTAGTTAGCCAAGGACCTTCAGAGTAAAAAACAATCTCTCTCCACTTTGAAGGTAATTTCATTGCATCGTTTACATTTTTCCAAGTTTCAAAAAAATCATTAAACATAATTTAATTATTCAAAATTTGTTTAATAAAAAAATTAATTTTTTCTTGTTTCATTAGTATTGTTTTTATTCCTTTTAAACAACTTATAAATAAAATCTGTAAACTTTCTGTAATATGCGATTATTGCAATAGTACCTGCAACTGCGCCACCAATAATCATTTGAATGATAAATGATATATAGCTAAAATCTAAATAATCATTACTTGAATCACTATTTGGTTGTTCATGATGAGTATAGTTAGCAAAAGAAATTTCAGTATTTAACATAATTAGCAAACACGAAACTAATATTATTGATGTGGTTCTAAAATTCATAATTCGTATTTATCTTACTTTAAAAATAATTATTTAACCAAGATAATTTATTTTATCTTGTTTTGATTGTTCTTTAAATTTGAGCTTATATTTTTCGAAGAATTATTATCAAATAATGCAGTTTGTTAATTGAAAAAATTCTACTAACGAATCAAGACGTATACTTACAAAGGTAGGTGAAATGTATAAAGATTTTTTAATAAATAGTAAAGTTCGTTAATATATTCTTAAGAAAACCAAATAATATAACAGTATGAAAAAAAATTATCTATTTTTATCTTTAATCTTAATTTTAATCTTAGGTTGTTTTAATTCAGAAGATAGTTCAGATCAAGAAGTTAAAGAATTAATAATAAATGAACAAAATCTTGAAGAACATTATTTTAATCTAGAAAATAATATTCCTAAAGACTATTTTGCTCAAGAAATTATTACTTCAACTG
>MDTD01159833.1_pt1 | contig 18209 bp, 18 predicted proteins | sample 811221 | NCBI WGS metagenome assembly MDTD01 (sample SAMN05326646, study PRJNA326480) | marine metagenome | isolation source: seawater | place: Pacific Ocean: South West | collected 2011 | reverse complement strand
GACTGACTTGGGGATGACCACGCTCGATCATCGCCAACCGCTGTTGACGGCTTACTGATCGAGCTTGCGCGACAAAAAATCGCGTTCCACCGTCAGTCGACCGATCTCGCGGTAAAGCTCGTCTGTGCTGGGCTCATCGGATCGCTTGCCGGCCTTCCTCTTGCCTTCGAAGAGATCGGGAGCGTTCTCCAGCAGCTCGCGCTTCCAGGTACTGACCATGGTGGGGTGAATCTGGAAACGGGCGGCAATTTCGGATGTGGTCTGGTCACCCTTGAGGGCAGCCAGAGCAACTTTGGACTTGAATGATGCGCTGTATTGCTTGCGTTTCTTGCTCATGATTCTCCTCCTTGTGGAGATGATGAATCAGAGCTTAGGTACCTGTCCAAAATTTGGGGTCCACTTCAGGTGTTCAACGCTCATCCTGCTCTGCGAGGCATCGGCTACCGCCGAAAGGGTTAAAGAGAGACAGGCAATGATGAAAGAGACGAGCCGCAAACGCCGGCACCATCTTCGGGTTCCGGTACTGCCTGAAGAGAAAATCCATATCGAACAGCAGGCCAAGCAGGCCGGAATGAGTGTTGCCCGTTATTTGCGGGAGGTTGGTCAAGGCTACCAAATCAAGGGCGTCACGGATTACCAGCGGGTGCGAGAGCTTGCCCGCATAAATGGTGACCTCGGTCGTCTGGGAGGGCTGCTCAAGCTATGGCTAACCGACGATGTGAGAACCGCAGCTTTCGGTCCGGAAACGATCCACCGCCTCCTGGCAAGGATCGAGGCCACCCAGGACCAGATGACCCTGGTAATGAGGACCATTGTTCGGCCTCAGGCTGATCAGTGATTTTAGCCGCTAAAAATTGACACCGTGATTCAAACAAAAACGGCCGGGCCTCGGTGTCGCTCTGGTCAATTACCGAATAGCTCCGTGGCGCGGCTACTCGATGACGCTAGCCACTTTCAGCAAAGGTTGTCGACCATGAGAACTCGCAAAATTTTAGCGGCTAAAACCGCGCTCCTGATCTCGCTCGCCATCGGCGGCGGCTCGCTACCGGCTCAGGCCGGGATTCCAGTCATTGACGGGGGCAACCTGACGCAAAACGTCATGACCGCCATCGAGTCGGTGGCACAAACGCTCAAGCAGATCGAGCAGTATCAAACCCAGCTCCAGCAGTACGAAAACCAGCTCCAGAACACCATGGCCCCAGCCGCGTATATCTGGGACCAGGCTACCCGCACGATGGACAACCTGCGTTCGGCAATGAACACCCTGGATTACTACCAGACCCAGCTCGGCAGCCTGGATGCGTATCTCGGCAAGTTCCAGGACGTGGCCTACTACCGTGGCTCGCCTTGCTTTAACGCCACTGGCGGTTGCACAGATGCCGAATGGGCAGCCATGAACGCGAACCGCCGCCTGGCGAGTGAAAGCCAGAAGCGCGCCAATGATGACCTGTTCCATACCCTGAAACAGCAGCAGGATGCGCTGCAATCAGACGCCCGCACACTGGAACGTCTCCAGCACAGCGCGCAGGGTGCGGACGGGCAAATGCAGGCCCTCGGCTATGCCAACCAGCTTGCCAGCCAGCAGGCCAATCAGCTCTTGCAGATGCGCGCCATGTTGCTTGCGCAGCACCAGGTTATCGCAACGCGGATGCAAGCCGAGGCCGACCTCGATGCGAAGCAACAGGCTGCCCATGCCGCTTCCACCGAATCGCGGATAGCGCCGACCAACAGTCCCAAGAACTGGCTCGAACTGGCCCGCTGACAAGGAGAGGCATCCATGAACAAATTCACCATTCCGATGCTGGCAGGCTTCCTTCTCGCCATCACTGGCTGCGACAACACCCCGCGCGCTCCGACCATGCCGGAGGTCAACGATGCCAACTGCCAGATGGCAGAAATCATGAAGATCGAAGACAAGGCAACTCAGGAGACATTTGCCGGGTTGTGCTCGCGCCGGCCAGCAAGCGGCGGCATTGCCCCCACAGAGCAGCCGCTTAACTGGCTGGAGTTGACCGAGCCGCAAGATCGGGAGGGCAACTGATGAAGACCATGACTAGAGCAATCCTGAGCGGCGGGGTCCTGTTGCTGCATTCGAGCCTCGCCAGTGCAAACCTGACCAACCAAGGGATTCTCGACCAGGTAGTAACCGATTACGCCACCCGAGCAGCCAGTTGGCAGCACGTGATTATCGATGCTGCGTCGTGGCTGTTCTGGACGCTGGTGGTGATCTCGATGGTCTGGACGTTCGGAATGATGGCCTTGCGCAAAGCAGACATTGGCGAGTTCTTCGCGGAGCTGGTCCGTTTCATCATCTTCACTGGCTTCTTCTGGTGGCTGCTGGTCAACGGGCCTGCGTTTGCCAACTCAATCATCCAGTCACTGGCCAGAATCGGTGAGCAGGCGGCCGGCGTGTCCTCAATCACCCCGTCCGGCATCGTCGATGTGGGCTTTATGATCTGGAAGCAAGCCATCAATAACCTGTCGGCCTGGTCGCCGGTCGATAGCCTGGTGGGTGCGGTGCTAAGCGCGGCGATTATGCTTCTTCTGGGCCTGGTCGCCGTCAACATGCTGCTGATGCTTGTTGCGGCCTGGCTAATGGCCTACGCGGGCATCTTCTTCCTGGGCTTCGGCGGATCGCGTTGGACCTCGGACATGGCGATCAATTACTACAAGACCATCCTTGGCGTTGCCGTTCAGATCATGACAATGGTGCTGCTGGTCGGCATTGGTAACGACATGCTGTCTACGTTCTACGCCAGGATGAACCAGAACGTGCTCAACTTCGAAGAGCTGGGCGTCATGCTGGTGTTCTGCATGGCGTTGCTGTTGCTGGTTAACCGGGTGCCGCCAATGGTAGGTGGGATCATCACAGGTTCCGGCATCGGATCTGCCGGCGGCCTCGGCAACTTCGGTACTGGAGCTGCGGTAGGTGCCGTTATGGGAGCGGCAGGGATGGCAGCGGGCGCAGCAAGCATGGCAGGTTCAGCCGTCATGGGTGGTGCGGCAAATCTGGCAGGTGGCGGTTCAGCCATCAAGGCGGCGTTCGACAAGGCACAAGCCTCGATGTCGAGCGGGAGCGACATGCCCAGCATGGGAGGAATGTCGAACAGTAGTCCTGGCGGCACTGGTACCAACGCCGGCGGTGACGGCAATGCCGGCAACAGCCCGTTCGCCCAGGCAGCCGGGTTTGGTGGCAGCTCAGAAAGCGGCGCAAAGCGGGCTGTTAGCCTGGCGGCCGGCACGGCGGGCAACCTGGCCAAGGGCATCGGCGCTGTGGCCGCTGAGAAGATCAAAGACCGCGTTGCGGATACAGCAGGCGGTCGCCTGGCGTCATCGCTACGGGCAAGCACCCCGTCGTTCGAGGGTAACAGCCTGGCTGGCAGCAACAGCGGCGAACATAATCACCGTCACGACACATAACATGGGGGGAGCAGCAATGGAGTTACCGGATAGCACTGAGAGCGAGCCATTCTTCATTACCGAAGAAATAGAGGCTGAAATGCAGCTGGAGCAAGAATTTACTCCCCCACCCCACGTATCCACCACGAACAGCTTGGAGTTATTCGTGGCTGCAGCCGAGGACGCGCCTTGATCAACAATCTGGGCCATTTCGCCTGAAAGGCGGGGATCACCCCGCCAAATTGCCATAACGCATGCAGTATCATACAGTGACTGCATTGAAGGCACTGGAGACTGCTGGCGATGGCCATGCTGACGGTTCGAAACCTACCCGACGAAGTACACCGCGCCCTGCGCGTCCGCGCAGCCCTGCATGGACACAGTATGGAAGCCGAGGTACGCGAGATCCTGGAGACAGCTGTTGCGCCCGAGGGGCGCATCAAGCTGGGCACTCTGCTGGCCGACATAGGCAAGCAGGCCAAGCTGACCGACAAAGAGCTGGCATCCTTCGGGTCGGCTCACACCGGGCGCTCGGCAGGTACTGAATGATTCTGCTTGATATCAGCATCATCAGCGAGTTGCTGCGCGACACGCCAGCGGCACAGGTCATCGAGTGGATAGATGCCCAGCCGCTGGAAACGCTCTATTTATCTGCCACCACCGTTGCAGCGTTGCAGGCCGCTGTAGCGCGGCTCCCCTCGGAAGAACGGCGTGCCCATGTACATGCAGTCCTGGAGAAGCGGCTACTACCCCTATTTGCAGGGCGGATTCTTCCTTTCGACCAGTCATGCACAAAGGCCTATGCCGAAGCGATAACGAAGGTCGAAAAAGGCGGCAGCGAAATACTCCCGGTAGATGGCTACATCGCTGCGATAGCGGCAGTACACGGTCTGATCGTAGCAGCGAGAGAAACCGTAGCTTTTGAAGCGGCGGGCGTGGACACCATCAATCCATGGCGAGTACACAGCCCGAGCATTAACGCCGCTCGGCAGAAATTTTAGCGGCTAAAACCCGCTTCAGGACATACCGACAGGACGCACATGGCAAAGCAAAAAACCAACAACGGCAACGCCGCCAACCTGGGCTTCGAGGCCGAACTCTTCAAGGCCGCCGACAAACTACGCGGCAACATGGAGCCCAGCGACTACAAGCACGTTGCCCTCGGTCTGATCTTCCTCAAATACATCTCCGACGCCTTCGAGGCCCGCCACGCCGAACTTCTGGCTGAAGACCCACAAGCGGCAGAGGACAGAGACGAATACCTCGCCGACAACATCTTCTGGGTACCCAAGGAAGGCCGCTGGTCTCATCTGAAGGCCAACGCCAAGCGCCCGGAGATCGGCACCCTGATCGACGACGCCATGCGCGCCATCGAGAAGGACAACGAGTCCCTCAAAGGCGTGCTGCCCAAGGACTACGCCCGCCCGGCCCTCAACAAGGTGATGCTGGGCGAGCTGATCGACCTGATCTCCGGTATCGCCATGAACGAGAGTGGCGACCAATCAAAAGACGTGCTCGGCCGCGTCTATGAATACTTCCTCAGCCAGTTCGCCGGTGCCGAAGGCAAACGTGGCGGTGAGTTTTACACCCCGCGCTCGGTGGTGCGGGTACTGGTTGAGATGCTCGAACCCTACCAGGGCCGCGTTTACGACCCCTGCTGCGGCAGCGGCGGCATGTTCGTGCAATCCGAGAAATTTGTACTGGAGCACGGCGGGCGCATCGGCGACATCGCCATCTACGGTCAGGAGAGCAACTACACCACCTGGCGCCTGGCCAAGATGAACCTTGCCGTCCGCGGCATCGACTCCGATATTCGCTGGAACAACGAGGGCAGCTTCCACAAGGACGAGCTACGCGACCTGCGCTTCGACCACATTCTCGCCAACCCGCCTTTTAATATCTCCGACTGGGGCGGTGACCGCCTGCGCGAAGACCCGCGCTGGCAATTCGGCGTGCCACCGGTAGGCAACGCCAACTACGCCTGGCTGCAACACATCTACTGGCACCTCGCCCCCTTCGGCACCGCCGGGGTGGTACTGGCCAACGGCTCCATGAGCTCCAACCAGAGTGGCGAAGGCGAGATCCGCAAGGCCATGGTCGAGGCCGACGCCGTGGACTGCATGGTGGCCCTGCCCGGCCAGTTGTTCTACTCCACCCAGATTCCCGCTTGTCTGTGGTTTCTTGCCCGCGACAAATCCAACGGCAAGCGTGGCAAAGAGACCCTGCGCGACCGGCGCGGCGAAGTGCTGTTTATCGACGCCCGTAATATGGGCTCACTGGTGGACCGCACCCGGCGTGAACTCAGTGATGCCGATATTCAGAAGATCGCCGATACCTACCATGCTTGGCGAGGCGAGCAGGAGGCCGGGAAGTACGCGGACATCCCCGGTTTCTGCAAGAGCGCCACCCTAGATGAAATCCGCAAGCACGGCCATGTGCTCACACCCGGCCGATACGTCGGTGCAGCAGAACAGGAAGACGACGGCGAACCATTTGAAGAGAAGATGCAGCGCCTCACAGCCCAGTGGCGCGAACAGCAGCAGGAAGCGGCGCGGTTGGATGCGGCGATTGAAGCCAACCTAAAGGAGCTTGGGTATGGCGAGTAAAACTCTGTCAGATGTCTGCGATATCGTAATGGGACAGTCTCCGACAGGGGAAATGTGCAATGTGTCGGGTGTTGGCATACCCCTATTGAATGGGCCAACGGAATATGGTCCACATCATCCATCGCCAGTTCAATTTACGACTGACGCCCGAAAATTTGCAAAAGCAGGTGATCTCCTTTTTTGCGTCCGAGGCTCAACAACTGGAAGAATGAATTGGGCTGATCGTGACTATGCAATTGGTCGTGGTATTGCGGCTATTCGTCATAAGTCCAAGCGCGAACTTCAACCTCTGGTTCGTGCTGTAGTTGAATTTCATCTGCCCAGCCTACTCACACAGGCTACTGGTTCAACATTTCCAAATGTCTCATCGGGAATGCTCTCTGGTCTTCCATGGCCAGACTTAGATGAGCATGAACAACGCGCCATCGCCCACATCCTCGGCACGCTGGATGACAAGATCGAACTCAATCGCCGCCGCAACCAGACCCTGGAGGCCATGGCCCGCGCCCTGTTCAAGGACTGGTTCGTCGACTTCGGCCCCGTCCGTGCCAAAATGGAAGGCCGCGAACCCTACCTCCCCGCCGACGCCTGGCAACTCTTCCCCGACAGCCTCGATGACGAAGCCAAGCCGGAGGGATGGGAAATGGTTCCCGCGAGCGAGCTTATCGAGTTCAACCCGAGCGAACCTCTGCGCAAGGGCACACCCGCGCCTTACCTCGATATGGCCTCTCTCCCAACATCAGGCAGCTGGCCGGAACCACCAATCATGCGGGACTTCGGTAGCGGGATGCGGTTTCGGAACGGCGATACATTGTTAGCGCGAATTACGCCATGCCTAGAGAACGGGAAGACCGCATTCGTTCAGTGCCTGCCTGATGACACAGTCGGATGGGGATCGACGGAATACATCGTCATGCGACCCAAATCACCGGTTCCAGCCGAGTACGCATACTTGCTTGCGCGAGACGATGATTTTCGAGAACACGCGATCAGAAGCATGACTGGGACATCTGGCCGTCAGCGCGCGCAGAGGGATTCGGTTGCTGCATTTAAGCTTGCCTCACCGCTTGACGAAAACCTATGGCATGCGTTTGCAAGGCAAATCACACCTATTTTTGACAGCATCAAGTCCAATGCGAAGGCCTCTGAGACACTCTCTGCACTCCGCGACACCCTGCTGCCCAAACTAATCTCCGGCGAGCTGCGCATCAACGATGCCGAGAAACTCCTGCAGCATGCCGAAGATAACGTGCCAAACAAGAAGAGGAGCCTGCCATGACCACCCATAATAAAGAGAAGCCCATAAAGGCATTCAAGGCTCCCCGAGAGGTCGAATGGCGACCACTTGAGGCAAAATCCGACGATGACGATCAGCAGAGGCGAGTCAGGAATAATCAGGAAGAGCTGCACAACATGTTACTGGGCTCACTCCAGATGCAGCATGTGGTCGTTCTGGCTGGTTCTGGCTGTTCGCTGGCAGCGGGCGCGCCCTCCATGTCTGACTTGTGGGATGCCGTAGTAGGTAAACCGGCAACTGAAGAGGCTAAGACGGCAGCCACAACGGTCAACCATGACATCAACACCAAGAACATCGAAGCGCTGTTATCCCGTATTGAAGCCTCTCTCCAACTGAATGAGGAGGCGGCGCTCCGAACGTTTCTGAATAACAGCAAGACAACCATTCTGGAAAAATGCTCGGGTTTTCTGGACGAGGAAAAGCTCGCAGCTCACCGCCGATTTCTGCACCGTCTCTCTCGCCGCAGGGCCCGCGATCAGCGCCTGAAAATCTTCACCACTAACTATGACCTCTGCTTTGAGCGAGCCGCGAGCGCGCTGGGAGGCATCGCCATTGATGGTTTCTCGTTCACTGCGCCACGCCGCTATGATCCGCGTTATTTCAACTACGACTTGGTGCGCCGCCCTCGCAGTGGCGAGGAAGCCAGCTATCTTGAAGGCGTGTTCTTGCTCTACAAACTGCACGGTTCGGTCAGCTGGGCCAGAAAATCTGACGGAACTCTGCTCGAAGAGACCAAGCCGGCCCCAGACGAAGCCTGTTTGATCTACCCCGCAGCGGGTAAGTATCAGCAAAGCTTCAGTCAGCCGCATCTGGAGTCGATGGCGCAGTACCTGGCAGCCGTACGCGAACCTAACACGTGTGTCGTGGTCGCAGGCTTTGGCTTCAATGATGACCACCTTTCAGAACCGCTCCTAGCAGCTGCACAGTCGAACCCTCATTTACGTTTGATCATTGTTGACCCTTATGCGGAAGGCCAAGTTGCCGACGGAAACAAGTACTGGCAGGCATTCAACACATTGGCACGTAAGGGAGAAGACATTTGGTTTGTTGCCGCGGACTTTGAAGCGTTCAGTGAAATGGTGCCCGATCTTAAATCGCTGACGCCGGCAGACACATTGATGAAAGCAGTTCAGGGAGTGATTAAGCCGTCATGAAGCCAGCCGACATTGATACCGAGTTTCCTCGCGGATTGCTGCGACCTGAGCTGTTCTTGGGCGTTGCGGCATCGATCACTGCCCGAGCGGTGGGTGTGAATCTTTCCGAAGCTGGCAGGCCCAGCGGATCGCATTTCTCGGGCGGGCGCTATGGGCGGGGCGAAGTCGGGGAGTTCGTTCTTATTGAAGGTCAACAGAGCCTGATATTGGGTAGAATTTCGGAGATCAAAGTACGTGAACCGGAACGGCGCGGTATCACGCGGGACTTTGCGGGTAACACCGATATGGACGCCCTTGGCCAGATTCAGCTGCTGGGCTGTGTGGCCACAGACAGCTTGCGGGTAACAGCAGGTGTCGATGCCTACCCCAGGCTGGGCGATCGAATTTACGCTGCACCACATCGTTTTATCGCCTTGTTGCCACAGCTCATGGAGGTAAGCGGCGCGGAAGCTCCCAGCGTCAGCCTGGAACTGGGCACGATTGATACCGCTCACGAGAGTGTAGTCTCGGTAAAGCCAGAGCGTCTTTTCGGCCGTCACTGCGCCATTTTGGGCGCTACCGGTGGCGGCAAAAGCTGGACCACCGCCCGCATCATAGAAGAATGCCTCCGGCATCGTTCCAAGCTGATACTAATTGACGCAACAGGTGAGTATCGGGACTTCCAGGGTGAGCATGTTACGCATCTTCATCTCGGCAACCCGATCGCTACTGCTACGGGTTCAATAGCCTCCTCCTTACCGCCTACCGCCTTTCTGGAGTCAGATTTCCTAGCGTTATTTGAACCGGCAGGCAAAGTGCAAGGCCCAAAACTACGCGCAGCAATACGCAGCTTGCGTCTGGCGAACCTCAAGCCAGAGCTCGCACCCAAAGGTTTTATCGAAAAGATCAATCAATCGAAGACCGCTATTGAAGCTGCCGAACAGGCGCCGGGCATTGCTAGCAAGCTGGATGATCCCAGCCAAGCTTTTAATGTAAACCAGCTGGTCGCACAGATCGAACAGGAATGTGTCTATCCAGAAGGATTTCTTCCTCGCCCCCAGCAGGGCAAAGACCCAACCAAGTGGGGTGGTGAGGATGGCAACTTTTCTCATTGCTTGTCGCTGGTTGCACGGATCAATGGCGTACTCACATCTCCAGCGTTCTCATGCGTCTTCAAGGCTGAGCAGAAACCTTCTGTCAGTGAAGCTATAAGCGCATTCACCAGGGATGACAAACGACTGCTGCGAATTTGTCTCAGCGGCGTTGCCTATGAGTATCGCGCTCGCGAAATTATCGCCAATGTGATTGGCCGCTTGCTACTGGGTAAAGCCAGAAATGGCGACTTTAAAGAACGCCCGCTGGTGGTCATGGTCGACGAAGCACATAACTTTCTTGGGCGCCATTTAGGCAGTGACGATTATCAAGCGAAGCTCGACGCGTTTGAGATCATAGCTAAGGAGGGCCGAAAGTACGGACTCACGGTATGCCTTGCCAGCCAGCGCCCTCGCGACATCACCGAAGGCGTTCTCAGCCAAATGGGCACCTTGATTGTACACCGCCTAACCAATGAGCGGGACAGGGAAGTGGTCGAACGCGCCTGCGGTGAAATTGACCGGGCAGCTTCTGCATTCCTGCCAAACCTTCGGCCAGGTGAGGCCGCGATTATTGGCACCGACTTTCCAATCCCAATGACTATCCAGATCAAGGAACCAGACACCAAGCCGTTGTCAGACGGGCCAAGGTATCAAGAGTGCTGGGGTGCTCCATGAAAAGCACCGAGGCAAAATACTCAACCAGAAAGTCGGCAAGCCGACAGTCGATCCTTGAGCTTTCTGCGGAGGAGGCCCGGGCATTTTTTCTCAAAGCAGAGAGCTATTGTAGTCTCGATTTGCCGCACTATATTCGCTTTGACGCATTGATTGAGAATACACATAAAGTTCTTGAAGGGAAGGCACTATCTGGCTTGTCCTGTAAGCCACGAGACCATGATGATGTGAATTACACTGTCCTTAACAACAAGGATGGCAAGTATGCATGGCGGCCGTTTCAGCTTATCCACCCAGCTCTGTATGTATCCCTTGTCCACCAGTTAACTACGAACCCCAATTGGGAGTTGGTGAAGGAGCGCTTCGCTACATTCTCTGCGAACAGCAAGATTCACTGCCTGAGTTTGCCGGTTGTTTCTCTGTCAGAGGAAAAAGACAAAGCAGAACAAGTGTCTCAATGGTGGCACTCAGTGGAACAGCGCTCCATTGAGCTTTCGCTTGAGTATGAGTATCTAATTGAGACTGATATTACTGATTGCTACGGCGCTATCTATACCCACTCGATAGCGTGGGCATTGCACACCAAGCAGAAGGCGAAGAAAGAGCGAAATAATAAGCACCTGCTTGGAAACATTATAGACGCTCATATCCAAGACATGCGCCATGGCCAGACCAACGGCATCCCACAAGGCTCTGTGCTGATGGACTTCATTGCCGAATTGGTGCTTGGTCTTGCCGACCTTCAATTGTCTGAAAGGATTCAAGCAGCGCGCATCGAGGATTACTGCATCCTGCGCTACCGTGACGATTACCGTGTCTTCGTCAATAACACGCAGGACGGTGAGCAGATCATCAAGTTCCTTACCGAGGTCACGATTGGTCTTGGCCTGAAGCTTAACCCCGGAAAAACCAAAGCAAGCAACGATGTGGTGCGCGCGTCGATCAAGAGTGACAAACTTGCCTGGGTATGCCGCAAGCACAGCGAGGAAAGTCTGCAAAAACACTTGCTGATTATCCACGACCACGCCACGCAGTTCCCCAATGCCGGTAGTCTCGTGGTAGCGCTGAACGATTTCCACAAACGCATCTCGCGCTTGAACCGTATGCTTGAACAGCCAATGCCCATGATCGCCATCGCAGTGGATATTGCTTATCGTAACCCACGTGCCTATGCCATCTGCGCCGCGATTCTCAGCAAGCTGATGAGCTTTCTTCCATCAAAAGACGAAGCGACGGCCGTCGCAGAAAAGATAAAAACCCGCTTTGCCAAGATTCCCAACACCGGGCATATGCAAATATGGATGCAGCGCGTCACCTTGCCAATCGACAAGAGCATCTCTTATGAGGAGCCGATCTGCAAGCTTGTATCCGGGAAAGACGTGTCGTTGTGGAACACGCAGTGGATAACCAGCAAAGCACTGAAGGCGTCGATTGCCACGTTGGTGATTGACCCGGCCGAGCTTGATGAGTTGGAGCCCGTGATCCCAATCGACGAGGTAGAGCTGTTCCTGTCCAAAGAAAACGGAGGTTCCTTCTGATGACCCGCACCCCCATCAACCCTTTGCAAGTAATTTGGAATCAAGATGTGCTGTGTCGCGAACGGGCGCGGTTTGTGTTGGAAGCCACGCTATGAAAGCCACCGAAGCCAAGCTACTCGATTTTCTTAAGAAATCGCCGCAGTTCATCATTCCCATCTACCAACGCACCTACTCTTGGAATGAACCCCAGTGCCAGCAACTGTGGGACGACATTCTACGTGCCGGCAGTGACGATAACATTGGTGGACACTTCATCGGCTCAGTGGTCTATATCGAACAGGGTTTATATCAGGTTTCCAGTCAATCACCCTTGCTGGTAATCGACGGGCAGCAACGCCTGACCACGGCCATGCTGATTATCGAGGCGCTGTGCCGACACTTGGGCGATGACGAGCCCATCGACGGCTTCTCGGCTAGAAAGCTGCGCAACTATTACTTGCTCAACCCGCTGGAAGACGGCGAGCGTGGCTTCAAGCTACTGCTGACACAGACCGACAAGGACAGCCTGTTGGCGCTGCTGCGGCAAAAGCCCTGGCCGGCCCAGCCTTCCCTGCGCATTCAGGAGAACTTCGCGTTTTTCGAGCAGAAGGTGAAGACGCTAACTGACCTCAAGCCGCTGTGCCAAGGGTTGGCTAAGCTGATCATTGTGGATATTGCGCTCAGCCGCGACCAAGATAACCCTCAACTGATCTTCGAAAGCATGAACTCCACCGGGCGGGCGCTAAGCCAGGCCGACCTAATCCGCAACTTTGTTTTGATGGGGCTAGAGCCCGAGCACCAGACCCGGCTTTACGAGGATCACTGGCGACCGATGGAGGTCGCATTTGGGCAGGAAGGCTATGGCGAGCATTTCGACTGGTTCATGCGCCATTACCTGACAGTCCGCACGGGCGAGCTGCCCAAAATCGGCGATGTATACGAAGCCTTCAAGGTCTTTGCCCGAACCCCGGAACAGTCGGCAGCAGGGGTAGATGCGCTAGTGGCCGATATCCACACGTTTGGTGGTTATTACTGCGCCATGGCGCTGGGACAAGAAACCGACAAGAGACTGGCCGAGGCGTTTCAGGATCTGCGCGAGTTAAAGGTAGATGTGGCCTACCCTTTCCTACTGCAACTCTATGATGACTATGCCAAGGATCAGCTGAGTAGCGATGATTTCATCGCAGCTGTGCGCTTGGTGGAGGCCTATGTATTCCGGCGTGCAGTGTGCGCTATACCCACCAACTCTCTGAACAAAACCTTCGCCAACTTCGGCCGAGCCTTGAAAAAGGACAGATATCTGGAAAGCATTCAGGCGCATTTCCTTGGTTTGCCCTCTTATAGGCGCTTTCCCAATGACGAGGAGTTCAAGCGTGAGCTGAGCGTGCGCGACTTGTATAACTTCCGCAGCCGCAGCTATTGGCTGCGCCGACTGGAGAACCACGGTCGCAAGGAGCGGGTGCCGGTGGATGAATACACCATCGAACATATCCTGCCACAGAACGAGAACCTTTCAGCCAAATGGCGTGAGGCGCTCGGCTCCGACTGGCAGCGGGTGCAGGAGAGTTGGTTGCACACACTTGGCAACCTGACACTCACGGGTTACAACACCGAATACAGTGATCGCCCCTTTGCCGAGAAGCGCGACATGCAGGGAGGCTTCAAGCAGAGCCCGCTGCGCTTGAATGAGGGTTTGGGTGCGTTGGATACCTGGAACGAAGAAGCGATTCAAACCCGCGCCCAGCGCCTGGCCGCTCAGGCGGTGACCGTTTGGCAAGCCCCCGCTCTGTCAGCGGAGACGCTTGCTACCTATCGGCAGGCGTCACCTGCCAGTGTCAGCTACGACCTGAGCGACCACCCGCAACTGGCAACCGGCAGCCCCATGAGGGCATTGTTCGATGCGCTGCGCAAGGAGGTTATGGCACTGGACCCGGGCGTCACCGAGGAGGTGCTCAAGCTGTATGTTGCCTTCAAGGCCGAGACCAACTTCGTGGATGTAGTGCCACAAAAAAGCCGTCTGCGCCTTTCCCTGAACATGGCCTTCCATGAGCTGCATGATCCAAAGGGTGAAGCGAAGGATGTGACCAACCTGGGCCGCTGGGGTAACGGGGATGTCGAAGTGGGGCTCACCTCGCTGGATGAGCTGCCCTATGTCATGGGGCTGGTGCGGCAAGCGTTTGAGAAACAGATGGGTAACGGCGGAGGGAATACGTGATGGCCTTTCTCTCCGAAGCCCAATTGGAAACCGCACTGCTAGATCAACTGACCTCGCTCGGTTTTGCCAGCGCAACAGATGAGATCATAGGCCCGGACGGCAGTCAGCCGGAGCGTGAAGCCTATGATGAAGTCGTGCTGAAAGGCCGGCTGGGTGATGCGGTGGCGCGCCTGAACCCAACGCTGCCGCCCGAAGCACAGGCCGACGCCATACGCCGCCTGACGCAATCGGAATTGCCGAACCTGCTGGAAGAGAACCGCCGAATCCATCGCCTGCTGATCGATGGCGCGGAGGTTGAATACTATGGTGATGACGGCGTGCTCACAGCAGGCAGCGTGCGGCTGATCGACTTCGAGCAGCCGGACAACAACGACTGGCTGGCGGTGCAGCAATTCACGGTAGTTGCCGGACAGGTGAAGCGACGACCAGACGTTGTGCTGTTCGTCAACGGGCTGCCGCTGGCCGTTATTGAGCTCAAAGCCCCCGGGGGAGAGAGCGCCACCCTGACAAGCGCTTTCAATCAACTTCAAACCTACAAGCAACAGATCCCGGCACTGTTTCGCAGTAACGCACTGCTGGTGACCTCTGATGGTCTGTCTGCGCGGGTCGGCTCGTTGTCGGCGGACCAGGAGCGCTTCATGCCCTGGCGCACCACGGACGGTCAGCATATTGAGCCCAAGGGTTCGCCCGAGATGGCCACGCTTATCGAGGGCGTGTTCGAGCGGGGGCGTTTTCTCGACTTGCTGCGTCACTTCACGGTATTCGGGGAAAGTCCGTCTGGACTGATCAAGATCATCGCCGGTTATCACCAGTTTCACGCCGTCAAGAAGGCTGTGATTTCCACGCTAAGGGCCAGTCAGTTCGCGGTTGCTGAAGACCCCGCAGTCTATGGCTTGCCTAGTGTGAAGGACCAACCGCCCGGCGACCGGAAGGCCGGAGTTATTTGGCATACCCAGGGCTCCGGCAAGAGTTTGTTGATGGCTTTTTATGCGGGGCTACTGGTGTTCGAGCAGCGCATGGCCAACCCCACTTTGGTGGTGCTCACTGATCGCAATGATCTCGACGACCAGCTTTTTGCCACCTTCGCTATGTGCAAGGACCTTATTCGGCAGACACCTGTTCAGGCGGAGGACAGGGAGCACCTGCGTACCTTACTGTCTCGCGCTTCCGGTGGCGTTATCTTCACCACGTTGCAGAAGTTTTCGCCAGCCGCCGATGAAACGGATTTCCCGGTGCTGACTGATCGCGCCAATGTGGTGGTGATCGCAGATGAAGCACACCGAAGCCAGTACGGCTTCAAAGCCAAAGTCGCTAGCAAAACCGGCGAGATTGCTTATGGCTTTGCCAAATACTTGCGCGACGGCTTGCCCAACGCCTCATTCATCGGCTTTACGGGCACACCTATCGAAGCAACTGATGTCAACACACCTGCTGTCTTTGGCCATTACATCGACATCTATGACATCAGCCGTGCCGTAGAAGACGGAGCAACCGTACCTATTTATTACGAATCACGTTTGGCGCGCATTGAGCTGGATGACGATGAAAAGCCACATATTGATGCGGAAATTGAAGCCCTGCTGGAAGATCAGGACGAGCCTAGCGCCGAACGCACCAAGCAGAAATGGAGCACGGTCGAAGCTCTGGTAGGCAGCGATAAGCGCCTGGCATTGATCGCAAAGGACCTGGTGCAGCATTTTGAGGACAGGGTCGCGGCGCTGGATGGTAAAGCGATGGTGGTATGCATGAGCCGGCGCATTTGCGTGGCCCTTTACGACGAAATCATCAAACTGCGGCCCGAGTGGCACAGCGAGGACGATAATTCCGGCGCGGTAAAGATCGTCATGACCGGCGCTGCCAGTGACCCTGTTGAGTGGCAGCAGCATATCGGCAACAAGGCACGACGTGACTTGTTGGCCAAGCGAGCTCGCGACCCTAAAGACCCGCTCAAGCTGGTGATTGTGCGCGATATGTGGCTGACCGGCTTTGATGCGCCCAGCATGCATACCATGTACATCGATAAACCGATGCGCGGCCATGGCCTGATGCAGGCTATTGCTCGCGTTAACCGCGTATTCCGTGACAAGCCGGCGGGCTTGATAGTGGATTACATTGGCATTGCCCAAAACCTGAAAGCGGCACTGGCGCAGTACTCCAAGCCAGACCAGGACAAGACCGGCATCGACGAAGCCGAAGCCGTGGCGGTGATGCTGGAGAAGTACGAAATCGTGCGCGACATGTTCCACGGCTTCGACTACCGCAGTGCTCTGGATGGCACACCCGGCGAGCGACTGACGATGATGGCCGGGGCCATTGAATGGATACTCGACAAGCAGCAACAATGGGCGGCTGCCGAGCAAACGCCAGAAGCCAAGAAGCAGGCCCAGCGCCGCTTTGCCGACGGGGTATTGGCTTTGTCCAAAGCCTTTGCCCTGGCTTCGAGTTCTGATGAAGCACGCACGATCCGCGAAGAGGTGGGATTCTTTCAGGCCATCCGGGCCGCTTTATCGAAGACCGCAAGCGGTAGCGGTGGAACGCGTCAGGACCGCGAGTTGGCTATTCAGCAAATAGTAAGTCGAGCTGTAGTGTCGACGGAAATTGTCGACATCCTGGCTGCGGCTGGCATCCAAACCCCTGACATCTCCATCCTCTCTGACGAGTTCCTGCTCGAAGTGCAGCAGATGGAGAAGAAGAACCTCGGCCTGGAAGCACTACGCAAGCTGCTGAACGATGACATCCGCTCACGCAGCCGTACTAACGTTGTGGAAAGTCGTGCCTTTACTGAAAGACTAGAGGACGCTATTGCGCGGTACCACGCCAACGCCATCACCACAGCCGAGGTGCTGCAAGAACTAATACAACTGGCCAAGGATCTGCGAGCAGCCCGAGAACGCGGTGAAGCCAACGGGATGACCCTGGAGGAAATCGCTTTCTACGATGCGCTTGCCGAAAACGAGTCCGCCATGGAAGTTATGGGTGATGAGCAGTTGCGTGTGATAGCCCATGAACTACTCATGAGCCTGCGGGATAATGTCACCGTGGACTGGGCGCATCGCCAGTCAGCCCGTGCCAGATTACGGGTGCTGGTGAAGCGCATTCTGCGCAAGTATGGCTATCCGCCGGACTTGCAGGATGCAGCAGTGCAGACAGTGCTCCAACAGGCCGAGGCTCTGACGGAGCTGTGGCAGTTAGCTTGATGTTCGCACAGGGCCGAGCTGGCCGCCAACTGACAAGAATTCCTTGTCAGTTGGGCTTGCCGGTGTAGAGAACTAGCAGTCAAGCTCAGCCGTTAAATCACCGCCTCAAGACCTTTGCGCTCTATCAGGTTCAACAGTTTGAGTGACGGCCCGCTCGGCTTCTTGTCACCGACTTCCCACTTCTGAACCGTGGACAGGCTGGTGTTCAGCACGGCGGCAAAAACCGCCTGGCTGACGTGCGCCTTTTCACGCAGCGCTTTGATCTGCTGCGGCGGTATTTCGTGCACATCGAGATTGCACAGCGCCTCGAACTCGCCCATACGACGCTTGCTGATCAGACCGGCGCCATGAAGCCCACGCGCTGTCTCGTGCATCTCGTCCAGAATTCGGCTGTTACGCTTTGTCGTCGCCATCACATATCTCCACAATCTCACCGGCAGCCAGCGCAATGGTCAGTTGCCGATCATCAAAACTAAGCAGTTCCTTTGCCACCTCCTGGAGTACCCTCAACTCGTCCTTGTCGATGTTGGATCGCTCGTTCTTGCTGAAGCCATAGAGGAAGAACCAGCGCCCCGCCATTTTCGTAGCCACGATGGTTCTGGCCCCGCCACGCTTGCCCTGGCCAGGCAGCGCGACGCGCTTCTTCACAACATCGCCACCCAGGTCAGCATCGACAAGCCCTTGACTCATTTCCTCGACTGCGGCACACAGGGCTGCATCGGTTAGCCCGGCCTTTTTCATCGAGCGGGTGAATGTGCGGGTTTTGAAGACTCGTCTCACTTCCAAACCATACCACTAAGTGCAATACATTTCCAGTCAACCAGATTCTTTGGGGCATGGAGAGCTGAAAGATGACTGGCCCAAAGGCAAACTGTTGCTCATGTCTGCCCCCCAGCTTCGCATATCAGTAGTCAAGGAATCCTTGACTACTCAAATGGCCATCACCGAAGCGCGTGCGTATTCCGGCGAACGTGACCGGTCATTCCGGGGATCGTGACCGATTTGCACACGGCCATCACGCTGGAGTCGGTTTTGTACTCTGAGCGGTCACGATGGGTCAACCGATTCCGTATTTTGTG
>MDTD01090221.1_pt1 | contig 18209 bp, 15 predicted proteins | sample 811221 | NCBI WGS metagenome assembly MDTD01 (sample SAMN05326646, study PRJNA326480) | marine metagenome | isolation source: seawater | place: Pacific Ocean: South West | collected 2011 | reverse complement strand
GGCAATGTCAAAAACCCATGATGTCATGGAGATATTTATTCCAGACTTTGTCATGGGTTCGATTCGTTCTGCTATTTCAGATTTCATATCTCCATCACCCACGATAAAAATCTTCGTTTTTTTCTGTGTCTTTTGATGAATCTCTTGAATCACATCTAAAAAATAGTGATGGTCTTTAATTCCAGTAATCCGTCCCACAATGGCAATAGCTATTGTGTCTTCACTGATTTCAAATTTTTCCCTAATTTTTTTTCTGTTTTGATCATAGTTATTTTGAAAGGGTGCCAAATCGAAACCTAAGGGAATCACCTTCACCTTTGATGTGGTTGCAATTTTATGGTCATGGCACAATTCTTTTTTTTGAATCTCGGAAATGGCGATAATACCCGATGAATTTCGTGCCAAATACCTTTCAATTGTTTTAAAAACATATGTTTTGAATTTTCCGAAATAAGAATGAAAAACATGACCATGAAAAGTATGGACTACAACAGGTACTTTACAGCTAATGGCGGCTTTTCTACCCAGTGCACCGGCTTTTGAGGCATGGGTATGAACGATATCAGGTTGAAACTCTTTAATTATCGATTTGATCTTTTTAAGTGCCCTTCGATCTGATTTCCAATTGGGTTCTCTTTTCATCTCTGGAATGAAAACGGGTTCTACTCCATATTTTTCAAGAATATGTAAGGAGTTGGCTTCATTTTCCTCTGGTAGTCCACCAATAAGGAGTGTCTCGTATTCATCTGGCAGGAATTTTGTTAAAAAGGTAGCATTGTAGGTAGGTCCTCCGATATTAAATCGGTTGATGATTCTCAGGATCTTTATTTTTTTTGCTACACCCATAGAAATATGAAACAGATTTACGATTCGAAGTTAAATTGTTGAAAATTAAATTCAAGTCGATGTTGCAGTTTTATCTTTTTACCTTTTTTTTACAATAAAAAAATCATTGCGAATGTATAGATTATTTTCTTTCCTTATTCTGACTTTATCGCTTAACTGGACAATCGCTCAGGTAAATCTTCAAAAGACAGTTGATCATTTTGCTAATGATGCAGTGAATAAGAATGCTTCCTTATCCATCAAAATTATAGATCTTGATAACGATAGTTCTTTGGCTTCTTATCATGAATATGCTTCTTTGATGTGTGCTTCGACAGCCAAGCTATTTAGTACTTCTTCAGCATTAAAAAAATTAGGAAACAACTATCAAGCAAAAACACGCTTCTATACCAATGGATTTATTGATTCCCTGGGTGTTTTGCAAGGTGACTTATGGATTCGTGGTGGTGGAGATGTAACTTTGGGAAGTAAATATTTTAATGATGAGGGAAATGAATTTAATTTCATGAATGATTGGCTTGATAGTCTTAAAAGTGAGGGTATTTATGGGATTAACGGAAGGCTGATTACGGATGGTTCTGAATTCGGTTATGCGGGTGTTCCAGATGGATGGGATTGGTCTGATATGGGTAATTATTATGGTGTAGGGGCCTCGGGAGTCAATTTTTTTGACAATACCTTAAAATATTACTTTAATACTGGAAAACCAGGAGAACAAGTTGTATTTATTGGCACCAATCCAGTATTGGATGATTTGTTTTTTCAGCATGATATCCTTGCAGAAAATATTCGTAAAGATTATTCTTACATCTATGGGTCTCCATACTCGAAAGTAAGGTTTGGTCATGGCAGCCTTCCGGCATATAAGGATAGCTTTTGTGTAAAAGGGAGTATGCCTGATCCTGAAATGCAATTAGCAATTGAGTTTGGAAGGTATTTAGAGGACACAAGCTTTAAGATTTCCAAAGGGGTATTTGCTAATAGGTTTTTAACCGACAGAGGTATTGTCTATGACTCTCTAATCCATCTTTTTTCTTACTTTGGTCAGAGTGTTATTGATATTGTAAATAAAACCAACTTATATAGTGTCAATTTATACGCTGAAGGGCTTTTGAATCTTTTGGGTTACAATTCTACAGGTATTGGCTCAACAAATTCGGGTCTTTCGGTTGTCTATCGTTTGTGGAGACATAAGGTTGATCTCATGGGCTTAAGCTTAAAAGATGGTAGCGGACTTTCCCGTAAGAACGCGGTATCATCGTCTCATTTTTGTCAATTATTGAAGGCCATTTATGATTCGGATATATACAGTGATTTTAAGGGATCGCTCTCCGTAGCCGGGAAAAAAGGGACAATGAAATATGTTTGCAGTCGACAAAAGGGTGAGAATCGGATTTTTGCAAAAAGCGGAACTTTAAGTAATGTAAAGGCATATTCAGGATATGTTCAGAGTCAATCTGGGAAGAATTTGGCTTTTGCAGTGATTGCTAATAATTTCAATTGCTCTAAGTCACAGATTGTCAAGAAAATGGAGTTTATTTTTAATGCTATGGCCGCGTATTAAGCTCTTGATGTATCATTTGCCGCCAAAAATCTTTTATTTCAATACCTTCAAGCCTTAGCATTTGAGGAACAATACTCGCTTCTGAGAAGCCCGGAATTGTATTCACCTCAATCACTACTGGACTTCTATCCACCACAATATAGTCGATTCGTGCCACTGATTTAAGGTTGAGAATTTCATAGATCTTACAGGTCATTTTTTTGATGTCATTGGCAAGTTCCTCATCTATTTTTGCAGGGGTTTCCTCTCTTGATTTTCCATTGTATTTGGCATCATAATCAAAAAAATCATTTTCTGATATGATTTCCGTTATGGGTAAAGTTTTGACCTTATCTTCGGTTCTAAATACAGCACAAGTGAGCTCTCTACCGTCCAGAAATGATTCTAAAATGACTTGGTTTCCTTCGTTAAAAGCAAAATTGACAGCTTCTTTCAATTTGGATTGCTCGTAGACCTTAGATATTCCATAGCTTGATCCAGAGTCAGTAGGTTTCACAAAAAGGGGAAGACCTAGCTGAGAACATATTTCTCGGGGATTAAATAACTGTTTTTTTCTAAGCAATAAGGATTGGGCGGTTTTTATATTTTGAGATTTCAAAAATTGATTACAAATAAATTTATCAAAAGCCAATGAAGACGCTTCGAAACCACTATTAACAAATGGAATACCCTTCATTTCTAAATACGCTTGAACTTTTCCGTTTTCTCCGGGGTCACCATGGATACATATCAAGGCTAAATCTAAACGAGTTTTCCCAGAACTAAGCTCAGCCATTCCAGTATTCATGTCAAAGGTATATTTCCCATTAGCATCCTCACAATACCATTTATTTTGAGTAATAACAATTTTAACCAATTGATATTCCTCTGGAAAATGGCTCTGAATTAATTGGGCACTTTTCATAGATATTTCATATTCTGACGAATAGCCACCACAAAATAAACCTATCGTATCCATAGTTTAATTTTATTCTAAAGTTAGAACATCATTGCAAATAATGGATGTAATTATATAAAAGTTATTAGCATCTGTATTGTTAATTCTTTCGAAGTAGTTTTAGTACTTTTGTCTCGTTATTTAACGATTATTGAAATGAGGTTTCTTTATTTTATCTTGTATTATATTCTGAATTATACACTTCGCCTGTATTTTAAAAATGTAAAGGTGATTAATAAGCCTCCGAAATTTGGAAAAACTATTTTTGTCGCCAACCATCCAGCGGCTTTCATGGATCCACTAGTTATAGCTGCTTTCAATCGAGCTGTGGTTTATTTCATGACAAGATCAGATGTATTCAATTCATTTACTCGACCCATTTTTTGGATTGCTCACATGTTGCCAATCTACAGACAACGTGATGGAGTGAATACGAAAGAAAAGAATTTAGCTGTATTTAAGAAGTGTTCTGAAACCTTATTAAGAAATAGGAATCTATTACTCTTTGGTGAAGGTGTTACCGATGATATTTTTGTCAGAAGATTGAAGCAGATTAAAAAAGGAGCAATTCGAATTGGTTTTACCGCCCTTGAATCCTGTGATTGGAAGGAGGATATTTATATTGCTGCCTTGGGTATTAATTACAGTGAACCCTCTATTTACGGAAGTGATTTACTCGTGATCAATTCGAAATCCATTCATTTGAATTCATATCGAGCTGAATACGAGGCCAACCCATCTAAAACTATCAATGAGCTAACAGTGCAATTACAGGCGATGCTTGAGGGAACAATGACCCATGTGGTAGATATTAACGATACAGAACTTCACGAGAATATTATGACGATTCAACGTAAAGGAATGTCACATTTTCATGGTAATGATTCTAATTTAGCCGCGCGTCACAAATATTCTGTTGACTTAGCCTATTTTATTAATAATAATTCAGGAAAATTATCTGATTTAAAGAAGGATTTGAATTCATATTTCACTAAGCTTCATCAACTTAGTATTAGCGATGATTTACTTTTTGATTACAAATCCAATTCTTTCCCAGGGAATAAAGTTTTGCTTCAAATTTTGTTGATGCCTATTGTTGTATTGGGTATCATCCATTGTGGTATATTTTATTGGCCGATTAAGATTTTTGTAGAGCGCAAATTCAGTCGACCAGCTTTTTGGGGTTCGACAAAGCTTATAATGATGATTTTTATTGCCGGAATACTGAATTTAGGAGTATTTTTTTTCCTGCCTAATTATTTAGGTTGGCTTCTTTCTATTCTTTACTTTTTATTGATACCACTTTTTGGTCATATTTTTCATAATTCATTTACCTTTTGGAAACGAGTCTATTTGTTAAGGAAGCTTTCAAATAAAGAAACCTTATCGATATGGAATGAAAGGAAGGAATTGAACCAGAAGATTGCTACATTTGTTAACTAGGAAAGTATATGGAGACAATCACTGAAACACGGACTAAAATATCTAAGCCGAAATGGCTTAGAGTCAAATTACCAACAGGTGAAAGTTATCGCGAAGTAAGAAAACTGGTTGATAAGCATAAACTTCATACGATTTGTGAAAGCGGTAGTTGTCCAAATATGGGTGAATGTTGGGGTGAAGGGACTGCAACATTCATGATTCTTGGTAATATTTGTACTCGTTCATGTGGTTTTTGTGCGGTAAAAACAGGAAGACCCAATGCCGTTGATATTATGGAACCTTCGCGTGTAGCAGACAGCGTTAGACTCATGAAGGTGAAGCATGCGGTATTGACTTCAGTAGACCGGGATGATTTGAAAGATGGAGGATCTGAGATATGGGCAGCAACTGTGAATCAGATTCGAAAAATTTCCCCAGGAACAACCCTTGAAACATTGATTCCAGACTTTACTGGCAAATGGGATAATTTGCAGAGAATAATAGATGTTGCACCAGAAATCGTCTCTCACAATTTGGAAACAGTTAGGCGTCTCACAAAGGAGGTTCGAATTCAAGCAAAGTATGACCGAAGTCTTGAGCTTCTCTTTCGTCTGAAAAAAGGTGGAATGAAGACAAAATCAGGTGTCATGTTGGGATTGGGTGAGTCTGAGGAAGAGGTAATAGAAACCATGGAGGATTTGGCAAACGTGAATGTAGATATTCTTACACTAGGTCAATATTTACAGCCTACACCTAAACATCTTCCTGTTACAGATTTTGTTACTCCTGAGCAGTTTCTGATGTACAAAGAAATCGGTTTAGACATGGGTTTTAGGTACGTCGAAAGTGGGCCATTGGTCCGTTCTTCATATCGTGCTGAAAAACATCTTTTCTGAGACTGTTTACATTATCTTTACAATTTTCTGATTGTTAGTTTTTTTACGTGAACAAACTTTAGTAAATTTATGTTATTTTCTAAGAATAATTGCGTAATTTGGCAATTGTTTTTAAACTAAATTTATTTATTTAATCATTATGAAAATACGTTACATTATCGGTTCAGTTTTAGTTGCATCCATATTCGGTTTGTTTGTGGTTTTGCCCGAGCAGGATTCAAATGCAGCAGAATACACCAAAAAAGATCTCAGTACTGTTCAAGACCGTACGGCTGAGGAGGCCCGGTTGTGGCTTGAGTCAAGATATATTGATGAAGAAACTGGTCAACGAATAACTGATGAAAAACTAAGGCTTATTGAACAAGACCTACGTCGTTTGCCTTCTCAAAAGTCTATGGCGTTTTATTCCATGGGTCCTGACAACATCGGTGGGCGTACAAGGGCTATACAAGTCGATAGAACATGGAATGACAGGCTATGGGCAGGAGGAGTTTCTGGGGGATTATTCGTTTCGTACAACAAAGCCAATACATGGGGCAGGGTAACCTCCTACATTGATGCCGGTGCTAGCCCGTTCATCTCGAGTATGACCCAAACAATGGATGGGACTTTCTACGTAGCAACAGGCTCAGATAACGAAGGTTGGAGTGGTAACGGTGTTTGGTATACATTAGACTTTGGTGTGACTTGGAATAAGATTCCGGGAACAACCAATTGCACTGAAATAGTTAGTTCCGATGTCGATAATGACGCATGGGTTTGGATGGCTACTTCATCTGGGCTTCGTAAATGGAAACCAGGAGATGAAACCATGACTGTAGTACCAGTCGCGAGCGGATCGTGTCGAGCTTTACAGATATCAGGAGATGGTCAGGTTATTGTGGCGTCTTTCCAAACCAATAAAACGTATGTATCAACAGATGGCGGTGAAACATTCGAAGGAAAATTTGGTAGTGTAAACAATAATTTGGTTCCTAATGGAGCGAGTCGTATTGAGTATGCTATCTCTGCAGAACCTAACAGCACTGGCTCTTACTCGTTGTATGCTGTTCGAACAGGAGCAAATTTAGTCGGTATGAGCGTCTCTCATGATAATGGACAAGTTTGGACACAATTTGTGGGTGCATCAGGTCCACCTAACGATTTTGATATTTACAGAAACCAAGGAACTTACAATTCTATTGTTAGTGTGAATCCAACTGATCCTGAGGACATTTTTATTGGAGGCATTGATATTTGGGAATGGAAGCAAACCGTAGACAATCCCCCATCAGGCGGTTTTGAGAAAGTAAGCCAGTGGTTTGTTAGTCCAACCTCACCTATATACGTTCATGCAGACAACCATGAAATGAAGTGGGATGCAAACAATAGGTTATATGTTGGTAATGATGGTGGTATTGGTATCACGAATGATTTTGCTGGAAGCTGGTACCCAGCTAATCGTGGTTACAATGTGACACAGTTTTATGGCATTGCTTTTGACAATTCAGGAGCGGTTCTCGGAGGGACCCAGGATAACGGAACTTTATATAACGATCATTCATTAAATACATTTCAAGAGTTTGTTGAAGTTGGTGGTGGTGATGGTTTTGAGTGTGAAATTTCCTTTTTTAATCCAAATGTGTTGTTTAATTCAGTTTATTATAATACGATGTCCCGTTCGGGTGATGGTGGAGCGACCTATACTAATTTTTCACCTGACTTACCTGGTAATTACGATCCGGCTGGTACGGAGGGTTCATCTGAGCATCCTTTCCATACCGACATGTATTTAGCAGAGTATTATGATCTGAATTCAGAAGATTCAATTACGTTTTCACCTACTCAAAATTATCAGGCAGGAGATCTTATTCTGGTACCAAGTTTATCCTCGGGAGACACGATATCGTATATAGCGGAAGATAATTACTATTATGATGACACAATATACTATGATCCATCGCTCACATCTAGCGGAATCAATTATGTTATAAATCAAGCAACAGGAGAGACCAAAGCAATTGGCGAAGACACTGTCGCTTTCCAAGTAACTTGGGATACAGTAACTGTTCAAGACCCATACCAATCATGGTTTTTAGCTTCGGTTATTAAGAATGGAGGAGAAATCTGGGGAACACGAAATGCTTTAAGATTTTCTCAAGATGCTAACTGGGTATGTATAGCAAGAGGAGTTGGTAATGCCTCTGAAGTCGATCTCGAATTTTCGAAAGATCTGGAGCACCTTTATATTGCAGCTGGTTCTGGTATATGGCGTGTGGATGGTTTGGGAAGTGTCTACACGAGTGACACAGCATTTAACGAAAAGGTCTCCTATGACATAGTTGCCGGGATTTCATTGGAACCAACTGCAACAACTGCCACAAAAATAACAACCACATCCCCTCAGGGAATAGCCTTGAATCCGAATAACGCAGATGACTTAATTATGTTCGCTGGTTTTTCTGGAAGTAATAAAAGAACAGCAAACGCTACAAGTTCTTCTCCTACATTCTCAAACTTAGGAACGATTTCAACGCCACAGGTGGCTTCCTACGATGGAATTATTGATCGTAATGATCCGAACATTATTGTTGTGGGAACCTCAAGTGGAGTTTTTGTAACGGAAGATGGCGGTAATGATTGGACCAATGCATCTACAGGTTTTGAAGGTACACCAATCACAATGGTTCGTCAATCTTGGAGAACATTTGATGAGGGTAACGGAAGGCCAGGTGAAATTTATGTAGGAACCTATGGAAGGGGTATTTGGGCTTCGGAGAGCTATTTGAATCTAGAAGAGCAAGTTAACCAACCAGATCCAGTAAATGATATTTTGCTTTATCCCAATCCAGCGAACTCAGTATGTAATGTAGTGTATGACTTGACTCAATCAGGTGACGTGAACATCGCTGTTTATAATCTAGCAGGTGTGCTTATGCAACAAAAATTATATAATAATCAGTCTACGGGAGGTAAAAAAGTGAGTATTGACATCAATGACTTACCTCGTGGTACCTACATTGTTCAATTGACTTCCGGTGGTCAAAAGCTTTCGAAGAAGTTATTAAAGCTTTAATTAAAAGGCGACTTACGTCGCCTTTTTTCTTTAAATTCGGATCCTTTGGTTGGTTTCAAACCTCTTCATTCTTGCCAGTTTTGTTTAAATGAATTGGATCAATTTTTCATTGATGAAAGGGTTCCATTAGTTTATAATGAAGAAAATCATCCCTCTCCGATATACTTAAAAAGGAATGATCTGATTTTTTCTGAAGGTAAATTTCCAAAAGGAATTTATCGGGTTCATTCTGGTTTTGTTAAAGTTTACAAGCATGGTGATGATGGTAAAGAACAAATCATTCAAATTTGCAAACCAGGAGACGTAGTTGGATTTAGGTCAGTACTTAGTGAAAAGCCATACAATCTCAATGCTGCGGCATTGGAAGAAAATACAGTGGTTTGCTTTGTTTCAAAGAATGATTTCAATGTTTATCGAGAAACACATCTGAAACTGCAGAATCGATTGATTCAAGAGCTGTCCTCTGAACTTCAGGAGTCTGCAGATTTCATTACCAATATGACACAAAAATCTGTAAAACAGAGGACAGCTATAGCCTTACTTTTCATGCATGACATATATGAAGATAAGCCCATCAATATTTCTCGTGAAGATCTAGCGAATATGGTAGGTACAGCGACTGAAACTTTGATTAGGTTGATTAAAGAATTTAAACAAGATTCAATTATTCAAGTAAAGGGTAGAAAAATGGTGATCATTGATATGGGTGCTCTTCGAAAGGAAGCATCACTCTAGTCCTAAACACACAGTTTTAGGAAATTTTCAATAATCATACTGCCTTGGTTTCCCGATACTTCTGGATGAAATTGTATACCATATATTTTTTTTTCCTCATGCTCCATGGCTTCGTGAAAGCAATTGTCGGAGGAGGCCAGTAATTTGAATTGATTGGGAACTGAGATGAATTCACAGTGGTCTTCTTGCATTTCAATAACTCTTGGAAGTCTTGAGAATATTGGAGAAGATTCGAATACTTCTATTTCTTGTATTTCCCGGTCCTCCTTCATTTTTTTCGCAATCGATCCAAATTGTATTCCAATCAATTGATGTCCAAAGCAAATCCCCAATATAGGAATGTCTGTTGTTTTAATCCATTGGCTTGATTCAATATAGGAATCCATATTTTCTTCTGTAACAAGAATAGGTGCCCCTGAAATAATGATTCCGTTTACATCTTTGGCCTCTTCAAATATAAAGTCGAAAAAAGGAATGGTCCTACATTCAATATACTCGTCAACCATTTCATGGATGAATTTTATTTTTGAACTGCCACAATCTATTATATAAATCATAAATTTAGTATTCCTCCTCCTTGTCTAATCAGTTGAATATGATTGTCATCGAGACAATTGACAACCGTTGATGGTTCAATTTTCCCTTGACCTCCGTCAATAATAATGGATACTTCTTGCTCATATTTTTCAAAAATTGCATAAGGGTTCACAAAATATTCCAATATCGGTTCATCATCATCATGCAGCGAACATGTAGCAACAGGATTTCCTAACTCTTCTACAATATTCTGAATAATAGAATTTTCAGTAATACGGACGCCGATTTCTTTTTTATTGGTATCAAACATTTTAGGTACAATCTGATCAGCTTTTAAAATAAAGGTGAAAGGTCCTGGCAGGTGATGTTTTAAAATTTTAAAATTGGAACGACTCATCTGCTTTGTATATTCAGAAACCTGTGAAAGATCTTTACAGATGATTGAAATTTTCATTTGATGAAGCTTTTCTCCTTTAAATTTTGACAGTTTTTGAAGTGCTTTCTTATGATGAAGATCACACCCAACAGCATAAACTGAATCTGTCGGAAATATAACTATTCCACCTTTCTTCATTACATTGACTGTTTCTTTAATTAAACGTTTATCAATGTGGTATGGACTGATTTCGAAAAACATATTTAATAAATTATGCATGAGATGGCTTGATGATCACTTAGTTTTTCATTTTGAACTTTGAACTGAGCTGAATTCAAGGATTTTGTGTGAAAAATATAATCGATTCTTCCAGCTGGAAGAAACCCATTATAAGTGCTTCCAAACCCACTTGAAGTATTACGAAATGCATCAACTAAGAAACGATTAAATATTTCATAAGTATAGGACATGGGAGTATCGTTGAAATCCCCACAAATAACACTTTTGTATGGTGAATTATTTAAATGGTATCGAACGATATTACTTTGTATTGATCGGGTTTTAAAAGCATTATTTAATTTTGATAATCCAGATCTGAGTTTTGATTGTTTTGTTTTCGAATCTGAGGTTTTAGCTATTTGTCGAGAGTATTCATCAGCCGTTAATTTTATAGATTGAAAATGAACATTGTAAATCCTTATCGTATCTTCTTTTTTTACAATGTCTGCATAAATACAAAAGTTTGAATTCGTCTTATGACTGCTACCACTTTTCACTATACCTTTATTGATAATGGGATATTTAGAAAACAAGGCGATTCCAAAGTTTTTATTTTTTTGAGAAGGATGGATACTGTTCTCATGATGGATACCTAGGATTTTGTAAATCGAATCTCGAGTATTGAACTTACCTTTTCCGTTTTGATGAAAATATTCCTGAATACAAAGTACATCGGGTTGCTCTCGTCTGATTAGATTTAAAATTTGGTTCTTTGTTTGTTTGGCTCCAGTTCTTGAATCATCAAAGTACCCAAACAACCGGACATTATAGCTCATGACCTTCAGTTTATTGGCATTTTGGGGGATTTTATTTGTTGATAAATCAATAGAAAAAACCCTTACATGGAAAGGAATTCCTATAAGTAGTATAGTTGCAGGAAGAAATAACCATTTTGACTTTAATAAGCCCCAAACGAATAGAAATGACATATTCATAATTACAGAAATAGGGTAAATCAAACCAATGAATGCAACAATGGGAATTCGATTAGGGTCTGTATACGGAGCTGTGTAAGCTATTAACAAAATAAAGGAGCATAAAATATTGATGCATCTCAAGGCACAGAGGGCATAAGATTTTATGGGAAATAATTTAGCCATTATTACTCTGATTGAAAAGAAAATCTTTTTCCTCCTTTGTGAGTGAGTCATATCCTGATTTTGAAATTTTATCAAGGATACTATCCGTTTTTTGCTGCTTTTTTCTCTTCTCTGAATTGTATTGTTCGTCTGTCTTGTAATGATCAGACCTGGTATAATACATTTTTGGCTTCTTTTTGAATCGATTTTTAATTGTCATTAAAACTTTATCAATACGGTTCAGAATATTTTTCGAATGATGAAGATTTTGAACGGATAAGAATCCGAAGAATGCGCCACCGATATGAGCAAAATGGGCAACATTATCGTCTTGGTCACCCAGTCCAATAAGGTCTGAAGCTAAAAAGAATAAAGCCAAAATAAATAAGCGTACAGGTAATAATCCAAATAAAAGTACTTTGGTGTTAGGACTATAGAAGGCAAGAGCAGTAAATATGGCCATTACAGAACCTGAGGCACCGATAACATGATGTACTTCGTTTTGAGGGAATAACAAAGTTCCTGAAATTATTTCAAAAAGACCTCCAAAAATCCCCCCGAAAATATAAACGAGCAATAGATTTTTTGCAGTAAAAGATTGTTCAAACATGTTTCCTGCGAAATAAAGAAAGATCATGTTAAATAAGATATGATAAAGGTCAAAGTGAGTAAAGATACTTGTGAGCAATCCCCAGGGCATTAGAATTAGACCATTCACAGAGGCTTCAAGACTAAAGATTACGTTAATTATAGGATAGAGGTCTGTTTCAGCCATTTTTCCTATGGCTTGAACAATGATTATCAATAGAAACACCGCAATATTGGCAATAATGAGCCTATTTGTCATTGTGCCATTTCTAAATTGATGTTTTAGTTCCTCTGTGAGATTTCTTCTCTGATACATTTACCAAAAATTTGAACGGTCTTTTTTTCTCCAATACAATACCATGATCCCTCCTGCAATTGCGCCTCCCAAATGTGCCAAATGTGCAGTGTTATCTAATTCGTTTGGATATATAATCATGTATAAGGTGTAGGCCAAATAGGCACCCACTAAATATTTAGCTTTAACAGGAATCGCAAAATACAAGTAAAATACTGTGTTGGGAAATAATATGGTAAAAGCTGCCATGACGCCAAAAATGGCTCCAGAGGCGCCTACCATGGGTGTGTTAATCATTATAAGGTATTTGTTGATAAGGTCATTGCTAGTCAATGTTCTTAGCCCATCTATTTCATCAATCGAAAACCCTTTGTCTAATATTTGTGTTTTTAAATTTTCAATTTCATAGACTCCAATGATATTAAATAGGGCAAATGCAGCAAATGCAGATACCAAATAGAATATGAAAAAACGTTTGGGACCCCATATTTTTTCTAGGTGAGCACCTAATATCACAAATATCCACATATTGAATAAAATGTGAAAAAAGTCAGCATGCATAAAAAAATGAGTAACTACTTGAAAGGGCTCGAAAAGAGGTGAATTGACGTAATGGGCACCAAATTCTTGAATCAAGTTGATTCCTTGTATTTCAAGAAAATATGTTGCAACAAAAAACATGATGTTAAGAATCAGAAGGTTTTTTGTGACTTGAGGGATATTATTAAGCATTTTAAAAGTTTGAGGTCAGATCTTGTATACTGATAGTTTGCATAATGGGTCTGCCAAATGGACAAAACGAATGATCGGCGTAACAAAACAATTTCTCGATAAAATCTTTGATTTCATGACTGCTGTTAAACGAAGTAATCGGTGTATTTGTTTGAATTAGTTGTAAAACAATTTCATGCGCTAACTCTCCTTTTTCGCATTGTTCCGCCATCAATGCTTGAGTAATTCTTTTGATGCATTTGTCCGTTTTTTTGTCATTTAAACATGAAGGAATAAGGTCAAAAATAAGTTCTGATTTTTCTGTTTTAAATTGGAATCCGAGTTGTTTCAGTAAGCTTTTGGAAGCAGTCCAAGCCGAAATTTCATCTTTACTTAATTGAATATTCAATGGAAACAGTATTTTTTGCGATTCAACTGGGGTAGTCACAAATTGGTTCATGATTTGATTGTAATCTATCCTTTGTTGAGCTCTTTTTGAATCAATGATAAGTATTCCGGACTTCGAATTCGTGATAATATATCTTTCCCGAATCAAATAATCTTGTTTCAAATAATCATCTGTTTCTTGAAGAAGAGAATTTTTTTCAATCGTTTGATCTTCTTTTATCTCGTAGAAATTTTGCCAATCCTTAGGAGAGGCTTTTTGTCCAAACCCTTGTTTATTTAAAGCTTTGCTTTCGTTTCTATCAGATTTTTCACTTTTTTGAAACGTTGAAAACGGATTATATGAAGGGTTCACCTTGATTTCTGGTTCTTTTGGTGCTTCATTGCGTTGAGACAATGGCACATCAAAACTATGATCAATATCAAAATCTATTGAAGGAGCAATATTGTATTTACCAAGTGCTTGTTTTACACTAGATAGCAAAATGGAGTAGATAAATTTGCCTTCTTCGAAATTGATTTCGGTTTTGGTAGGATGAATATTGATGTCAATTTTCTTTGTATCGATGTCAAAAAAAATAAAGTAGCTGGGCACTGCTTTTGCAGGGATTAAGTGTTCAAACGCTTTTGAAATCGCATGATGAAAATACGAATGCTTAAAAAATCTATTGTTCACAAATAAATACTGTTCCCCTCGAGTCTTCTTAGCGCTTTCAGGTTTCCCCACAAATCCAGTAATGGTGACGATATCGGTTTTTTCAGATATGGGAACCAAGTTCTCATTGCTTTTTTTACCCAAAATATCCGTAATACGTTTTCGTATATTACTCATTGGGAGGTTGTATATTTTACTTCCATCTTGAATTAATGAGAGTTTTACATCATGATGGGCCATTGCAATACGTTCAAATTCATGTCGAATATGCATAAACTCGACATGATCTGATTTTAGAAAGCTTCGTCTTGCAGGAACATTGAAGAATATATTTTTAACTTCTATGAGTGTTCCTGTATTACAAACACACTCTTCTTTTTCGATGAGTTTACCTCCGGAATATTCAATCCTTAGGCCATTATCCTTGCTTTCTTTATGTTTGGTTTTCATAGAAACATGAGCAATGGCTGAAACAGAGGCTAACGCCTCGCCTCGAAAACCTTTAGTTTGTATTTTGAAAAGATCATTGACTCTTTTTAGCTTACTGGTAGCATGCCTTTTAAAGGACAGGACTGCATCATCGGAAGTCATCCCTATGCCATTGTCTTGAACCAAGATATTTGTTCTTCCACCGTCCTTAATGAATACTTGGATTTCATCGGCTCCCGAATCAATCGAATTTTCGAGTAACTCTTTCACAACCGATGCGGGTCGTTGTATGACCTCTCCAGCAGCTATTTGATTTGAAATGTGTTCAGAAAGAAGGTTAATTACGTTCATGTTTAATCCATCAATTTAAAGATCACAAGTTCTATATCATCCAGTCCATTCATCAGAAAATAACCTAGGACTATAACAACAAAAAGAAGTAATAATGAACGAGTATTTTTATTGTAAAGTTGATTTTGATTCACTTTGTGACTACTTCTTTTTTCTTTTAACTTTTCACGAAGAAGCACTGCTCGGTCCTCTTCATTGAGTCCTTTCTCTGCATATAACTTTCGTTTTAGTTCTAGTTTTTCTTTTCTTTCGTCATAGTAACGAGGAAAATAGACAAAACGTTTTGGTCTTAATCTGGAATTTAAAAATTTCAACGTAAATCGTGTTTAGCTAACAAAAATAACGATAATACTTTACGTCTTGAAGGGATTTTTGATTTCTTAACTATAGTCTTACTACGGTGCCTATGTACTCAGGATTCTCATTGGCTTCTGGTTGCTCCAAAATGACTTTCCAAACATAGGATTTGTTGGCATCTACCATTTTTCCCGTATTGCGATTTGTTCCGTCCCAAGGTATATCTGCACTTGAAGTTTCAAATAAAACAGCTCCATCTGAAGGATCAATCACAATCATTGTGAAAGGCGAGTTTCTTTGAGTTAAAGCGAAAGGAATAAAATGTGTATTTCTTGGTTCCATACTTGTGGGAGAGAAGGCGTTAACTGCTAACAGGTTGTAATCGTCCTCAACGTTAAAGGAAACACTTGAAATGGTATTACATCCATTGACATCAGTTGTTTTAATGCTCATGACATGAATTCCTTTTTTGAAGAGATTAAAAGAATGAGTAGATTGGTTTTTAGCTTGAATTTCTCCATCCAAAATCCAAGTATTATTTCCTTCTTGATAAGTTTCTACCTTCAACTCAGGAAGACCGTGCTCATAATTTAAGGCATCATCGGTGATTAATTGAGCTTCAATAGCTTCAAAGACAGTAAATGCAGTTCTCGATATAAATTCGTCATCTTGATTTAAGATTCCCATTTGATAAAGGCCTTTCAAAGAAAGTAAATCTTGATACTTCGAACCAGCAGTAATTTCAATCAAATCATTTGATGGGGTGTTCAACCAAACACTTTTTTTGTTTTTATTGGTGTAGGACCATTCTTCGTTTAAACAATGATTAGAAACTGGCGGAAAAACTAGAGTTTCTTTTTCACTTGTAATTATTGTTTCTTTTTCCTCTTTTTCTAGAATAGTTTCACGATATACAGGTGGAATAAGTATTTCTTGCACGACTGAGATATCATCTCCACAACAAGCAATTTTATTGGCTGTTAAATCCTTTATGACAATATCATTTCCTGAGATTAAGGTTCCTTTTTCGACTTTAGTAATGTTTTCGGTTGTTAGATTGACTTCTACACTCTTCGATTCTTTATTCAAATCATTTGCTTCCTTTTTGTTTTCATTAGAATTTGATTCAATCTTTATCTCATTATTGGCCAATTTTGGCTTTATGGTGTTTTTCGTATTCGTTTCTTTATCATTAATATAAAGGATAGAACCAATTGTTATCGCCAAAACTACCGCTGAGCCAAGGATCCATTTCAAATGACCAGCACTGCCTCCGCGGGCATCGAGCCTTTTGCTCATTTCATTCCAAGCACTTTCGTCATATGGAAGTTCTTGGTCTTGAAGGGCCGTTCTAAATAAATCTTCAATTTTTTTCATCTATCGTCTAAATTACTGAATTCGTCAGTTAATATTTTTTTCAAGTTCAACTTGGCTTTTGATAAATTTGATTTGGAAGTTCCTTCACTGATTCCAAGCATTTCAGCAATTTCTTTGTGTGAATATTCTTCAATCACAAATAAATTAAACACTGCTCTATATCCAGGAGACAGTTTTCCTATCGCTTCGAGAGCGATACTTGCTTTGAGCTCAGTGAGTTGTAGGATTTCACTTTCTTCCAATTGATCCGTAGAATCCATTTTGAAGTCAGTGTCCTTGTCTTTCAAAACAGGAGCCCTTTTCGCTTTTCGAATTGAATCTATAGCTGTATTTACTATGATTCGTCTTACCCAACCTTCAAAGGATCCTTTGAAATCAAAAACTTCCAATTTATCAAAGACCTTTATAAAACCTTCTTGCAAAACCTCTTGAGCTGTGTCTCGGTCGGAAATATACCTAGAACAAACCGCAAGCATTTTACCATAAAACATTTTAAACAAAGTTTCCTGCGAACGCCGGTCTCCTTTAAGACAACCATTCACTATATCCTTTAAATCTTCAATGTTTTTCAATGTTTTATACGGCTTAATAACGCATGATTAAATTCAGAGTTGCCTCCAAAAGTAAATTATTAATTGAGTAAATAAAACGAAATTGTTTGAAATGTATTAATTTCGTAGTTCGTATTTATAATTTAATTACAATTTAGATGAAAGTAACTGTAGTAGGAGCGGGAAATGTTGGTGCAACGTGTGCTGATGTTTTGGCCCAAAGAGAAATCGCAAATGAAATTGTTTTACTTGATATCAAAGAAGGTTTTGCTGAAGGTAAAGCTTTAGATATTTGGCAAACTTCGCCCGTAAACTTGTACGATTCAAGAACAATTGGTTCGACAAGCAATTACGAAATGACAAAAGACTCTGAAGTTGTAGTAATTACATCAGGACTTCCAAGAAAACCAGGAATGTCAAGAGATGATTTAATTGCTACAAATGCAGGGATTGTGAAGTCGGTAACTGAGAATATTGTGAAGTATTCTCCCAATGCAAAAATCATTGTGGTTTCGAATCCACTTGATGTCATGACTTATTGCTCTTATTTGAGTGCAAATTTTGATTCAAGTAAAGTTTTTGGAATGGCAGGAGTTCTAGATACAGCAAGATATCGTGCCTTTTTAGCATCGGAACTAAACGTTTCGCCAAAAGATATTCAAGCCGTATTAATGGGAGGGCATGGAGATACCATGGTTCCCCTTCCAAGATATACAACTGTTGGTGGAATTCCTGTAACCGAGTTGATTGAAAAAGAAAAGCTGAATGAAATCATCGAACGAACAAAGTTTGGTGGTGGTGAAATCGTAAAGCTTCTTGGAACT
>MDTD01093907.1_pt1 | contig 18213 bp, 9 predicted proteins | sample 811221 | NCBI WGS metagenome assembly MDTD01 (sample SAMN05326646, study PRJNA326480) | marine metagenome | isolation source: seawater | place: Pacific Ocean: South West | collected 2011 | reverse complement strand
ATTGGTGCATATGGTACGGGTATTGTTGTTGCAGTATTAGATACAGGTGTAGACAATGAACATAGGTCCCTGAATGATTTTAATGATTTGAATGATGATCCTAATGGGGACGCAACCAGTTATAACGATCATAAATGGGTTGCAGGTTTTGACGGAACTTCCTTTATGGCAAATCCTGATGGCAGTACCGATCCTAATGATGGTTCGGAGTCAGGACATGGAACTCATGTTGCAGGTACAGCAATTGGTACAGGAGGCAACACAGAAAATGTTGGTGCAGCGCCTGGATCATACTTAGTAGATATCAAAGTGTTGTCAGATACTGGTGGAACCAATAGTGGTGCTTCATCAAGCGGGATTCAATGGATGATCAATAATGTAAATACTGATTGGGGTCACAACGGGTCTAGTGTTGGAATTCAAGTTGCATCTATGAGTTTTGGTTCATTTAATGCATTAGATACTAACGACCCCGGAGATAATGGAAGTGCCACAAATTCCAGACTAGTAGATCAAGCAACCCAAGCTGGAATCATTTGTGTAGTTGCGATTGGTAACAACGGAGCAACACAAGTACCATCTCCTGCATCTGCAGATTCTGCATTGGTGGTTGGGGCTACAGCAGATAAAGGATCAATTGATAGAATTGATGATGAAATAGCTTCCTATTCAAATAACGGTCCAAGAATAGATGATGGTGACGATAATCCTTGGGACGAATTAAAACCTGATGTTGTGGCACCTGGAACGGCAATCAATGCACCAAGAAGTTTTGTAGAAGGACCATTCACTGTTCCAGGGGAAACAACTTTGGCTGATAATGAATATCATGAATTAACAGGAACTAGTATGGCTACGCCACATGTTTCCGGAATGATAGCAATATTGTTAGAGAAGTTCAGAGATCAATTTTATGATGAAGAAGAAGAAAAATTTAACGCACTCTTAGTCAAGGATTTTGTTAGAAACAATACAGTATTACCAGAAGGAGTTCAAAAAACATCTAATGAAGCTGGTGCAGAGTGGAATGATCATTGGGGTTTTGGATACATAGATATGGTTAGATTATTAGGAGGAGATATTAATTATGTACCACCAGATGCAATTTTAATAAATATTTCAGCACCCACTAATGATTCATGGATTGTTGAAAATGATGAAATTAGGCTTCGCGGCGAAGTATTCCCCCAAGATAATTTCACATTTGATTCTTTAATAATTAATTGGACAGCAGATAGGCCGTATAATGCAGGTACAAATCAAAACCCCGACTGGAAAACAGAATATCTATACCATTGGGATGGATGGGAAAATGTGAATGTTTCCGAAGATAATGAATGGTCTTTTGATGTACAATTGAATGATTATTCTTGGTATGTCAATAGAAATAGTGACGGTTTCGAATGGGAACACCAAATTACGCTTAAAGCTAAATTGGGCGCAAAATTGGTAGGGGCATCTTGGATTATACCAAATATTGGATATTATGATTTAAAACTAGACGAACCTTCGACTTTCACTCCTATTTCTGGAGTTGTAGAATTTAGTGGTTCTTTTGCAGGTATTGAACCAGAATTTATTGAATTTAGGATAGATTCTGGTGAATGGAGAGAAGGGATAAACATCTCAAGTGGTTCAGAATCTCCGAGATTAGAAACCGGAACTTATACATTTGATTGGGATACCTCAGAGGTTATAGATGGGTTACATGATATCGCTATTAGAGTAGTAAACAAATCAGGGAGAGTTGGAGAAGTGCTCGAATATGTGTATGAGGTAGATAATTTGCCATTTGCTCCTGATTTAGAGTTTTATGCAGAAACAGAAATTCTGGACGAGGGCTTACCAGTAGATCAAACATTTTTGAATAATATCCTAGATGTCAAAGTAACTGTAGTTAATAGCGGAGACGCAGTTTCACAGCCAGTCACTGTTGAAGTAACAGGGGCTGGTGCCACAGCTTCGGCAACTTTACCAGGTTTAGAAATCGGTGAGATACAAGAATTGATAATTCCTGGCTGGGCTCCTAATATACTAGCTGAAAATCAAAAGATTAGTGTTAAGATTGATTCAAATAATATTCTGAGTGAGAATAATGTTGATAACAATATTGCATCACTAGATTTTGATGTTGTTGAATACTTAGATGGTGTAGATTTATCCTTATCTCGTGGTAGCGTACAGATAAGGAATATACAGGAACAATATGTAATTCCTCGTCCAAATGAACCTTTTTTTATTCACGTTGGGGTGCAAAACATAGGTGCTAGTAACTCTGGTTCTGCTTCATTAATACTTGAGCAAAAAACAAGTCAGAGATGGTCAGTAGTAGGTGTAAGATCAATTGTTAATGTGTTTGGATCGGGACTCAAAGAGTATGTTAATCCGTTTGATTTGGTATTATCTGAGCAGGGAGGATATAAATTTAGACTAACTGTTGAAAATAATTCATTAGATACAAATTTAGATAATAATGTCCTTGAATTTGGAATAATAGTTGAGAACGTTCAATTAAGTGCTAATGTCACGATCACTCTTTTAGATGAAGAAATTCCAATCGGGTATTCCACCGTCAAAAACACTGGACATCTATTAACAAGTTATGATGGTGAACTACACTTGCGGACGGTTTCCACACAACAGAAATTATTAGATGACATATTAATTGATGACACATTTGCAGGCGAAGCAATCTTATTTTCTGAAGGGGACGCTAGTCATGTTGTTTGGACTCGAAGGTATTTAGACAATGACAACCATCTTAGAATGACTGTTTCTCATTTAGTAATTTATGAAGATGGACAAATCTCTCAAATGAATGATTTAATGCCTGCAATTAGATTAACACAAGGATATTATTTTGGATTAGCTATTGATAACTTCGAGAATAAATTTGGAATTGCAGGGTACCATAGAGATATTTATGCCAGTGGCACATTTGAAGACATCACATCTGTATTTTTACTAACCTCTGAAACTCCTCTTGACAATAGTTCATGGGTTCTCTCTCCAACCGTTGCTTTTGATATAGATGTTATTTCTGGAGAAGTTGAACCAATAAAGATTTCAGTCGGAAATGATTATCACATATTATACCAGGAACGAAGAAAAGATTCAACTGGCGAACTCAGATTAGGACTGAACTATGTTAAAGGACAGCCTAACACAGGAATTTGGGGTTGGGGTAAAGATGTCGGAGATTATGCCTCTTTAGCAGAAATGGAAGTAAGAGTTGATGGAAATGATGACATTATTATAGCTGCTTGGAGAGAAGGCACAGGTATAAGTTCTGAACTAATAACTTGGGTGACTGATAAATCTTGGGATGATGAAGATAGAGAAATTAATGCGGCACCAGGTATGAAGAACTTATTTCTTGTAGAAACTCAAGATTATGGTATTCAAATATTTTTTGATTCAGTTTTATTAGGTAATGAATTGATATTATACGGAATGATTTCCAATGAGGACAATGAAAAAGAACACTCATTATCAGTTAGATTGACTAAGGGAGTTTTATTTAATGCAGATAGAGTTGAAGATGGAACGAATTTTGTCTACTACAACGAACAAGGACTGCTGAGTATTATGCAAATTGTGGAACAAGTCATCAAATCGCCTGAAAAACAATCATTTTGGGAGAGGTTAGAAAGCAGTCTGCCAAACGATTCAACATTAGGAATCATAATCAGGGTAGTAGGACTTGCAACTCTTTCTTTAGTTATAATATTATCAATTAATTTTTTTGGAACAAAATTAAAAAGAAGAATTAGAGGTGAAGTAATTGTAAAAATCGGTAAATCTACCGATAGTATAGATTTTACAGAAAATAAAGAATCTGAGGAAATTGAATTAGAGGTGGCTGAACCTACAATTGTTGAAATCGAAGAAGAGAAAGAAGTTATCAATACTATTGAATACTCATCGGATACTCCTGTTAATTCAGGTGATTTAGGAAAAGAGTTTAGGGCTAATCGTAGAAAAAACAGGAGAATTAGCAAGGACTTATCAGAATTACCTCCATTGGGAAGTTTACCACCCTTAGATGGTTTACCACCTTTAGGAGAACTTCCACCTTTAGGAGAACTTCCACCCTTAGGAGAACTTCCACCCTTAGGAGAACTTCCACCTTTAGGAGAACTTCCACCCTTAGGAGAACTACCTAATCTAGGGGAACTTCCACCTTTAGGAGAATTACCACCTTTAGAAAATGAGATTTCTTGTACTGAATGTAATGCTAAATTTATTTCCAGAGACTTGAATAAAAAAGTTTTACAATGCCCAATGTGTAGCTCTAAAATTTACTTGGTATGATTAAAATGAAGGCGATAATACTGGCAGGAGGCAGAGGTCAAAGATTGGGTGGTTTGACAGATTCAAGAAGTAAAGTAATGTTACCTTTAGCAGGAAAACCAATGTTGGAATGGCTGTTGTATGAATTAGAAAAAACTGAAGTTTCAGAGGTAACAATTGTGCATTATTATGCTAGTGAAAGAATATTGACGTATTTTGGTTCAGGCAGAAAATTTAGAATGAAAATTAACTTTGTGAGACAAAAAGCTGATCGAGGAACAGTTGGTTCACTAATCGCAGGTTTATCAAAAATTAATTATAATGATAAAGAACAAATTTTAATTTTAAACGGAGATAATATGGTAGACTCATTATCGATATCATCACTAATTGATTTAAATCATAATGGCCTAATTGTTAGTGAACATGCTAACCCACATAACTATGGAGTTGTTGAATTCAAGGGTATTAAAGTAAAGGGGATTACAGAGAAACCAGATGAAAATCAAATTAAAAGCAGAATGGTTTCAACTGGTGTTTGGAGCATTAATAAAGAGGTTATAGATAAAATTAAACTAGATTTTGAGGATGGTCAGACTGAACTTTCAACATCTATTTCGAAGCAAATCAAATCAGGATTAATAATTAAATCCGTTAGGACTGAAAATTGGCATGATGTAGATCATCCATGGGATTTAAATAAATTAAATCGATATTTGTTGAAAAGAATGGAAAGAGAGGTGTCGAATCAAGCTGAAATCCATGAATCTTCAACAATAGATGGAGAGGTATTTATCGGACAGGGAACTATTATCCACCCAGGATGTGTCATACAAGGACCAGTATATATTTCTGAAAATTGTGAAATTGGACCTATGGCAGTTATTACAGGTTCTACCTCCATTTCGTCCAATTGTAGAATAGGCCCATTTTCCAGAATCCGTTCTTCACTAATAATGAGTGATGTTCAAATAGACTCTAATTGTTCTATTCATCATTCGATAATCGGGCCAGCTACTTCCTTAAAGTCGAATGTTGAGATTGATGCTTCTTCTGTAACAAAAGTAGTGAGAAATACCAATTACATGATAAGACGACTCGGTTTAGTTACCGGAGAAGCATGTATGCTTGAACATGGAGTAATTTGTGCTCCTGGCACAATGTTAGGGTCTCAAGTATACGTCAGCAGAAGAACAAAACTAGACGGAGAATATAACACTGGAACTAAAATTTGAGGAATAATTATGTGTGGCATTTTCGGAGTAACTGGTGATAAAGATACTACGGAATTATTAATTCATGGTCTGAAAAGAATGGAATATCGAGGATATGATTCCTCAGGGATTTGTCTGAATAATGAAGAACTCATCAGGAAGAGAGCTGTGGGTCCTTTATCTAACTTAGAACCTCTGGTCGTAGATTTGCCAGATTCTAAATGCGGAATTGCTCATACTAGGTGGGCTACCCACGGAGCACCAACAGTTGAAAATGCACATCCACATGTTTCCTCCGAACTAGATGTAGCCGTAGTACACAACGGGATAATTGAAAATGAAGTTGAATTAAGGAATTTTTTAAAATCGGATTATAAAGAATTAGAATTTGAATCAGAAACAGATTCTGAGTTAGTTGCTCATTTATTATCTAAGGAATTGAAAAAAATAAATTCTAAAATCAAAAATATTACAGAAGATCAAATATTGTCTAGTTGGAAAAATGTGATTGACAAATTAGAGGGTTCATACGCATTAGCAGCAGTGATAAGTGGTAGAGAAGACTCAATTTTATTTGCGAGGAAATTTGCTCCATTGATTTTATCTCATGATGGAAAAAGAGGATTGTTGGCTAGTGATGTATCATGTGTTGTAGGTTTATCTGAGTCAGTATTTTATCTCGAAGAAGGTGATTGGGGTATAATCAAAGACTTAGGAGTTAAAATATTTAACATAGATGGAGATACAGTAGAATTAAAACCTAAAAAGTTAGAATGGGAGTTGGGAGATGCTGAATTAGGAGGGTATCCAACCTTCATGTTAAAGGAAATCTATGAACAACCTAGAGTTGTGAGAGATTGTCTGAGAGGTAGGCTATCTAGAGATAAAATTAAAGGTGTCAAAATACCATATCATCCTAGACTTCTAAGAATTGTAGGTTGTGGAACAGCTTACAATGCAGGGTTATTAGCCAGATATTACATTGAACAATTATCTAAAATCCCAGTTATTTTAGATCACGCACATGAATTTCGTTATGGTGCCCCCTCAGGTCCTAAATCTCTGGTAGTTGGTATAAGTCAGTCTGGAGAAACAGCTGATACACTTGCAGCAATCGATGCAGCCCAAGAAAGAGGATATCCTACTTTAGGTATAGTAAATGTTGAAAGTAGTACAATTGCAAGAAATGTGGACCATATTATTGGAATTAGAGCGGGTCCTGAAATTGGTGTTGCATCTACAAAAGCATTTACTGGCCAAGTTCTAGGTGGTTTATTGATTGCTATGAAATTAGGTCAAGATAGTAAAAACTTTCACAGAGAAGATTTGAGTTATTTTGACCGACATGCAAGAATGCTTCCTACTTCTATGGAGAGAATGCTTAATGATCAGAACATTAAAACTAAACTATGGGAAGCGCAGCAATATTTTTCAGGTAAAAATCATGCTTTTTTCCTTGGAAGAAACACGTCATATCCTATTGCATTAGAAGGCGCATTGAAATTGAAAGAAATTTCTTATATCCATGCAGAAGGTTATGCTGGAGGCGAACTCAAACATGGCCCATTAGCATTGGTTGAAGAAGGAACCCCGATTGTTGTTATAGCTTCTGAGGGTTCTAGTCATAAGAAATTATTAGGAAACGCTAGAGAAGTTTCATCTAGGGGTGCTAAAGTAATTTTCATTACTCATCAAGAAGATGAACTAGCAGATTCCCATGCAGACTTAGTGATTAAAGTTCCTAGAACTCATGATTTATTGCAACCATTGATGTATAATATTATTTGTCAGTTATTATCACTCAATATCGCAGAAGAAAGAGGTTGTAATGTAGACAGACCAAGAAATCTGGCTAAATCAGTAACCGTAGAATAATTTTATTTTATAGAAAATTTTTGTTCATCTGGAATCCATTTTAAGGGCAAGTATCCTAAAGAATGAGCAGTGTGCCTCATTTTTACAATCGCTAATTTTCTATTAATCTCATCTCCAGTTCTTTCCATAGTCAGATGGATTACTCCGTCTGAAAGATAATCCTCTACGCCAAATTCCCCAAATTGTTTCTTATCTTCTCCGGTCATTTCGCAAATAAACAGAGCTGTTAATCCCATTCTTCTTACCGCCTCGAATAATCTGAAGATTTCATCTCTGGGATTCTCCATTTTTGTGAGAGTAAAAAATGCCCCCAGACTATCAAAAACCAACACTTCAAATCCAATATTGTCTCTGTAATTTTTTAATTGACGTATTAACTGTCCCATCCAATCTACTTTTCCACCCATTCCTTGTTCATCCAACCTGACTCTTAGATCTACAAGATCAATGATTGCTATTCTATTTCTCACACGATTGTCATCAACATCCATCCCCATGTTGGCCATGTGCCCCCTAAGACTATCCTTACTTTGTTCTAAAGTTACATAGATACCTGAGGTTGGTCCATGAATTACTGAATTATAGAGCATACTGAAAGAAATACTAGATTTCATAGATCCGCTTGCACCAGCAACTAGGACAATATGACCTTCTGGAATTCCACCTTGCATAATGTCATCAAGACCATTAATTTCTGTACGTATTCTGTTCATGATTGTCGCCTTTGGTTAAAGGATATTAATCCTACACATGAAACTAACTCATCTAAACTTGATTATCATATCAATATGACTAATTAATTACCTATTTTACCAATGACTAATGGCCTTAGAAGGAATTTGGCTAGCATCAGCATCAAAGCGTCGATATGCAATTCTAAATGCACTTAAATCTGAAAAAAATTATCAAATTTCTATAATTGCAGAACCACTATTAGAGGATGAGATTAAACCGAGTTTTCCCACCTTGAAAGAATCGGTTTTTTCTGTAAATAAAATGAAGTTAGAAAATGCAATGATGGAAATCTCATTAGGTCGATTAAAGCAACTAAATTTTAAAAATTGTGAAAATGTTGTCTCAATAGTTTCAGATACCTTAGTTGAGGATCCTAATACTTATGAACAGATTTTTGGAAAACCAGATGATGAATTAGAGGCATTAAATATGCTAAAGAGTTTATCAGGGCGGAGGCATAAAGTTTGGAGCTCAACAGGAATTATTATTCATGACTCCCTGAATTTGAAAATAAATCAGCGTCCTGAGATAATTTCTGGTAATTGGTTAGGTTATGTTTGGACAGATTACTCTATCGTTGAATTTGAAGATTTTACAGATGAGGTTCTAATGAACCTTTTGCAGTCTAATTCTTGGGTTGGCAAGGCAGGAGCTTATGATTTAGATGGAAAAATGTCTAAATATTCAAAATTAATTAGCGGAGAAAAAATAAATGTACTAGGGTTTTCAGAAAATGCGATTAATACCTTAGAATATATTATTGATGTATTATAATAAATCATATTTTGATATATCTACATGAATATTTTTCCCAGGAAGCATTAGTAGGTTATCTTTGCTATCAAGAGAAAAGATTGGAATTCTTCTTTCATTTGAAAATTGCCTGAGGCTTTGTCTACATGCTCTTTTTTGACCTTCCATGTGTACCATTGTTGATAAATCAACCACAATAACATCGCCTTGAAATAGTCTAGTAGATATTGAATCAAGCGGAAGTCTGTTCATTGAGTTGGGTGTAACATATCTTAATGCTTGTTTTACAATATTTTTTTTATGGCGGATATTAGTTTCTCCTAAATCATGAAATGGTTCACCCTTTGGGGTAGTTGGGCCTTTCCAATCATTTATTGTAGGTAAAGATAATTGAAGTTCTTCATCAAAATAATTATCACTTTTTTTGTCATCATCAACTATTTTTTTTATCTTTTTTAATTTTTTCTTCTTATCAACATTTTCTTCAGGATCAGGTAACCCAATAAAATGCCAAATTTTTTTAACCATCTCTGACAAAGCACCCTCTTAATTATTCATCTTAAACATCCGGGTGATATTTCCAAAAAAATAGTATTTTTTAGATAATCTAATTTATCCTTAGAAATCAAAGTCATCATCTTCTACAGAAGAAAAAGGATCGGTTTTTGTATTCTCTTGATAATTTATTTCGGATAATAAGTCTAATGTAGAATTGTCTTGATTAGTTATTTCTGTCTGTTGTAAAAAATCATTTTCAGTAGAAGGTGGAGTCGTTTCTTCTTGTTGTTGGCTTAACCATGCTGAACCATAGTATGACCATTGTTCTAATGTCCATCCCTCAGGCAAACCACTAGCTGGAATAGGAGGTCCCGAATGATTTCCAGATTGAGTTTGTGGTGAGTTAATTTCATTATTTGGTAATCCAAATTGGGAGGTGTTCGGGGCTGCCATCGGCATTGGAGCGGTGTATCCGAGACCGAGTTCTATTTCCTGCCATGATTCTTTGTTAGGATTACTTGCTTGCCTCTTGCTCCTTGTAAATAATAAAACAGGAATCAAAAATATTAGTATTAGTAGTAATAACTGTATTTCAACGTTAATCCCTAAGTCTTCTTCGATACTAGCAAAAACACCACCTAAAGCCCCTCCTACCCTAGACTTAACCTCAATTTTTATCTGGGTCACGCATCTTGTATCATCTAAGTTACAACCTTCCTCGTCTTTAACTATTAATTGAATAATATATTCACCCTCACTGAGATACTCAGTTGTGAAATTTACCCCTTCGTAATCGATATCATTGTTTTTTATTCCATCACCATTGCTGTCTTGATTAATATCCCTATCCCATAGATATATCAAACTTGATTTATCTTTAGGAGAATCTGTGGATTTACTTCCATCGAGAAATACTTGTTCTCCGACAAAAACCGAGTTTGAATTCGTACTAATTTTTGCTCTTGCAGGATTGTTTGTGACCTGTATTTCAATCTGGTCAATCGATCTTGCACCATCGTCATCTACTGCGTGGAAAATAACTGTGTATTCTCCAGAAAAATCCCACGAATGGGTCATATTATTACCTTCATAATCACAATCATCATTTGCAGAACCATTTCCATCAGAATTTACTGATGGGTCAATATCCCAGCAACTAATCAGTAACTCTAAATCACTTTCAGTGTCAGTAGATATTCCACTAAGGGTGATAGGCATACTTTCTCCAGCATCACTAATCTCTGAGGTTATTTCTACTACGGGTTCAACATTTTGGACTTTAATCCATCTGACTTCTTCAGGACTTCTCATGGAGTTATCATCAGCCACGTCTGATGAAATTGTATATTCACCCGATAGTGGCCAAATTACTTCAACCGTAGATTCACTTCCGATGTCCTGTAACTGCCAAGCAACTGAATTGTCTTCCATATTAACCGAACTCCATGTCCAAGATAAATCATCAATATCATTCGCTGAATCGTAAGCTGTTCCGTGTAATGAGATTTTTTGATCTTCATTTACAATCCAAAATAGTCTGTCATCTTGTGGAAGTGTCTGTCCGTTCTCTAGGTATTTGGCTTTAATCTCAGTAATTTGTGGAGGTATGTTCAGAACTTTGATAATTATTGAAGAAGAAGTAGAATCTCCATCGTCATCAGTCACTGTTGCTGTTACTGTAATGTCACCTTCTAAATCAGGTATAAATGTACAATTAAATTTAAAAGCTCCTTCCTGACATGAATCGAAGCCATCACCACCTCTATAGTTCCAAGTTATGTCTACTTCAGCAACGTCTGGAGGTAGAATAGTGTCAACATCTCCACTATCATCTGCGTTTATTGTTATTTTCTCACCAATTCTCACTTCATCAAATTCAGAATACAAGTTTACATAGGGAGCTTGATTAAGTATAGTGGCTACAATAGGGATTGTAACTCTATCACCTTCATCGTCAATTACTGTCATGTTGACAATATAATTACCATCATCACTCCAATAGTATATTAACGTACAATCATCACTTTCTCTTGTTTGTTGCCAATAATTTCCTGCACCATCAATAGTTTGGATATTAAATTCACATCTAACTTGTCCTCCGTCTGGATCATTACTTTCACTACCATCAATAGTTAGGTTTTCATAGGTGTATACAGGTAAAGGAATTTCATTAAGAGCTAAAGGTGAGGCACCAATTCTAATTTGAGGTGTAGCTCCAACATTATTAGATTCATCGACTTCTACATTATTATTATCTGGATCAACGATGTAACCAAATGAGACGAAGCCAAATGACTGATCATCAGGCACATCCCAATCTAAGGTTATTCTTTCTTCCTCATACGCATCCAATGAATTAATGTTGAATGAATTTGAGCCACCTGGTCCATTAATTTCCATTGTTGTCAATGTACTTGCGGAAATTCCCCTATTTTGCACAGGGAAACTTAGTGAAAGAGTGTCACCTCTTTGTGCGCTAAACCCAGTCACACTAGTTAAAACGACAGTTTCACTACCCCTAGTTCTCTCAATAACAATTCCAGAAGACCTCGCCACTAAATCAATACCTTCCGCATTAGGGTCTATAATCAGTGTTTTAACCCCCAAGCCTTGATATCCATCCCATGCAATCAATCCATGTGTGCCAACATCATAAGTCGTGTCAGAATCATCACTTACTTCATTAATAATTAAATTAATATTTGCATTACTCTGTTGAGCTGTCCCACTTGGGATAGAGAAATCTTCCTCTATTCCAACAGTTTCAAATCTAAATTGACCACTTGAAATTCCATCTCCACTTGGATTACTAATTGATACATCAACTTCATATCCTGGAGGATATGCCTTGAACGGTAGTTCAATTTCCATGCTATTACCTGGCCTACTGATCTCGATGTAATCTTTGAGCTTCAAATCTTGGACCATTCCTAAAAGTATAATTTCATAGGACCATGCGAAAGTTCTCGCTTCTTCACAATACCAATTAAACCCTTTTTCTAATCCTGATGTTAGGTTAACCTGTTGAATTCTTATGCTATCTGCACAACCATACGGGACATCAGGATCTCCCAACTGTGTAACTTCAAATTTATCTTCGTGATCATAAGGAGGTGGTGGTTCAGGCAATGGGAAAACACTACTCTGTCCAGACCAAACCGTAGATTCAGTATGATTCATCAACCAATTATTTCCGACTTCTAATGGGAAATCATATTTTTCGATTGGTGGTGAGTATGATTGTTCAAGAGTGATTAGCCCGATATCGTATGTGTTCAATAGTGGAATGTTTTGTACTTCAACATCTATTGATTGTGATTGATATACAATAGCTAAATCACTTACTCTTACATGTCTTTCAATTGTTAAATCAGCTGCTAAGTTCCCATCAATATCAGGAACAAGGAATGAGGGTACTCCTTCAATCAGTGGTGCAGCAACATCAGATGGAATGAATATGTTTCCTTGGTAAAACCCCCCTCCAGTAAGAACATAAATCAAAGACTTAATGCCATCTAGTTCTTCAACTCTGATATCTTCTACAATTAGTGACGTGTCACCTTCTAAAAGTTGAATATTGACTCCTGGATCATCTAAATCTGTACCCGCAAGGGCAGGTGTGACATCTATTTGTGTTTCATATATCCATTTATCTCCAACCATCCAAACTGGGACATCTACAAGATTACTGGTTGAAGTTTTTAAGTTATAATAAGATGAAAAATCATCGTCTATATTTGAAATAATAGCTGGTGATAAGCTACCTATAAGCAGTATTATGATGAGTATTGACACGCTTAAAGGAAATTTGAACGCCCTAACTAAGGTCAATCCCATACTTGCAAGCAGGAACAACCTTGTCTATGAATCAAACGGAAGATTTTATAAAAATCCTAGTGAGATATTTACAATAAATCAGCTAGTTCGTCTTGGATAATCTGTACAGCATCAAGAATTTCGTCTTTGTGTCTTGCACCAGTAATTACCATTTTTCCACTTCCAAAGATAAGACAAACAACTTTGGGATAATCCAATCTGTAAATTAACCCAGGAAATTGTTCTGGTTCATATTCCACTTTATCGAATGGAAGGTGGAATGTTAGATTGTTCAAATTCAGTTTTCTCGGAAGACCATTTAGTGCATCACCTTCTTTTATACCAAGACTGTGATCATCCATTCTTGCTTTCCCGTCATAATCTTCTGGGTAGTGCAGTGCATATGTGGCAACCATGTTTTGCACTTCAATTTCTACATCTGATGTATCCCATGTCTTGATACCAGCTCCCCTAAGATCTTTGATCATCCTTTTAATACCTTCATGGATGTTCTCTTCATTTTTTCCACCAGTGCAGACAGCTCTACCAGAACGAAACATCAGAATCGCTAGTTTAGGTTCTTTGACTCTGTAGACAACTCCTGGGAATTGCTCAGGTTCATATTCACAATGCAACTGAATTGCGATGTCTGGTAAGTCTAATTCTTCAGCAACTCTAGTGGATGCAACAACGTTAACAACTGTTAATCTATCTTCATCGTTCATAAAGCAGCGTCAAATCAACCTTATATAAACCCTTATAAAAAGAAAAATTACAATTTTTTAATTGATCTCAGTAATTATCCTCGATTTTAACCCCCTCAACGCCGAATTTACAAATATAGCTTCTTCCACCCGCAAGTTCGATATCTCTGGCTGTTTGAGTAGGATTTCTTGATAATGCAATTATGCATCCTCCCCCGCCTGCACCTGTGAGTTTTGCTCCAATTGCAGATTTTCTAGCCACTCCAACTAAATTATCTAATTCATTACAACTTACTCCAATATTTTGCAGATGAGTGTGGTTTAGATTCATTATGGCACCTAGTGCATCGACATCTCCTTTTTTAACAGCATTTACACCCATTTTTGTCAATGCTTTTATTGCATTTATGTCCTCGATTAGTTGAGGGTTGGATTTCAACCGATCACTTACACCACGAACTATTTTAGATGTGGACCCTTGAATTCCTGTATGTCCAATGACAAGAGAAACATTTTTTATATTGTCATGTAGCTCAAAAGAATGAATTTCCCAACTCTTGTTCTTAAAATTTCTTGAATATAGCCAGCTTTTTCCTAGTTTTTCGTTAGCCAATAAAATACACCCTCCGTGTGTCGAGGTGGATGTGTCCATAGGACTTGCCAAACCACCTTGAGCGTCAGCTTCCAATTTATGAGCAATTGAACTAATTTTTTCAAGACTAATTTCTTCTTCCTTTGACGTTAATAAACCAGTTGTGATAGCAACAGAAAGAGCAGCAGATGAACCAAGTCCAGATGAAGCTGGTATTTCACTGGATATATTTATGTTCAGCATATCTGAGTTGGAACCCCAAATATCATTGATTGCAGAAAAAATATGAGGATTGTTCTCAGGTTTCATTAATTTACCGTCTAAAATATGATATTTTAAATTCGATTTTTGTTTTGAGATTGTAACCTGCAGTCTCAAATCAATTGATACTGCCAGAGCTGGATGACCGTATACAACTGCATGCTCTCCTAACAAAATACATTTGCCAGGAGCAGAAATCTTCAGCATACACTCTGGCAAATTGTCAAAGTTAATTGATATATCTTTGGATTTGGTTACAAACGTTGAATTCAAGGACTTGAACAGTCTCCGCGATGTTTAGGCAGAGTGTAATCTAATGGAACATCCGCTAACTTTGAACTACGGATTAATCCCTGGTTGGGTATTTTTATTCGTACTGTTGTGTGCCTCCGGTGGTTTTTTTGTATTCCAAGTTCAAAGAGCAATTCGATTAGTAATGGTTGGTGCTCCAGATAATAGGTTTGATTCATGGGGATTAAGAGTTAAGGAGGTTTTAGTTGGATGGCTAGGACAAAAAAAAGTACTAAAAGACAAGGTTGTCGGAACTATGCATGTTTTGATGTTTTGGGGATTTTTGATGCTTTCTACTGACATGTTAGATTTAGTTTCAGCCAGCTATTTTTCACACGAAATTATGCCTAGGTTTTTACTTGGTCCCAGAAATGCGATGGTAGAACTCGGTTATTTCATCGCACTAATTGGATGTGTGGCTGCATTGACGAGAAGATTAATTTTCACCCCAGAAAAGTTGAAAGGCAAATCACAATTAGAAGGCAATTTCATTCTTTTTCTAATTTTTACAATCACTACTACATCTTATTTAATCGAAGCTGGAGAATCACCTTCGAAAATAACCGAACCTATTGGTTATTGGGTTAAAAGTCTGGAATTAAATGATTCAATCATAATAACCTCATATTGGGCACACATGATTGCAATTTGTTGTTTTTTAGTTTTGATTCCTATTTCTAAACACATGCATTTAGTGATGGCTTTTCCTAATGTATTCTTCCACAACATTGGTCCAATGGGAAAAATGAAACCTTTGGCAGTTGATGAAAATGGGAAGGCGGTGTTATTAGAAGAATTAGATATAGAATCATTTGGCGTGAGTAATTATAATCAATTTACGTGGAGACAACTAATTGATGGATGGGCTTGCACGACATGTGCTAGATGCCAAGACGTATGTCCAGCTTATGAGAGCGGAAAACCTTTAAATCCGATGCAAATTATTCACGATGTTCGTAACTATGCAAATGATAACTATTCCCAGCTATTAACTGGAGAAGATGTAGAGGAAAATATGATTGCACGTTTTAATTCAGACGCAATCTGGGCATGTACAACTTGCCATGCATGTGTTGATGCATGTCCAGTTTACATTGAACATGTACCTTTGCTTACTGACACAAGAAGGCATCTGATGATGGAAGCAATGGAATTCCCCGAAGAGTTACAATTAACCATGGATAATCTCGAAGTAAATTCAAATCCTTACGGGTTTGGAGCTCATGAAAGAGGGGATTGGGCTGCTGATTTAGAAATCAAAATTGGTGAACCAGCAGAATATATTTATTTTGCTGGATGTGCGGCTTCCTTTGATGAAAAAAATAAAAATGTTGCACGATCTACAATTCAAATTATGAAAGAAGCAGGATTAGATGTAGGTATTCTTGGAATGCAAGAAGGATGTTCAGGTGACCCGGCCAGAAGATCTGGAAATGAGTATTTGTTCCAGATGTTAGCTGAGACGAATCTAATGACATTCCAAGAATTAGGTGTTAAAAGAATCGTAGCTTCATGTCCTCATTGTTTCCATACAATAGGTAAAGAATACAAAGATTATGGAGGAGAGGAATTAGAAGTTTACCACCATTCTCAAATTTTATCCCAATTACAAGAAGAAGGTAAATTGCCTAGAGTAGAGTATGATGATGATGTTGCTTTTCATGATCCATGCTATTTGGGGAGAATAGGTGGTGAAATTGATGCTCCTAGATCTGCCTTAAATAATCAAGTTGTAGAATTGGAGAGAAGTGGAACAGACTCATTCTGTTGTGGTGCAGGAGGAGCACAAATGTGGATGGAAGAAGATGCAGATAAGAGAGTAAATGAAATCAGAGCTAAAGAAGCAGTAGAAACAGGTTGTGGGACTTTAGCAGTTGGCTGTCCGTTCTGTTCTACAATGATGGAAGATGGTTTGAAAACATTAGATTCAGATATGGAAGTGATGGACATAGCAGAATTAATGTGGGAGCAAATGCAGAAGAATCTTCTGTCATCTAAAAACTAGAAGTTTTTATTAAATTCCCTACTAATTATCATTTTTTGAATTTGGGAACTACCCCCAAAAATTTGATATATTTTTGCGCCTCTCATCCTCCTAGCAGCTGGAAATTCTTCTGAGTAACCATAACCACCAAAAATTTGAACAGCATCTGTTGTTATTTCCATTCCTATGTCTGCAGCATATCTCTTTGCATGTGCAGCCATTAAAGTTGCTTTTTCACCTCTGTCTATCATGGACGCTGCTTTGTAAGTTAGGAGTCTAGCAGCCTCAATTTTAGTCGACATATCTGCGAGCATAAATGCTACTGATTGATGCTCAAAAATAGGTTTTCCAAAAGTTTCTCTTTGTTTTGAATATTTCCATGCTTCTTCCATTGCACCTCTGGCATTACCAACGGCATGAGATGCTAACATGGGTCTTGAATAATCAAATGCATTCATAGCATTCATCCATCCGTTGTTTTCTTGTAAACCGACTAAGTTTTCTTTGGGAATTCTTACATCTGTAAATGTAACACCTCTGGTATCTGAGCACCTTTGTCCCATTTTTTCTTCTTTTTTACCAACTTCAATTCCCTCAGAATTGGCATCTACGATGAATCCACTTAATGATCTATATCCATTTATTTCCCCTGTCTTTGCGAGAACAAAAAACCAATCCGCATATCTAGCACCTCCTATCCACATTTTACTACCATTCAATACATATTCGTCACCATCTAAGTATGCATTTGATTTTATAGCTTGAACATCAGAACCTGCACCAGGTTCAGTCACGCAATATGCGGCAACTTTTCCGCTGGAAACTCTGCCTAGATATTCTTCTTTTTGTTCTTCGGTTCCTCCACTTAGAACTGGATGGCATGCAAGCATTGTAACACCTGTAATTGTTGCAAATCCAGGATCTCCTCTTCCGAGTTCTTCGTTTATAATTACTTCATCCAGATAACTCAGTCCCAAACCACCATATTTTTCTGGGATCGTACAATTTAAGATACCCAATTCCCTTGCTTTTTGAATAGTCTCTTTTGGGAATAAACTCTCTTTTTCCCATTTTTCCGCATTTGGAATAATTTCTTGATCTGCAAATTCCGAAGCTAATTGTTGGAGCATTTTCTGCTCTTCACTGAGATTAAATTCTACCATGATAGTCTTGCTAATCACTAGGTTATTAATTATT
>MDTD01153357.1_pt1 | contig 18217 bp, 20 predicted proteins | sample 811221 | NCBI WGS metagenome assembly MDTD01 (sample SAMN05326646, study PRJNA326480) | marine metagenome | isolation source: seawater | place: Pacific Ocean: South West | collected 2011 | reverse complement strand
CCGAGACCGATGCCTACATCTATGCTTACAACGCTGGACACGCTGATGCCCGCGCGGACAGGCTCAAATACAAGCCCACTATCAGCGATCGTGAGCGCACCGACTTCAAGAAGATTTTCAAGCAGTAGAGTAAAACTATAAATAGTCGGGACGACTCATCTCGTCTATGGCAAATGCACACGATATGGTTTACATCCTTTCCAAGGACTACTGGGGATTTGATCCATCTACGCGAGATGACTCACTTAACTTCTATACGAACGTATGGACTCTCCCCAAGACACAATACGATTCCATGTCCGACGAGGACGATCGTCGCAAACTATATCGTTGCGCCCTATTCTACGTTGTCGACAAGACCGACAACCACGGATTCACACCTATCGCTATCCAATCACAGGGTAACACCGTGATTGTTGCGGCTACCGCTGCTGGCGGTGGAATCAACCGTCGACGTTACGACGGCGGTGGAGATGCTGGATACGAAACTGGTAGCATCGTCATGCGACAGGCTGACGCCAATGCTACCACCTTCGAGGAACTTCAGGATATGAAGACCAGCGTTCCCGGTAAGTTCGAAGTTGATGAGTTCATCTTCGACGACGAGACTGCTATCAAGTCCAAGGTCGAGGAACTTCAGGACGAACTCGGACAGATCAACGCTGCGGACACAGGTTCCTACGCTGCTGAAGTCAGTGGATCGCCAGCGGATGTTGCTCTCGATGCTTCCGAACCCCTTGCTGCTAACCCAACTACCGAAGCCGCCAGCGGAACGGATCTCATTACCGACGTTCAGGACACTTCCTTGAATCTCTTTGCTGAGATGGAAACCGCGAACCTTCCCAACAGCAACCTGCCCGGAATCCCTGTGGTTCCTAACACCATGGGAGAGGATTCCTCGCTTTCTGGCAACGGAGTTCCCGAATGGTATGGTGCTGACGAGGACGCCCCGTCCATGACGGCTGCCGACAAGTTGGCTATGAAGCGCAAGCGAAACTTGGAATCCAAGATGCGCGGTATCAACCGTAAGAACGCTCGTAAGAGCAAGATGGAAATGATGTCTGCCGAGCAGACCGCCAACTTGACTTACAGCAGCCTTCCCGGCATTCCCGTCGTCCCCAACACCATGGGAGAGGACTCCAGTCTGGGTAGCCACGGCGTTCCAGAATGGTATGGTAGCGCGGAACAGGGCTACGATGACAAGATGGACGAATCACTTGGAGAGCGACACAGTGGTTCTCACAAGCAATCCATGAAGGACCGCCGAGACGAGGCGGCCGCTATGGACAAGAAGCACACTTCAATGCACCGTAAGTATGACGATGTCATGACCATGGATGCTGAGATGGCTGATCAGGAAACGGACATGACTCAACTCATGACTTCCAACGCCTACGGTCAGGCTGGTGTTCGCTACGATCACGAGATCCACTACCGTGCTGACGAACTTGCTGCCGAGGATTTCCCCGGACTCGCTGCTGCCAACGAGCAGACTGCTAACCTCACTTACTCCACGCTACCCGGAATCCCAGTCGTTCCTAACGACTACGGTGAAGATTCCTCCCTCTCCGGACACGGTGTTCCCGAATACTACGGAGCCGAGGGTCGTAAATACGGTAAGCGACAGCGATTCGGTAACCGCTACTTGGCTCGTGATGCCAAGGGACGTTGGATTAGCAACGTCGGTGTCAGCGGATCGATCAAGCAGGATCTTCGTTCCAACGCTAAGAGCCAGCAACCCGTTGGTTTCCGTGGACTTGGTGACGCCGATACCCGTCGTGCCGAAGCCTCACCATCCGTGGTTGACGCTGCCGAACCTATGGATTACATTCCTTACGAGTTCGTTGACGAGATGGACACTGGAGATTACATCTCCTCCGATGATTTCATGACCCTTCTGGCCGACACCGTCGACGGAATGGCACTTCGCTACAAGCCCCCAATGTATAAGAGCCCGATCGCCATGGCCAGTGCCGGTGCGATTCTCGCTATCGTGGGCATGAAGTTGCTCAAGAAGTGATTTCTATGAAATGGCTCTTCAGCCCGCATAAGGATAACAGAAAGTTAGTTACGATGGGGGTCTTTTTGGGAGGATTCCTCCTGACCGAGTCGTTGGTTCCGAGTCAACCTCATCAATTGCTAAAAAGGGTTCTGCCCGGAGCGGTTGCTGGTGCGGTATGTTGGATAGCGTATCCATACTTTTTCAAGTAACCCATAGATACATATAGGTGGTGGTCGTAACCGACCCTATGGACATCAACGATAAGTTTCGTAAGCATTACGCTGAACAGGGTGTTGCCGAGACCGATCTTGAATCTTTCAACCTCGACGAACTCGATTACGTTTACTGGGGTAACAACTCCGTCGCCTTTCCACCGTTCTTCCAGACCGAGGAGGTCGAGGAAGTCACTGGTTACGCTTACACCGGATATCACGGTGTCGAAGGCATCAGGGTTTCGCCGCTAACCTTCACCATCGGTGCTCCCGATCCTCGCAACTCCGCTTACAACGTGGTCCGATTGCTATCGGCCACGGATCTCAACGGTGTGGAGACCACGCTTATCGGCCTCGAACCAGTCGACGAGGATGTCATAGAGGCCAAGGTTTCACCATACGTTCATCTTTTCCAAACCTACGAACCCATGGGTAATCTGCTCGCCGCTTCCTTCGGGCCGATGCCCGTTCACGTCATGGATTTTGAATCCGCTCACGTCGATCCCGTCTGGAGTATCCATCAGTAATCTATAAATAGTCGGAACGACCATGCCATCGTATGGAAGACCTTTCACCAGAACTCTCCGATCTCAAGGAGGAGATAGAGGAGAACGCTGAAGTAACCGAGGAGGTCAAGTTTGCCGTTCCCACCACAGATGCCGATTCGGAAACCACTGCTGCCGATATGGCTGGCGTTGCTGCCGGAGCCATGACCAAGGCCAAGCAAGCGATGAAGAAGATTGATGAGCGTGAGGATGGTTTGACCGATGAGGTTGAGATCGATCTCGACGAGATGCACCAACCTCCGTCCGGCGACGCAACTCCGCCCGAACCTGTTGGGGAAAGTATCGACTTTGGTGCTATCGCCCCGCCGGAACCTGAGTTCTCCGCCGAACCCGAGATTTCTACCTACTCCGCCGAGGACATCATGGCCGCTCAGCAGAACTACGAGTTGAGTAACCGTGTTGCCCAGATGGTTCCTGCCGAATACGAGGAATGGATGTTCCCGCCGATGGGTCATCCCGGATACCATCTTGGTCAACTATGCCTTTCGCGTGTCATCGCTAACCTTGCTTCGGCGGGTTTCAATCACATCACTCTCGACGAGGATCCCGTGGTTTACCCACGCAAGGTTCAGATCGCTGCCAGCACTTGGTCCCAGACGCACTACAAGGGAGATGATCTTGAAGCAACTCGACGCGATCTCACTCTTGCTCCCGCTTCCGAGGTTATGGCTCTCATTCCTTCCACCTCCACCATGATCGAGGATTTGGTTTCCTCGCGCTACCCACCTATGGATGTCGAGGTAGATACCTTCGTCCTCGAACCCGAGAGTTCCGTTTCTCCTGCCGTCACCGCGGGTGTCGTCGCTATCGGTGGAATAGTGGCCGTCGTTCTTCCCATTGTCCTGACTCGTCGTTGGACAAAAGTATAAATAGTAGAGGCACCGAGGTAGAATCATGAATCTTGATCTGGCGATCCAGAATACTCTAAAGAGAAGTCCCATGGATTCCGCTATGCACGGAGTCATGTCCAACTTCGGTGGGCAATACGAATTAAAGAGTTACACCGAGAACGGTAACCTTCAGGAGCGTCTCTTTGGTGATTCCGTTGGTGTTACCTCACCGGTCGGTGACGAGAACCTTGCCAAACCCGTTCTTTCCGAGGAACGCAAGATGGCTGTTTTCGACACTGCTATCGATCAGGACATTACCGATGGAGATATCATCTACAATGTTACCTACGAGCCTGATAACAAGCGATGGACTCTTTCTCAGTTGGTTCCCGAAACAGGAATCACAGGATTCCTTAACAAGTTGATGGGCCGATCCAACGGAGGAAGCAAGCAGGTTCTTTCCGTCAAGATGGGCGAGGCTGCCACTCACCGTTTCCTTACCGAGGTCGAGGGCATGGCACTTCCTGAGGACGTCAAGCGAGAGATCGCTTCCTTGGGCGTTATGGCTTTGTCGCCTGTTCACGTTACCGCCGGCGGAGCATTGAAGACCAACACTTTCGATGACGCTCCCGACTTGGCAGGAACAGCACCTATCTCCGCTCAGTCATTCAACCAGAGCAACGTCATGGAGATGGACATGGCTGCCGAATACTCGGGAGTCAAGAAACTCCGATCCAACCATTTCATGGGTGACACCGTGGTGCCCACACCTATGTCTCACATTCATACCGGTGCTTTCCGAAACGCAGAGGGCTTCAATCAGAACCCTGTTGGAATGCACGTTGCACCGCCTACCAAGGTGGCTGGCGGGAACCGCAAGACCAGCAGGTCGCTTTGAGTAAAACTATAAATAGTCGGAAGGAGAGAATGATATCATGGACTACGCACCTGTCAACTCCGATCTCGAATCTTCATTCGATGTTCTAACCGAGGAATCGACTTACGCTGGAGCATTCGGCCTCGTTGCTGGTGCTTTTATCGGCGGTCTTTTGACTTACCTACCTTTCCAGAAACTCGGCCCTGTGGCTGACATCGGCCGAACTGCTTTCACAGCACTCACCGGTGGATATCTTATCGTTAACTCCCGTTCCCGCCCTACTTCCTACGGTAAGGCTATGAACTACGCTGGAACTGCTTTGATTCTTTCGTCCGTTGTTCAGGTTGCTGGCATGGTTTCCCCTCGTTTGGGATCTATGCTCGGTCGTTACTCCGCTGAGGAAACCCTTCCCCAGTCAGGTAGTGGATCGGTTATCGGTCAGGAAACCGCTTTTGAATCCTTCTCGGACATCAAGAACTCCGAGGAATGGGACTTCGAGAACTCCACGGCTCGCTTGGTCGAGCGTGGCATGGACGAACTACCTCTTTACTCCGTGAAGGTGGATGCACCTCTTGGACACGGCGTTGACGAGGATTACGGAGCCGATCAGGAGATAGTCATCACACCAACTGGCGGTGTCGATCAGGACTACGGCGGACCAATGATTGAGTCATCAACCGTTGCCAACCCGATGGAGATGGCAGTTAGCGATTACGTTACCGCCGTTGACACCATGGGCAAGGGAGCCATGGCTGGCTACACCGGCAAGGTTAACCCACTCACCATGACAACCTACTCCATGGACACACCCCCTGTCTCGGTTCGTTCCGATGAGCCAACTATGAGCATGGGAACACCCGATCCATCCGTGCAGGAAGTTTCACCTTACTTCAAGCCCCCGACAACTGCTGACGCGGGCGAATCATACATTCTCGGATCACACACCGTCGTGAACGCTGGACAACCCATGCAGTTCTACGGTGCCGAGGGACTCTACTCCACTACCATTGGTAATCACGTTCGCGGGGCTGAAGGAAACGGCTCCGTTTTCGGGATGTAAAACTATAAGTAGTCGGAAAACCCAAAAACAAAACAACCCAACAACTGGAGATGAAAAAAATGCTAAACACAATTGTAAACACGCTTGTAAACCCGCTAACGATTGGTGCATCGCTGACTGTGGTCGGTGCTGCTGGACTTGTCGGTGGAATGTTCTCTGACATTCTATCCTACAAAGTTCCCGTGATCGGTGTCAACCTTGGCACCCTCATGTATGTAGTCCCACTTTCCGTCGGTCTTGTTACCCTAAGCCGCCGATACTTTGGAATGGACATTCCTTTCCTTGGTGACATCGCTGAAGAAGCAGCCGCTGAAACTGGCTACAACTGGGGCGAAGATTCCGCTGGCGGATCTGGCAACGGTGTCCCAACTTACTACGGTTCGTGAGATCCGTTCGGGATAATCCCAACTTACAGGTGATAACATGAACATTAGAAACACGCTCGTTAACGAATACACGGTAGGAGGATCTCTCCTTCTTGTTGGTTTCGGTTTCTTCAGCACCCGTTTCGCAGATGTTCTTTCATACCAAGTAACTACCGTCCCATCCATGATTCCAGTTGTTGGAGGTGCATCAGTCACCGTTGGACGCATTCTTGGTATCGTTCCCGCCACCCTTGGACTTGCCGTTCTTTTCCGAAAGGCAAAAGATGTCCCAGTGGTTTCGGAAGCAACTCAATTACCGATCGTTAAGACTGTTGTCGAATACGTTGAAGATCTGAGCGACGAGATGGGAGGAACCATCGAGGCTACTCCTGCTATCGTCATGGATCTATCAGCCGAGGAACTCGCAGCCGAGCAAGAATTGTTCTGTTCCGAGTGCGATGATTACTTTGCCGGAGAAGGCTGTGGCTGTCCGAGCAAGAAGGCCGAGGCCGAGATCGTCGAAAAGGTCGAGGAGAAAGTCGAAGAAAAGGTCGAAGTCAAGAAGACGACCGGCAGCCCAAAGCAGCAAGCATGGCGATCCTGTGTCGCCAAAGCCAAGGGCAACATGGCCGAAGCAAAGCGTCTTTACACTGAGATGGGATACTGAGGGTGATACCCTTGATCAGTAACCCCGTCGCATACTATAAAGAGATGGGTTTCACCTCTCTTGATTCTATTGTTTACTCTACCGCCCTGATTGGATCGGTTGGCGGACTTCTGGGAATCGCTCAGGGAATCCGATTCGGCAAGTTCAACCAGATCGTCGCCTTCGGTATCATGACGGTTGGATCTCTTTACGGTGCCAAGAAAGGTCTTGACATCGCTAACAAAAACTACTGACCCTTACAAAAGGGGCAAAAGTTTATATAGTCGCAAATACAACTCCTTGTTAGTCCATCAAGGACGGAGTTGAAAAATATGTCAATGAGAAGCCAAGTATATGAATGGAGTAACCTTCAGGCCAGTCCTAACCAACTGCGCCGAACCACCGCTGACCTGCCAGTCGCAGTCACAGCAAACCGTGAATACGATATTTTCACAGGTGGATTGGGTAACAACATCACAAAGCCCGCAGAAACGACCGCCACACAGTTCATCGTGATCGAGGACATCGCTGCATCACCTGTAATTCAGGGTGCAGTTCAGATCCGAATCAACACGACTGACTACTTCCAGAACCCTGACGTTACTGACATGGTCGGTATCCCCGGTCTGGCAAGTCCTTACCCTCGTGGTGCTCCTTCAACGATCGATACTTCAGTTACAACTGCTGGTGTTATCGGATCCGAGAACATCTTGAAGTCCTTCGACCTTTACCCTGACGTTTACGTCTTGCCCGGTCAGACTTTCCAGATTCTTTACTCGAGTGAGGTCGGAACCACTGCAACTTCCACTGAAGTTGTTTCCTGCTTCTTGAAGTATACGCTTTACGACGGTCCAGACGCTCTTATCGCCAACAAACTTTTGGAACTTGGTGTCACCATCAACCCAAACAACGTTGACTGGTATAAGCGATCCTTGATCGAACAACAACAACGCTCCCGTGCTGTCGCTGGAGGTCAAGCCTGATCACCCGATCAGTAATGGAGAATAATAAGGAGTTGAAAAAATATGTCAATGAGAAGTCAAGTATATGAATGGGACGCAAGCCGCGGAACTGCTATGACCACTGCTAACAGCATCGGTCAGCGAATCAGTATCTTCGTTGGTGGAGTCGGTAACAACATCACCAAGCCTGCTGAAACGACTGCAACTGAGTTCGTCGTGATCGAAGATATCGCTGTCACACCGTCTCTCGGTGGAACTGCTACTACTGCAAACGGCGAAATCGCTCGTGGTCTCGCATCCAACAACGGTCTGTTCGGTCCTCGTGCCTACGTTCAGGTTCGAATCAACACCACGGATTACTTCTTGGATCCAGATAACATCCCTAACGATGGTATCCCCGGTGCTGCAAGCCCTTACCCACGAAGCATCAACTTCCAGCCTTCCTTCAACCTTTACCCTGACGTTTACGTCCTTCCGGGTCAGGTCTGGGACGCTTTGGTGACCTTCTACAACGATGCTATCACTGCTACCGCTGTTTACGGCGAACTTCAGTGCTTCGTCAAGTATACCCTCTACGACGGGCCAGATGCCCTCATCGCTAACAAGTTGTTGGAGATGGGAATCAGCATCAACCCCGGTAACGTGGACTGGTATAAGCGTTCTCTCCTTCAGGCTCAGGCTTGAGGGCGAAAACGTTCGCTAACCACCGATCGAACCCCTCGATGAGGCATAGGTAGCCGTAAGGCTACACGAATGCGGAGGGCTGGTTCTGATCAACGGGTGATACTATGCGACTGACGTCTGCCAAACTGGGAACGGCTTTGATCGTTATCGGTGCCAGCATGACGGGTTACCATACCCACTACATGCTTTCACGGAAACAATACGACAACCGATCCTTGTTGTGGACCCTAACGGGAGTCATTTCGTTCGGTATCGGCCAGAATCTGGTTGCCGATTCGCTTCACGATAGATTTAAGTAGGTCCTGCCATCATGGTAGGATATGTTCGACATCGTCGTTCCTACCTACAAGATCCGTCCCGAGTTGATCGAACGCTGTCTGGATTCCATCGTTGCTCAGGACTACGACGCTTACAGGGTTATCCTTGTCGACGGAACCCCCGACGATTGGGACGACTACGATGAGTTTCGATCCGTAATCGATGATCACCAACTCGATCTGACCTACCTGCGTCAGACTGGAAAGGGTGTTTCACAGGCTCGCAATCAAGCGGTTTCTCACGGAAGCAATCCTTTCGTGGCCTTTCTCGATGGAGACGATTACTGGTATCCCGAACATCTTGGTGAACTTGCCAAGAGCATCAAATCCACTACCGACGATCACGTCATCTGGTGGAATCCCATGGACACTCAGGTGGTCGTGGTAACACCCAAGAACCGTTTCGTTTCCAACAGGCTATGCAACTACTTCGCCAACCACGGCAAATGGCACAACCGATACCACGGTCTATGGATCGCCACTCATGCCGTCTTTCCGAGTTCGGTAGCCGTCAGGAAGGAACGTTTCCTTCAGATCGGTGGCTTTCCCGAGGATCTTTACGCTGGTGAGGATACCACTTGTTGGATCCTGATGTTGGGAGATGCCCGCTACCAGAACGATATCTACCTATCCTACCAGAACGATTACGTTGGAGGTTTTCACGATCTTCAGAACGAGTTCGGTGGAGACAAGGGTTTCTTTGCCAAGGGACAGAATCCTTTGACCGATCTCTACGGTGACGATGCTGCTAACGTTTTTCAGACCAACTTGGAATCTCGTTCCAAGTATTGGCAGATGAATCGTGACGATAAACCCGACGATATCGATCAGGAAACGTGGGACGTCATGTGTTCCCATAAGGTATACGAGGGTTGGAATGCCTTGTTGTAGGTTCCTGAAATGTATATATTGGTGGAATCCAAAACGGGTATTATGTCCAAGATGCCACCGCCCAGATTTGTAATAACCACTCCCGTAGGAGATATCGCTCTCGATCCGGAGGAGATTCGAGATGTTTACGCTTTCGTGGCCGAATCCGTTGGAGTCGATATTCAGGATGAGCAGATCAAGGATTTCTTGGGAGATTCCATCGAGACCAAGCGAGATTTCTATCACAGTAAATCCTACATAGGTTGGGGTAACTCCATGATGGAAGTTATCAACCGTGACTACGAGATCGAGAAGATCGTTAACTACAACAACCGTATGTCCGGTGAGGCGTCGCCTATCTGGTTGGACGAGAGAATCAAGAAGGATGGAGAGGAAGTTCGAATCAAGATCCCACACAAGATGACCATCTATCTGCGTTCCAAGAACGACGGACACGGATTGGTCATCGCTTTCTACCCTTACGACACCTACGAATTGGACATCATGTATCATTTCTGTTCCGAGGATGCTTTCGATTACACCATCTGGAAGAACAACCTCAAGGATCACTTCTGCTCGGAAGGTATCTACAAGAACCAAGCGGTCACTGCCGATTTCGATTTCTTGGATAACCAGCAGGTCAACTGGAAGGACATCGTTCTCGAGGAATCCGCCACCACCAATCTGAACCGACACGTCATCTCCTTCATCGACAACTTACCCAAGTATCGTGAGGCTGGAATGAGGGCTTCCCGTGGTGTCTTGCTGACCGGACCACCGGGAACGGGTAAGACCCTTTGTTGTAGCATCCTCATCAACCAAACCGATGCCACCGTCATTTACGTTACCCGAAACGCTGTCACGGAACGCGGTCAGATTGACGATCTTTACAAGTTGGCAAGGTTCCTCTCTCCCACCCTTGTTGTTTTCGAGGATATTGACACTCTGGGCGGTATCGATCGTGAGGAATCAGATCACCCTCTTCTCGGGGAGTTCCTCAACTGCTTGGCTGGCGTGGAGGAGAACGACGGTGTTATCACCCTTGCTACCACTAACTACCCTCAGAATCTTGATTGGGCTCTGGCGGATCGGCCGGGTCGTTTCGATCTTAGAATCAACTTCGGATTCCCCGATGTCAAGGCCCGTCGCCTGATTTTCGAGAAGTATCTACGCAACTGCGAGCAGAACGGTGTCGATTACAAGGCATGGTCCAAGAAGACCGAGGGCTACTCAGGAGCCTACCTTCGTGAACTTGCCGCCCTATCGATCATGATTGCCACCGAGAAATCCGTGGACCTCACCGACGACATCATTTCCGAGGCTTTCAGGGAACTGGAAGCGCAGCGTTCCTTGGTAGCAAAGGAGAAGAATCTCATTCGCCACTCCGAGGAATCGCATGACTTCATGTGAGTAAACTATAAATAGTCGCAGGGTCAACTGAAACCTATGGCTAAGACTCGACCAGAGGTCACGGAACTACCTGCACAGAACGTTGGTTTCCTTTTTGGAACCATGATGGATCTGCGTATGCTACCCTCGGAACTGAAACATACCGGCAAGGTTGGCAAGGGTGAGTTCAAGATTGTGGCACATTTCCCCGCTAAACACGCTCAAGATGGAACCGAAGCAGCATATCTCGCACGACACCGCACCTTCCGTGGTGGTCTTTACGCCACCTATCAGGATGGACCATACAAGATCGACGAGATGAACTGGGATGCCACCAGCCGTGCTGGTGTTCACTTGGTTACCGAGACCAAATACGGTCAGGTGGTCGAGTTCCCTACGCAACCTTCCAAGTCCATGCCCGGTAGCCTCAAGTTGATGGTTCAGGAATACGTCGAATCGCTCAAGGTTCCCGGTTTCATCATCCGTTGCAGTGGATTGGGTGGAGCCTTGGAACCCAAGAAGGGAACCAAGGACGAATACGATCTGATTCTGCTCAACGGCGACGTCAAGTGCCCGAAAAAGTTGGCTAACCACGTTCCCGCCAAGTATCATGCCGAGGAGGAATCCATCTTCCTTGCTCAAGCAGGTCCTTACAGTTACAACGCTGAGGAACTCTCCGATCAGGAGCAGGAATATCTCGGTAACGCTATCGCCGCTGCCATGAAGGGATACTACCGCACTGGTGTTATCGGCACCGATCCGGTAATCTCCGCTTTCCCCAAGGGTCCCATGAGCATCGCTCGTCGTAGCGACGCTGCCAAGCAGGAGTTCTTCCGCGAACCTGCCGTTCAGGATCGAGACGGATTCTGGAACAAGGGTCCCAACCGATGGCAGGCTCAGAAGATTGCTCAGGCCATGGGTTACCAAGCCTTGGAGCGCGCTCAGTCCCGTGGCATGTTCGATGCCGAGACTGCTAACAACTATGTTTTCAACCATGACAACGGCCTTGAGGAAGACATCATTCGTCTCCAAGAAGATGAGAGTCGTGTAAAAGAAAAAATCAGTTATCTCCAAGAAATGATTCATGAAAAAGAAGATATGATGATGAACAGGAATTGGACTCCTGAATCATTAGAATCGATGAGATATGATGTAAGAGAAATGAAACACAAAATCGATATGTCGCAGCAAGACCTAAGGCATATTCAATCAACCATTGACTCATACGAAGGCATGAGAAGGCAACTTTCGGAGGTTGATCTCGGTGCCGAGACCTTTGCCGCCGTTAGCACTGCCCGTCCCGACGTCAATCGGGAAAAGAAGAACGTCATCAACGCCGTTCGAGATGCTTACGATAACTCCTTCACTTGGAGTGCCTGCCGATGGGGCCCTTACTTCGTTAGATTGACGGACGAGGGTTCCAACAAGTTCTACTCCGTTTGGGTTTGGGAACGCAGTCCCGGTATCTTCACCGCTATGGGTGCTTACGGAGGATTGGGACAGAAACCCCGCCTCTTCAACGTTGGCCAGACCCGCGATCTTCAACAGGCCGTCAACATGGCTCAGAAGAAACTGACTGCCAAGAACAAGAAGGGTTACGTTACCTACTCCGCTGAGGTGATGGCTGAACTCGGTGATTCCGATTTCCCCGTTGTTCCTAACACGGGCGGTGGCAACACCGCTCTCGGATCGGGACGTGGAGTCCCACAATGGTATGGTGCCGAACAATACCCGATAGTCAATCCAACGGTTTACGAGCAGGTTAATGGTCGTGATGCCCTTGGTGTCGGCCTTCCGGTTATCGCCAACGACTTCGGTCAGGATTCCGCTGGTGGAATCGGCCATGGAGTTCCACAGATGTATGGTGCCGAGTCTGCTTTCGATAAACTTGCCGACAAGGTCGCTCAGGGCTACATGAAGAAAGGCATGTCCCGCAAGGAAGCCATGGAGATCGGTCGAAAGACCGCTTACAAGATCGGAGCCCGCAAATACGGTAAGGCTGGCATGGCTCGCAAGGCTCGAGAGGGTCGTATGCGACGCAAGGCCGAATACTTTGAATCTCCTTACGCCGGCGGTTCCGCTTTATCGGACGTTGGTCTCAGCACTGATCAACTCACCGCTACCGTCGGATCCGGAACCTTCGACGAAGCATCTCTTAACTCATCCGGACACATGAACGTCTTCGCTAATGCGGAGGAGTTCGAGGCTCCAATGCCCCGTCATAAACCCAGTAGGCAAGATGTTGACAGGGTTGTCGCTGCTATCAAGCAACGCTACAAGGGAGTTAGGATGAAGGGACGTCCAAATTACATCACCGACACCAAAGACGGAGCCAACAAGTATCACGTCTTCGTTCGCACCAACAAGGGTAACTTCAACGGCTACGGCCGTATCAACCACACCATGACTCTTTTCGGACCGATGGGCGATGCTCAGTTCGAAAGCAAGATGCGTCAGAAGTTGCGAAAGGGATACAAGGAGACTGCATACTGATGTCAGATAAGACCTACAACAAGCCACCTTGGATAAAAACGGGTCGTCGAACCCGTGCCATGCGATCCGCCAAGAAGCAGAAGAACATGGAACTGCGCGAGAAGCGTCGAGCCGAAGATGAAGAACCCGAATATCCTTGTGATGTTTGTGGAAAACCTGCTAAATACAATTTCCAAGACACCACAGTTCGTTACGAAATTATCGATGATGACTTTGAAAACCCCAAGGTTTCGGACTACGGTGGACAAAATCAAAACGATTTTTATTGCGAAGTTCATTCTAAGCAATACGAAAGTTCCGATTTTCATACCCTAAGATCTGAAGAAGGGCGTTACAAATGGACACATGGCTACTGGGACGACCTATCAAAAGAAAAGCAAATCGAGGTCTTAGAGGAGATAATTGAGCACGATAGCAAAAACCCACGATATTCTTGGAATAGTGGTGAAATATATGATCCTTCGTCTCAATACGATGACAAAACAGTTCCATCAGTAGCATTCCTTTTGGATGGAAAGAACGTTAATCCAAAGGTCATGTTAGAGCACTTGAAGAAAAGTGCCGAGGAAGGTAACACTCCCGTTCAGGAACCGATGGAGTTCGGAGAGATGGCCAACTGGCGTCCCATGGACGGCACACCCGGTCTCAAGCGACAACGCGCCGAAACATTCAATGCTTACTCCGATCCTATCAGCGATCGTCAGGTTTACAAGATCAAGCAACTCGGTGGCAAGGTCGATAGCACCATGAACCGATCCCAAGCCTCTGATTACATCAAGGACCTTATGGGAGTTCCCAGCAGAACTTGGAAGGCTCACGGAGGTATCCATGCTGCCGAATACATCTCGGACCTTAGCAACGGTATCGTTCAGTTCGAGGACGGATACGGATTTTCCTCCGCTTCCGCACCACCCAACGACATCCACTTCGGAGCCGAGAATCAGGTTTTCGCTCTAACCTACTGGATAAACGAGGGCGTCAACATCGATGACATCAACGACGTTAGCGAGGCATTGGAACTCTACCTATCACTTTCCGACGATATCTTGGAGATGGAGGATATGGAACTTCAGAAGCACCCTCGTTACGAACTTGCTAAGAAGTTGCAATCCGATCTGTCCTACCGAATGGACGAGTTGCAGACTGCTGTCCCTGATATCACCACCGACATCGAGATGGATGCCGAATACGACGCTTGGCGATCCGCCTTTGCCGACGGTGCTTCCGCCACCATGCTCCACAAGTATGATCGAAACTGGATGAATAAGGTCAACAACCCCCGTTCCACATACATCAAGTCCTATTGGAACGATTCCGAGCCCGAGTTCATGGAGGAACTGCGATCCGCGGAGGGTCTTACACCCACCGAGACCAAGATCGCTAACACCTTCCAATGGTTGGAAGACAACACTTTGGCACTCTCGGCTGGAATCCTTGCGGCCATGCTTTCTTACATAAAACTATAAATAGCGGAGGGGACAAGATATGAGCATGGGATCTACCGTTAACAAGTTACTCGATGAGATGGGAGCACTCGTTTTACCCGTTGCCGCCGGACTCTTCATCGGAGGTTACCTCCTTAACCGTATGTCCGCTGTCGAGGACAGCGAGGATACCGAGGACACCGAGAGCGATGAGGAAATCAAGGAAGCACACGTCGAGCCCGCTCGTCAGGCTGCCATCGCTCGCGATTGGGGAACCGTTCCACGAGTTTCCACCGAGCGTAACATCTTGGCAGGACAGGCTGTCGGACAGACCATCGATTACACGATTCCCGTTGGACAGAGCCCTCAGGGCACCGATCCCATCAACGCCAACTGGACCGCTTACAGTTACACTCTCATGACCACCGAACCTACTTTCGGTCAGAACTACTTCGGACGAGCCACTGGTGTTCAATAGGCAAACTATAAGTAGTCGGGATGTCCAACACATCCTATGGTAGACTTTGTTGCACTACGCAATCAGATCCTTCACGGTGAAGGTGTTGACCCCGTCGAAAGGGAGCCTTCCAAGGTCGAAAAGGAATCTTTCCAGTTGTCCACGGGCATTCCTCTTTTCGTGGGAGCATCCACACTTGCCTTCATCGGTCTCGATCGCTTCAAGTTGAAGATGCTGGGCGCGGCCCAGATCCCACTCATGATGCTACTGGGCGTTGCACCCCTCTCATACGGTATCGGACGGCTCACTCGAGGCATCTCCGCTCAGGAGGAAACCAATCGATACGAGAAACTGCTCGATGCAACTCAGGCTGCTTACTCCGATCTCGAGGAGCAGGAGGAACAGCAGGAGCAGGCTGCCGAGCAACCCGATCAGGTTGGAATGCTCGATCCCGATGCTCATTACTACTTCGAGGCCGCCCCTTCGGCCGATTACCTTGATTTCGGTTCCAACGGCATCTTCGGTGATGCTATCGGACAGGAGATAACCTCCTTCGAGGCCACGCAGGATCTGTTTGCACCTCGCGTGAGTTACGAAGCGCAAACCTTTGGATGGTGATTAGATGAAGGAGGAGTTCTACTGTCTACCGCTCAAGAAGAAGGTTACCGCCAAGATCAAGCGCATCGTTCGCAAGGGCAACCGCTACTCCCTCAAGTCCTCCCATAAGGTCGGTGACAAGGAATACAATCTCACCAAGACCTGCGGAAAGGGCCGTGCCGAGGAGGTTTCCGCCTCTACGGGCATCGAGATCGAGGAGATCAAGGCTGCCGAGGGAGCCGTCATGGAGAAAGCCGTCGTGCCAACCGAAGCCTTCATTCCCGAGGGAACGGGTAACGTCATCGGTCAGAACACCGCGGGCATGGAAACCGCCATCGAGGCGACCGAATCCACTCCCACTGCCAACACCACTCCGTTTCATTCCGAATCCCCGGATCCTGAGGACAAGATCGGCCCCATGAGTATGGCTGCCGAAACCGAGAAGAAGAACTGCGGTTGCGGACAGGATCCTTGCATCACCTACGGTGCCGACGGTTACGAGAAATCACGATCCCAATCGGACGAGGACGACGACGAGGATATCATCGAGGGTGCCCTCGAGGACGAGGAAGCCAACGACGTTCCCCAAGGTTTCGATCCTACCGATCATGACAGCGTTCAGTTCGACGATGGTAACATCATGAGCCCGACCAAGATGGAATCGGAGGGTGACGGAGGAGTTGGCTACGCCATCGAACCCGATCACTGGATGCGACTTCAGGCTCACCCCGAATGGCAGGGAACCCGCGAGGAGGTTAACGTCGAGCGCGAGAACAACTTCTGGGTTATCACCGCCTCTTCAGAGACCGCCGACGATCTCTTGGAACTCATTCTCGAAACATCCGATACCGAAGACTCCGGAATGGACACGGTTCGGTCATCGGGAATCAACACCGGACTCACGCTCGGGATCGGTGTTCTCGGCATCGCTGCCAGCATCATGCTACTGCGAAGGTTCAACAAGGAGTGATTACAATGACAGGATACAACATTACATGCGACCCCGGAAGCCTATACTCTCGAAAGTGCTACGTTAACACGGCCAGCGGAAAGCAGGAGATCATCGGATACGATGCCTCCGGCAATCCCATCAGCAAGGCACCCACCACCGCTGCGGGAACGGCATGGCAACCATCGGTTACCGTTCTCGATCAGGATGGTAACGCTTACCAACCCTACGGATCTGCGGGACTTCCCTTCACCATGTCTGGTATCGCGGGTATCTTTGGTATCACCCCTTCGTCCGGAGCCGATCCTCAGGATTGGAAATACATTACGGAATCAGCCCCCGGCTCTTTCTCGCGACGAATGTATCAGGAGCGCACCTGCAATCCTCTTTGGAACACTCAGGGATGCAAGACCTCGGACGATCGTTCCGGAGTAACTACCGCGCCTGATGCTAACGCGCCGGCTGCTTCCGTGCGTTGGTATGACAAGTTTTTCGGATTGTTCAATTCGGATACATCCGAAATCTCAGGTATGCAGGTCGAACCGGAGAGCAACTACCGAGGATTGATCGTTCCGGGACTGATGGCATTGGGTCTGGGCTACATTTTCTTCGGAGGTTCTCGAAATGACCAAGGCTGACAAGGCAGTTATCGAAGAGAACTTCGACGAGCAGCAGAAGGCCGAGGAAACCGCTCGACGTAAGGCATGGCGTAACCTGCTCATTCCCGCCGTCGGATCTGCCGCTTTCTTCACCAGCACCATGCTGGGAGTTATCAGAACCCATAAGCAGCACGGCTGGCCCAATGGTTCATTCTACCTTTCCGATTACCTCCTCATGGGAGTTCCGTTCCTGATTCTATCTCTTGGATTCTTCGAGGAGTTCTCCGATCGCGAGGACAAGATTTTTAACGTGGAGTGATTCGGCATGGAAAAGGGAAAACTATCTGTTCCACTGACCCTTATCGGTGTCGGTGCCGTAATTACCGTTTACAATCCCGTCAACCTGCGTTTCGCAGGTTATCTTAGCATAGCCGCAGGTTTCATGATGCTTGCCATCAACATGGAGTGATTCGATGGATTGGAACGGAGGTAAATCGGACCGATACGCTCTGGTCACCATCTGCTTCCGCGACGGCGACATGGAGCATTACGACGAGGTTCTCTTCTCCAAGGACACCTTCGTCAACAAGAACCACATCGAACTGATGGGGATGATGTATGGTGGTGTTAGCGATGAACCCGTTGATCCTTTTTCCAAGAATCCGGGCCCCTTCGACGAATACTGGCACGACGGTATGCAAGCCTTGTCGATCTACCGCGTCAGATACCTCACCAAGCAGGAGGCCGAAACGCTGAAGAAGTTCGACGTTGCCGTTGATATGGGAGCAGAATCTTGGCAAGGTATTTCGTTGGCAGGTGGCGTGGACGAGATCGACGAGATGCTGAAACGCAAGGCCGAGTTCGAAGCGATGCCTTACGGCAACCTTTACGGAGCCTGCCTTCTGCCCGACGGTTCCT
>MDTD01056703.1_pt1 | contig 18218 bp, 11 predicted proteins | sample 811221 | NCBI WGS metagenome assembly MDTD01 (sample SAMN05326646, study PRJNA326480) | marine metagenome | isolation source: seawater | place: Pacific Ocean: South West | collected 2011 | reverse complement strand
TGCCGAGTTTGGCGGCCTGCACCGCGGCGCGCCGGCCGGCCGGACCGCTGCCGATGACGACCAGATCGTAAGAATTCATAAAATCACCCCGATTTGGTTATTCAAATTCAAAGACATGTGCCGGAAGGCACAATCCTGTCGTTCTGCCGCATGTCCGCCGTCGCCGGAGGATACCGCCTGACCTGCGAAATGCTCTACGTGAGAAGGTTCCCGCGCCGCAACAGCGCGGAGTTCGCGGCGCAATATGGTCCCGCTCCGTGATGTTTTCATTACATACAGCCACAAGCTGCATGCCGAGTCCATGGCCTCAGATCAGCTTTAACCCCTTGAAGCTGACATAGCCATCCTTGCCGATGATGATGTGGTCGTGCACCGTGATGCCGAGCGGCTTGGCGCTGTTGATGATCATATGGGTCATGTCGATATCGGCGCGCGAAGGGGTCGGGTCGCCGGACGGATGATTGTGAACCAGGCCCGTTACTTCTATAAAGATATGATATATAATGATAATATCATGAATTGACTCTAAGTGGGGGCTCTGATCGGGGTATGTATTGCCCACCCCGCTGTGATCATCACGCCCTGTCCCCGGCCTGCACATTGATTCGTCCTTGAGCACGGCAACTCACTTTATTCATCTCGTCCCATGCCTCAAGTTCGCTTGCCGGGTAAAGGACGGCTTTGCCGATCTTGACGAAAGATGGACCAATCCGCATGGCTCTCCAATTCCGCAACGTACCTATGGAAACACTCCCACGATAGCGCTCCGAGACTTCTTCAGGGGTTAGGAATCTGTTCTCTGGCATTACGATCTCCTTGGGCGAAGGTCGTGTCATGACTGGAATGTTACAACACGGTGGTGCCTGTTCCGTCATAGTCACGACGCATGATGGCCGTTTGTTCACTTCTGCACACGGACATACATGCGCGTTCCCGGAGGACCGCAAAAGCTTGAATGGCGCGTCGTAGGAAAACCGGATAGTGCCGGTTAAACATCGGCGGGTTTCGTTGCCTGACGCGAACGATCAAAAAGTGGGGCCATCCGAATCAGGCGCATCGCTTTTGGTGACCTGCACGCTTCTCATGCTGTAAGTGTCAGAAGCTCATCATCCAAGCCATAGCGAACGATCTTGACGCAGCCCGCGCGTCCGAGAAGATTCTCTCCACGCAGGGCCGGAAGGTGAAAGGGGAAGAACGCCGGACTGCCCAGCAGCACGCCAAGTGGCGCTTTGCCTTCCGGGCTCGCCAACAGTGCCGCATGGAGCAGCAAGGCGGCGACTTCGTGGTCGGCTACTATGAGAGGATTGGCCTTCTCGTAGCAGCCTGTTGTCGACGCATCCTTGAGCGCGCGCCAATCGACAAAGGAGCGAACCACGAAGCGCGCATAGCGGCTGACGGTCTGGCGGTCGCCGTATTGTTCCTTGAGGCGACTGACGATCTGCGCTTGGGTTACCTGAGTTTGCAGGTTGAGCAAACGCCCTGTTTGTCTCGCCGTGTTGAACCAGAAGGGGTAGGCGGCCGAGATCATCGCCCAGTGGATGGCTATTGCCTGGTCTGGATAGGCGCGAAGAAGATCCAGCGCTATATCCCGAAACAAGGACAACTCAGTATCTGGCGATGACCAGATCGCCATCAGATTGTTGACGAGAAACGTTCTGGTCCAGGCGCTGCGCTCGCCCGACTGAACCTGTTTCCCCTCTAGAGTTAGGGCCGCGTGCAATTCCTGGCGAATTTCCTTGGGCGGCAGTCCGGCGAGCACCAGACTTGCGGCTTTCAGCATCCATTCATACGGAATAACCTGTTTGATACCGATGGAATCGTGGCGGGTGCCCATTATGCCTCCCGCCGTTCGAACTTGATAAGCGGCACAATGACTTCCTCAATAGCGATGCCGCCATGCCCGACGAGCGTTTCGCCAGGCGTCCCAAAGGCGTCATTGCCTTGTGCAACAAGGGGGAATGCCTCAGGCGGCAGACCGACCGGATGCCAGGCCCGCGCGAAATCGAAGGTTGTGGCAGTCTGATCGCGCAACTCCGGCGTAGGATAGATCCGGACCCGTTCTCCGCGCACCTCCGCTATCACGCCTTCGCTTGGCCGCCCGTTGCCCCGACATTCGATGTTGCCGTGATCGGCCGTCAGCCATACGTCATAGCCCCGATCAAGTAGCCGTCCGATCAGTGCGCTGAGGAAGCCGCCCTGGCACCATTGAGCAATCTGATTGTGCATGCCCGGGCTGCCTAGTTGCATGCCGTGCATGATCTTATCGACCTTATCGACAACCAGACCGACGATCTTGTGTTTAGGTGAAGTCAGAACGGAGTCCAGCGTCTCATTGATGTCGCCGCTGGCGGGCATGTCGCCCAGGCTTTTCTGATAAGCGATCTCGGCTTTCGTAAAGCCGCTATCTTCCCAGAATTTTCTCCAGAGATTGCCTTCGGCATGGGTAGAATGGAGCGTTGATGGAAAATAAAGGGGCGGTTTTCCGGCGAAGATGGCTTGCCGGGATATAGAAGTGAGCGTCGGAATCCAGGCGAAGACTCCGGACTCGCGCATGAGAAGTGTCCGGTCATGCTTCTGGAGGGAATGCCGGACCGTGATCCACTGATCGAGGGCCAGCCCGTCCATGACGATGAGCGCGGTGCGGGTGTTTTTTGACTGCTCCATCTCCCGCGCCATGAGCCTTGCGACATGATGCACCATCGCGGGCCTATTAGGCGGCAGGTTGATCAGGCTCGCATAGTGCCCGTCCAACCAGCAAGCGAAGGCGTCGTTTATCTCTGCACATGCCTGCCAATAACGATCCCTGGGCTCATTCCTCTCATTTGAATGCACTAGCGCACTCAGTTCCGCCCACCTGTGAGCGAAGGCAATCCAGTCTGTGTGTCGGCTGTTCTCGTTTGGACGCTCCGCGTCAACCAGCTCAAACAGGCGGTCGATCCGCGATGCGTTGCTGTCCTCTGTCTCCGTCACGATGCCACTGCGCATCCATCCTTGCGGCTCGGGCGCGCTCGAAGGCAGATGGACCGGCGTCAACTTTCCCTCGACGAAGAGGTTGTCGATATAGACGCGAATATCGTGGTGACCGAAGGGGAGATGGTCAGGGCCGGGATAGATAAGGCCATATTCCGTGCCTTCCTCTCGGAAACCGGAACTGTCATGGTTTCGCAAATAGGTTGGCCAGCGCTCCTGGAGGAAAGCGTAGAAAGCGGCTTCATCGGGTACGATTGCTTCCAACGGCCAGTCGCGGAATGCGGTCTGCGCCTTGATAACTTGCACGAGGCGGGTACTCAGCGTTGGCGGCAGATTTGTGTTTCGGTAGTGCAGACGCAGAAGTACTCGCAGCAAATCGACATCGGTGGTGATCAGTTCGGCGGCAATGCCGAAAATGTGTCGTAGGACGAAGTCCTTGGTCGCGTTGTCCCCCATGCGGTCGGGCGAGACCTTGGTCTGGGCATCGAACAAGGCATCCAGAAGGCTGCTATCGAGCGATTGCAGAACCGGGTAGCTGAAATTGGGAAACAGGCTTCCCATGTTGAACGAGAGCCGCTTGCCCGCGCGCAACAGGTCATAGGGGAGCGTGTCAATTGCGGAATCAGGCAGACGCAGCGCGACGACAAGGGAGGTAGTGTCTCCTCGATCCCAAATCGATCGATACTGCGATTCATAAGCGTAGCGGAACTCGACCGGATCGCTGAATTCGATCAGGTCGAAACCCCGCTGCCGCAACTCCAGCCTCAAGCGCTCTTCGGTAAGGAGCGCGTCCGGATCGGCCACAAGCGTCAGCCGACTGACCTGTGGCACGAAATCGGCAAGTATCGTGTCGCGCCAACTCGTCATGGCGCCCTCATGTCTGCGACCTGCATCAGGAGGAGTGGCCGGATTTCGGGCATGATTTCCCGTGCTTGGGCCATTTCCAGTTGCCATTCCGCCTCATCGGCATCACATCGCTTCAGGCGGTGCTGGCGCACCTCCGGTAGCCCCACTCGTTCTATGGCGCGACGGCGCGCCCGCAAACTCGTGCCACCACGCTCCATTTCCCTTTCGATGGCGTCCTGATGCTCCTGATGTAATGCGGTGAAGATCGCCTCTCCGGACTGTTCCGCGGCGTCCGTCAGCCGGCTATGGAGAGCCTCGCTCATCTCCGGTTCCAGGATATTCTCAATCCTGATCTCCGCCGTCTGGATCGCATCCCAGATGTGGCGCGCAGTGGGCAGGAAGAGCCTGTCCTGCCCATCTACGAACACACTCAACATTCGCCGCCGCACGAGAGGAACACGGATGAACCGGCCGCCTGTCGTCAGGCCGCTTTGCATGCGGATTTCGAACAAACCGAATGCGCCATCGATGCTGGGTGGCAGGCCACCGATCGAGACGGCCGGGATGGGCTGCCCCCTTGCCATCAAGGGCAAGTTAAGCGCCAATCCACGAATCCGACTGTTCTCCAGCGTAAGCAGGTCCGCATCGGGCATGCCATCGGCATCCTGCGTGCTGAATACGCAGTTCTCTAACCGCTCGCCATCCGGCCAAGTCAGCTCCCAAGCGGAGCGGTTTCTCTCTGCTTTGCCCCCATGGCCGCCAAGATAGTTGACGGTCATCCGTTCCAGCCAAGTTGGCAGCGGATGTAGGCGAAGTTGCTCGGCGGATTGCGTGTCAGGCTCCGCGGAAGCGCCAAGCGGCGACGAGGATTCCCTCGCCATACGGATTTCATCCCGGATCCGCATGGCCGTATGATCGGTGGTGCGCTCGATGCTTTCGGGATCGAGTATTGCAGCGGCAAAGGCTTCCTCGAACAGTTCACCTGCCTCAGCCGAATCGAGCACATCGCCGGTCTTGTCGATGCCGAATTCCTCGAAAATGACGGCGAGCTTTTGTTCCAGCACTTCGCGAACCCGGAGTTCCACGGAATCTTCAATCGCGAAGTTGATGGCGCGCACCGTTCGAGTCTGGCCGATGCGATCCACCCGACCGATCCGCTGCTCCAAGCGCATCGGATTCCAAGGAATGTCGTAGTTGATGATGACGTGGCAGAATTGAAAGTTCAGGCCCTCGCCGCCGGCATCCGTTGAAATGAGCACGCGGGCTTCATGCCGGAAGGCATCTTGGACCCGCTTGCGGGCGTCCATGTCCATCGAGCCGTTGAGCGTCACCACCGAAATGCCCCGCGCTTCCAGAAACTCCTTCAACATCTCCTGCGTGGGGACGAACTCGGTGAAGATGAGCACTTTCAGATCGGACTCGTTCTCCTCGGCCTGAAGCCGGTAGATCCAGTCGATCAGCGCTTCCGTCTTGGCGTCGGGGCCAGCCTGCTCGCAGACGCGGGCGGCTTCCAGCAGTGTTCCGACATGGCTGCGTTCGAACTGATGCGCCGATACACGGGATAGAAGCTCGTCGAGCAATTCCTGCCCGTCCATGTCGTAAAGCTCTTGGATTTCGGCATCGGTGCCATTGGCCGCATCGAGTCGCAGACTCAATTGCCGGTCGCGTGTCTCAACGCCCTTGAGAACAGCTTCCCGGCGCTCCAGCGTGGTGAGGATTGCGCGGGTGCTGGAGGTGACCAGTCGTTGCATCAGGATCATCAGAAAGCCGATGTGGCGTTTCTTTTCCCGCAAAGCCTGGTTATAGCCATCTCGCACATAATCCGTGACCGCATCATAGAGTTGTTGTTGCGGACGGTGCCGCTCTTCCCAGGAAACACAGGCCATGTGCGTGTGTCGTGGCTTAAACAGCGGTTTGCCTTCCGCGTCGATGGCCTTGCGCTTTTCCGTGCGGATAACGAAGGGCGCAACCCGCTCCCGTGTCACGCTTTCCGCGTCCGGGAAGGCGTCATTGTCGAGCAGGTTTATCAGGCGATGAAAAGCATCGCTCTTGCCCTGATGCGGTGTTGCTGAGAGCAGCAGGAAATAGGGCGCGGCCTCGGCGAGACCCCGGCCCAGCTTGTAGCGGGCAACGGCATCGGTGCTGCCGCCCAGACGGTGCGCCTCGTCCACCACGACGAGATCCCAGCCCGCCGTAATGAGATCCTCGAAGCGGCCGCGGTTATACTCGGCGATCCGGGCCGGCGACCAGCCGCGCCGCCTGTCGAGTGGTTTGACCGAATCCAGCGACACGATCACTTGATCAAACGTCGTCCATGGGGAGACGGCGGTACCGTTCCCAGATGAGAGGCGCTGCATCGCTCCAATGTCCTCGCCGAGGACAAGCTGGAAGCGCTCGTTGAAATGGCTCTGCATCTCCGCCACCCATTGGGTGGCCAGCCCCTTGGGGGCCACGACCAATGTACGTCGCACAAGGCCGCGCAGCTTTAATTCGCGCATGACCAGACCGGCCTCGATGGTCTTGCCTAGACCGACCTCATCAGCCAGGAGGTAGCGAACATGATCGCCGGAAATGGCGCGGGACAGTGCGTGAAGCTGGTGCGGCAGCGGAATGACATTGGATTCCATCGGCGCCAACAACACCGGGCCATCCCCATCGCTGGTGCCGCCTTCCAGAACTTCGGCGACTTTGGCCGCCGCCGCGACATAGGCGATGCGGTGTGCCTCAACGTCAGGCCGAAGATCGGCTCCCAACGGCCGCAACGCTGAGCGTGGAATCCGGACAACGGCATCCTGGTTCGGTAGCCACACACGGCACACCGATTGCCCCCACAAGGTCTGTTCCTCCAGACACAAGCAGGCACAGTTGTGGGTGGTGCTGAAGAGCCATTGATCCGCCACTGCCTTCACTCTGGTATCGAAAAATCATTGTGGTGCACGACAGACCCCAATTCGACAGCGCCGGCCGCACATTCCCAGTAGTGCAGATGAAATTCGTAATCGATATCCCTTCTTTGCGCTTTGTCGCTTCCTCTCATGCGCTGAGGGTCATCACCTCCCTTGCCAACTCTCAAAGGATGAACCGCAGCCATGTTTTGGTTCAGCATGGTTTCGACAACTGCGCGCAATATTTTTGGAGAGAGAGTTCCTCCTTGATCACGACAGCACTGCCGACATGTTTCTAGGAAGCTGTGTCCTATTTTTGGAACTTCCGCTCCAGCCCAATCAGGCTCTTTGCCCTTTTCCAGATCGTCTTTGAACAAAGCGACTTTGATGGCCAACTCAACACCCCGAGCATCAGATGCGCCGGTGAGAATTGCGCTATCATCAAGACATTCCACAAGCCCTTTGAAGTCGTCGCATATGAGGACTTCGCCATCAAAAAATTCGGGGGGCGCGGGTAACTCGGGGAGATCATCACGTTCATGTTCAAAGTCGTGTATCTGCGCCCGAACATTGATGATTGGTTTCGGTGCCGAACGGAGAATGAGTGAGTGCCCCGCCAGCGGCTGCTGACAATGCTTACGCAGAATTGCGATCAATACTACGCAACGCGCCAAATCTGATTGTAAACCTTCATGTGTCGTCAGCTTTATGATGTCAGGAGCTGTGTTGATCGGATCCGCCAGCACCTCCTTTACTCGATAATATGTTTCGAATGACGGCGTCAAAGTAAGTAACTTATCTGCCACCTTCGCAACTGTATTGACGTCATATTCGACTATTCCATAGTCGTTAAAGAGCGTTTTGAGTTGGTCACGCAATGGATATAGCTCATCTGCAAAGAGCGCTGCCGCAGCTCCTTCACTGATGTGAATAGCCACCCATGGCTCGTCAAGAAGCTTACTCCAGTCGAGCAATGTATCCACGTACTTGTGCAATTCGTCAGCGGAACCGACAGGATGAGGAACAGCGATAAGACCGGCGTCAATGGTTACGTTGAGCATGTCAGGTATCACCCTTGTTCCGACGGGCCTTCCGTTTCATTGCGGCAGCCTTGAGTATTTCTTCGGCCTGCTGCTGCGATTGATCAAAGAAGCCTTCGGGCCAGTCGACAATGGCTCCATACTCATTGATCGTGACTTCTCGGAAGGCTGAAGCCGCTCCGGGCTTTTCAACGAAATAGATCTTCGCGCGATCCGCCAGGATGTCCCCTTCCGCAGCGGCGATCCGGAATCGGAGGCGATCAATGAGATACTCGCTATGTGTCTCGACAATGCATTGCTTGTTGCACAGAGCCACAGAGAGGAAAAAATCGCCAAGCAGCGTTTGAACTTTTGGATGCAGATGCAACTCTGGTTGCTCGAACACCAGTGCAGAGTCCGCTTCAGCCAACAGGCACATGACCAGGATCGGAAGCACTTGGCTGACGCCGACACCAACGTGGGTTAAGTCGTGCTTTCCGTCAGAGTTTGCCAAGGCCACCTTGAGTTCGTGCCCCAGCTTGCCCATGTCCTTGCTCTCGACGGAGCTTGCGACGCCCAGGTATTGAAGCCAGTCAATAACCGCCGTTTCCAAGGTTCGGGTGATGGTCCGCCGTTCCACCGTAGGCAGCTTGAAGTGTGATGACGGTATGTATCGAACCTGCCGGTTCTTATGAAGGTCAAGAACAGATGCCGTATGTTCGCCCCGCAGGCCAACGTCGTAAGGATCCGCCGCTGGCGCCAATGGGTAAAGAGGCTTTGGCGCGTCTCGCAAGGGCCCAAGATACTTCACGGAAGAGGCAAAAAATTCGTCCAGGTACCTCGCAGACTCTACAATTTCTCGCGGCCCCAAGGGCATAACAACTGTCGGGGACTTTGTTGAAGAAGTGGACTGTTTCAGGGTGCCCGCGATTCTCTCAAACAAGTCTTCAGACTCCTGAAGTGCTTGTTGGGCCTTGATGCGCTGTTCTCTTGGCATGGACCGCAGAATTTCCTGCCAAAGTTCCAGAGGAAGGGCTTCACCCTCAGTTTCGAACAGAGATGCTTGCTGTGTTCGAGCACTGATCACCTCGCCCAGGTCGATACCTTCTTTGTTGAGGATATCCTTCAGAATCTTCAAAATGCCATTGCTTAAGAGCACGTCTCTCGTCTGCCAAGGCCGTGCCGCCAAAATGGTGGAGCGGGTAGAACGATTGCTCTGCAATACCGCAGTGATCGCTCGTGCGTCCTCCTGAACGGGATCGATGGCGTAGAGAATGCGAGCCGGCAGGAAGTGCCTCAACACGCACCCGATGGGCTGAGCAGAGTGCGTTTCCTCTCTCACTTCCGTCAAAGACACATCATCAAGACTGACGTCATATGCCAAGCCTGCACGGACATAGTCGTCCGCATCAGAGTTGTCGCCTAGAAGGTCAATTTTGCTTGCTAATCTCTCGGCGTCTGCATGGCGAACGACAACGGAATGTCTCTGATCAACATTGTCTTCGTCACGTAAAACGCATTCCAATGCACTGGAAAAAAGCCTCGGTTGAATTTGGAAAACGTCGCGTTCCGGGTTCGACGGATCAGCGTCAAATGCAATTTCAAAGGAAACTTCACGAAGCCCCATTGATCTTCGGCCGTAGTAAAATCCCCTTCGTGCCGGGAGGGATGGCCCTCCCCACAGGGGTGAGCCATCTGCGTCCGATAGCGGTCGACAGGTGCATTCGATGACGATCTGGTCCGCTTCGCTGCCGGTGGATTTCAGATCATCGAACTGCCCAAGGCTGGTGAGTGCCCCGTTGAGAACCACGGAACGGGAGCCGACCTTGTTCGACAGGGTTTGCGCGACGAGCAATATGGACTGAATGAAGGTACTCTTGCCGCTGCTGTTTGCGCCGGCAAAGATCGTCAACGGCCCTAAAGGCAGATCGTCCCCATCGCGGATGGATTTGAAATTGGAGACCTTCCAACTGGTGATCATACGTCATCTCCCATCCGCGTGGTCGCCTGGTCGTACCACATGAGCAGTTTTGGGTCCTCTTCGAGGACGCTTGTCGGGATCTTGTCCGCCACGGCCACGATGGTGGCGTAATCGCGGTCCATCCAAGCCTTTTTGAAGCCAGCGCGGACGGCTTCAAGGCGGAAGATCTTGAGCTTTCTCTTTTCCTGCTTGTACGCTTCGAATTCCTTGAGCAGCGCCTTTTCACGGAGCTTTTCGAGATCGCCCGCCTTGTTGGGATCAGGCACATACCAGCGATCGCGCGCCTTGGTGCGTAGTGTCGGATCATCCTTCGCCAGATTACGCAACTCCTTCCAGTTGGAAGAGAGGTAGGCATGAATCTGCTCAGGAACAGGGCCGTTGCCGTCGTAGGGAAGGAAGTTCTGGTTCAGAAGCTCGCGCAGGTCGAGTTGTGTCTCGTTCTTACTCCAGCCACCGAGTTGCTGCATGAACTGCGGGTTGATGTCGGAGAAGGTCTGCGGCTTTTCTTTGATAAGTTTGCGTAGCCAGTGGATCATTGACTCCTCATCCTTAACGAACATCTCAATGGTTTCGTTCAGACCGCCTGAGAGCATTTTCTTACGATCATATTCGGCCACCTGATCCGGCAAAAAGTACATGCCGTCGCGCTCAATGAACCGTTGCGCCAATCCGGCTTGGAACTCCTGGCTGGAAGCAATGGGAATGAGGAAGCCCTTGCGTACATAGTAGGCGACGACCTGATCAAACAGGATCCGCGGGTCACGCTCGGAAACAAACTGCAATATCGCGCCTTGACGTTTACTGATCGGCAGATACGTTAAGTGCGTGCGAACAAAGTCCCATACACCTTCTTCGGTTTGCGCTTCCCTTTCGAAGCGCTCCTCAAAGCCGCCGTTGGGTTTGTATGCCGAGATAACAAGATCTTGCTTGACTGCTGTAGGGGTAGTTACAGCCTTAAAGCTGCCTTGTTTTTTATCCAGTGCGGATACGTTAGCAACGATAAAACCGGCTTCCGTGAGGGCTACCTGAATACTGTTCCACACAGAGGCCTTTGTATTAGAAAATTCAACGGTCATCCAACGACCCGGCTTGAGGACTCGATATGCTTCCTGAAAAGAGGCGGTCATCAATCCCATGTACTCGCGCAAAGTATTCGGGGCTTGCTTTTTTCGTCTATGTACAACCGCCTCGCTGCGAGTATTTGTAAAAATATTGATCCAAGCCTCCCATAGAATGCTCAAATCAGAGTATATTATGTTGCTGCCAAATGGCGGATCAATGAAAACGTAATCAAGGCAGGCATCCTCTATTGTGCCCAATCCTGTCATTGATTGAGTGGAGGTCACAGATGCTCTCAACTGTGGCAAGTTTAGAGCAAGAAACTTTTTGAGCTTTCTCTCGATGAAGGAAATTGGGTTGATTTCGCGTATCAGCGCACCAATGTAAAGAGTTCCCGAAAGCTTGCTTGGCATGCCTCCTGGTCTCTCCCTATTCATGAGGGAGCTGCCTTCTGTCACAGCTGTCAAAACCCAGTTCAAAACATCTCTGGTATTTGGGCTGGCAAGTCTATTTGAAAGATGGCGGAACGTAGAGATGGAACAAACCGCACGAATGGTAAAAAAGTCGAGCACGTTGTCCACACCGAGTGCTCTATAGTCCCTTTCATACCAGAGGTCGATGTCTCTATCTATCCGACAATTCGGAACAAAAAGGTTCATTTTTGTTGCTGCGACAGTCTTCAACAACGCAACGTCGTCGTCATCAGGCTCTTTTGTTCTTCGGCCTTTAGTGAACTCATACTCGATCAAAACAGCTCTACGCTTCGCAACCGTTCGAGATTCTTGTCGGAAAGGATCGAAAACCGTTTCATGTGCTCTTTCCAAATCACCTTTTCCTAGCCCGCTCTTACCGCAAGTCGGGCACGTTATCTCTGCTCTAACCTCCTTTTTTTCCGTATCAACAGCAACATCCCAGAAAACAATTTCCCCATTACAGTCAGGGCAATAGTACACATCAGACCATATAGTTGATGTGACTTGGCATTCCTTTCCGGTTTCCGGGTCCTTCGTTTTATATTGCCAGGCAATTTGCTTTTTTAGCTCCTCAATTACCTTTCTGGCTTCTTTCTTGACAATAGTGCTGTCAAGGGAAGAGTTGTACATTTTTGAGATTGAAGTTGCTGATGGTGAAAGATCATTCAGAACCGCTCTACGCATGCCCAGCTTCGAGAACGGTCGCCAAACCGTTTTGCCATCTGCATCCGTCTCTTCCTGAAGAATGGTCCCATCCGGCTTCACTTGATAGCCGAGAGACATGACCACTTCGCGGTCGCCGCACATCTGGGCCGCCACACCTGTCATGCCGGTTCCACAGAACCCATCGAACACAATGTCGCCTGGCTGCGTGTAATGGAGGATGTAACGCATGATCGCCTTGTGCGGCACCTTGGTGTGATAGGAGTGCGCGTTGTAAATCGGGTCGTTCTTGCCCTCACTCACATCGGCCGCGAAGGGTTCACGGTGATAGTGGTAGCCCTCTGGCGGTTTCGGTTTCTGCGCCTCCCATTCGGCGACAAAGTCAGCAATCCACGGATTTGGACAGGCCGTATAATAGGGCGGGTCACTTAGGTTGAGGATGTCCTCATCTAAACCGATAGGAAATCCCTCGATTTTGCGGAACTCGGGATCCTCCAGCATCGAACGGAGCTTCTCGGTAAACCAGGTGCGACGTTCGTCATCATTGGCAAAGTCCATCCCAAAGCAGGTGACTGGCCCGGCCGCCTTGGTCGTGCGGCTTTCCTCGTCAATATTCTCGAAAAGATCGGTCTTCATGCCCCGTCCCCCTGACCCTCATCGTTCTGGTGCTGGTCAATCTCCAGAACGATGCGTGCTTTCTGGCGATCTTTGCCTTTGAGGAGCTTGTCGATCCAAGCTTCAAATCGCGCGCGCAAATCATCGACGGTTACCGCGCCCTGATCGCCGAGCAATTCGTCATCCAGTTGCCTAAGGCTCGCTGTCACCCGCACCAGGCCGGAGAACGCCTCACGCAATGCAGCGACAAAATCGGAATTGAGCGGTTCAGGCAGCGCCTTTGCCGTCACAAAGTCTGTGATGGCTTGTCGTTCCGCTGGCGGCAAGAGATCGAGGTTATGCCTTGTGATCGGGTCTTCGAGATTGGCGAGCAGCGCGGATGTCCAGCTTGCCAGCACGTCATCGAGCGTCTTGTCCATCTGCGCCAGTAGGTTGGCGCCACTGATCGCGCTCGTTTGTTGCGGGCGGAAGCCGCAATGCGGGCAGACCGGGGAAGCGTCGAGATCGCGCTCGGTCAACGCAAAGCAACTTTTCAGATTGGCGAGGCGGTTCTGGAAATCGGTCAGTTGGGATCGAGGCATTAGTTCGATGCCGGCGAGTTTTTGCAGCGTCTGCAAACGCGGATCGGCAAGAAGCGCGCCCTTGCGCTTATCGTCATTCACACCCAAACGCGCGCGCGTGTGCAGATCCATATAGAGCGTGATGAACTCGCGCTTGAAGGGGCGCAATACGCCACCCATGCGGTCCAGTTCTCCCGGCACCTGAGGGAGATCGGCGCCCCGGATGGTGTTTTCCAGCTCCGCCTTTGCTGCGCGCACGCGCTTTGTCCACTCATGATCGACCGGAAGCACCGTTTCGGCGATGCTGAGCCAATTGGTTGTCGCACCATGGCGAGCGACGAAATCCCGGAGAGTTTCCATCAGCCCAAGGGTGCGGATTGCCTCTCCGTGGATGCCGATGTCTTGGGCAGAAAATTTCAGGTTCTTCAGCTTGCCCGGCGAGGAATAGGCTTGAGCTGTATCGAGGAACTCCTTTGCCGCGCCCAATCTTTCCGCTCGCAACATCAGATCGCCGATATTGCTCAGATCAATCCCCCATAGGGAAATGCCCTCCCGCAACATTTGCTGGGCTTCGACGATCCGCCGGACGTGCTTGCCGATCGCGTCCTGAAGGGTTCGGACCGGTTCGTCCTGGCCCTGGGTTACGAGCTGCGCCATGCCTGGCGAGAGCCCCATGAGCGTGAACAGCTCCTTGAGTGCGGCGAGGTTCCATTCCTTCGGTTGTTCGAGGTGCTTGAAGCGGATCAACTCATCGATGCTTGTCGCCGCCAAGTGGCCGAGATCGGTCGCCTCGAACTTCTTGCCCGGAATGGCCAGCACGATATCCCCGGACCAGACAAGGCTCGCCAACAGGACGACCGCCCATTCGGGCTCCAGCCTCGCGGCTGCCGGGTCCATATATTCCAGCCCGAGATCATCCTTGATGATCTCGTCACGGTTGATGACTTGGCCATGCCCCTTGGCTTTGACCACATCCAGGATGCTGCGGACATAACGGGATTTGGCCGGATCGAGGCGTTCCCCATCGAGCAGGCCAAGCGCGTCCAGGATGGCATTTGCCTGTTTGGTCCGGTTCTGGCCCGCAATAGCACGCAACGCATCCTGTGCCGCCTGGGCGCGGCTCGTACCTGTGATCAGGACCGAGAAGGCTGGATAATCCGGAGCGTGATCGGCAAAATGGGGCGCGAGGCAAACGCCGGAAATAGTGTTGACCAGATCGCGGAAGTTGACGGTTTCATGCGGCGCAAGACCGGAAAGATCGCGGATGGATTTGCCTTTGGCCCATTCAGCAAGGGGCTTAGTGCGGCCTTGCCACGTCACCTCGAAGGCCGTGCTCATGTTCTTTTGGAGCCATTGCACCAAGCTTTTCAGAAAACCGTTGGCCTTCGCTTCATAGGTCGCCTTCGCCGGGCCGGAGGCGGTCTGGCCAAGATCGAGCGCCGCCGCATAGGATCTAAGCGCCGTGAGGAAGGCGCTATCCGCGCCGACCAGGTGGAAGAAGACCTCGTCGCTTTTCTTCTCATCCTTGAAGCGAGGCGCATCGTAGGGCTGAAGAAAATAGATATAGAAATCCCGTTGCGGCACCGCCGTGGAACGTTCGTTCGGCGCGCCGAAGAAGAGATAGCCCGTCCGCGCCGCTTTGCGTTCCTGCCAGACGAGTTCGTGCTGCCAGATCTTGTAGCCGGTCACATAGGTGACATCCTGGCATTCCATGACGCGGCGCAGCGCCTCGTAATAGTAGCGGTCGAGCTGGGAGTCCGAAAATGTTTCGGCCTTCCTTTCTATAAGCGCGTCGAAATCATCGGTCTTTTTCAGATCGAGATAATATTGGCGGTTTTCCTTGTTCTCGGTGAGGAACTGGCCGCTGACCGTCCTGTGGATCTCGCGTAGCACCGTTTCGACGTGCGTCTGCAAATCCTTGTCCGGCTCGTCGCTGCCCATTTCGGCAATCATTGGTTCGAACAGGCAGAGGCGATCACGCAGTTCCTCAGGCGTTGCGCCCATGGCCGCATAAATGTCGCCTGTTGTCAGGCGGTGTAGCGACAATCCGTGAATGAGCCGTAGCGCCATCGGCTTGTACTGCTTACGGCCAATGGCGTTCTCGATCCGCGATTCCAGAACCTGGCTGCAATCGATCACCGCTCTGATTTCGGGAATGGCGCGGAAGGCAGCATTGGCCTTCAGATTGTTCCAATAGCTGTCAAAAGCGATCAGCCCCGGTTCGCTATCCGGTACAGGCTTGTCCAGACGCTCCTTCATGGCCAGCGAGAGCGTCTTGAGCACCTCGCGCTTTTCAACAACGGTCACCCGCTCAAAGGTGTCGATATAGTCGGGATGAACCGGGAAAAGCCGGACGAATTCGTCCATCCGTTCGTTGAGGTTGCCGTAGTATTTGGCGAAAGGCGAAAGATGCTCGCGAATGCGTGCCTGCTGTTCGGCGGTCTTCTTGAGCAGGCGCTCGGCCACGACGAATTTTACGTCATTACGGGCAATGAGAACCTGCTCGAAGCGGTCCTTCACGCGCCGGATGCTGTCGGCCACGAAATTAAAGCGGTGGCTATCAAAGATGGCTTCCTGAACGCCGGCGATGAAACGGAAGCGCAAATCCTTGGCGCTCTCACCAATTTCACGCAGAAAGTTCAAATCAAGGATCAGTTCCTGATCCTTGCGGGTGCGCAGGTAGTCCAGCAATTCGTCCACGACGATAAGCAGCCCTTTGTCAGGATAGAACTGACCGAACTTCTCCATCATGTCCTCAAAGGCGCGCTTGTGGCTGGAGATCGAGTCCGGGTCCGGGAAGACGTAGTCCACGCCGAGCTTGTCGAGATTTTCTTCCAACTCGGCGATCAGGATGTCACGCAAGGACATGGTGGTCGCGCCGATCTCGGTGCGGATCACCTTGAAGCGCCCGGCGATGCGGGAACCCGCTTCTCGAACACCGACATGGTGAATGGCGTCATGCAAGGACACATCGGCCGCAAGGCTGGATATCACCGACATCAAATGTGATTTGCCGGTGCCATAGTTGCCGACAACCAGGAGGCCCTTATTGTCGGCAGGCATATCAAACTGCAATTGCGGGATGACGAGATTGATCAGCCTATCCGCCATCTCTTCGGAGATGACATAGGATTTCACGAGTTGCCGCGCGGCATCGACCTTATTGGCGTCGCGTAACTGGACAACCGATTCGATAGGGTCGAATTGGATTAGGTCTGCGTACTTCATGTCGACATCACTCGGCCAACTGGATCGGTTGCAACTGATTTCTTCATGTCCACAACCAGCGTCTCAGTCAGGTCGTAGCTCCGGTATTCTGGATGCCCTGCTTCGGCATATGTCAGTTTATTGTCCCTAATTGTTCCGTTCCAGGAAGCCACTATGCAGCGAATGCGCGACATGCTTTGGAGCAGTCGAAGGGGATCCTGTTGCAAATCGTGATCAAAGAGAATCTCGGTGTTGTCGAGAAGCGCGACGGGCGCGGCGTTCTCGACCTCCTCGCCCAGCAGCTTGGACAGGTGCACGGCGCGTTGCCTGGACGTCAATTCGAGCAGCTTGGCGGAAAGCGCCAGATTGACATTGATGACGTCGTCTGAGCCAAGTTCGTGCGCCGCATCGCGGATGGCCGTTGTCTTGCCTGATCCAGTTTCGCCGACCAGCAGAACCAGTCGGTGGTAGAGCCCCTCCGACTGTTTGATCGCGTTTCTGATTTTGTCTTGGATCGGCTCTGGCATGATCACCCCCGCTTCTCATCTCTGTCAGTGCTGTCGGGCTTATCCGACGCGCCACCGGATCGCACCCAATCGTCCACCTCATTCTGCTTGAACATCCAGCGTCGGCCCACGCGGTGAGCAGGCATGTCACGCTGCTCGATCCACTTGTAGACCGTTTCATTGCTGACGTTCAGGTACCGGCATATGTCCTCGACCGTCAGCCAGCGTTCATCCATCGCCTTTGCCTCATATTTCGATTTGCCCCAAGCCCTATGCAAACAGCCAGAAAACGCCCCGATCGTAGAGAATCGGGGAAGCACAAAGTTCTACCAAAACCAGTCGAATGAAGCCGATTAGGACCTGTTTAGCAGGAAGATGTGGGGGTGTCGATAACGTTGACCTGCGTCGTTCTCAGTCGAGTGAGCAAGAATGGTCGATTGTTGAGAACCCCGCTCGGGCCACGCCTCCCGGAGGCATCATGCGTGAGCCAAAAGTGGCCGACTTTTACGCCGCCGCTGGCCGAATTTTGCTCCGCCGTTGACACGTTCTTGAGACGAGTTGAAGCATTGTTCTGCGCGCCATCAGGTTCAGGATAGCCGGACTGGGCGCGGTTTTGTCTGAGCTTGATGAACTCGATCGGCTGCGCCGTCTCATCACCATGTTCACTTCGGAGATTTCCACTGCGCCGACGCCACGGCTGTCGGCCTTTCTGGCTTGGGCGAGAGAACACCTGGCGAAGCGCGAAGCACGCCTCACAGCCAATGCTATGGAGAAGCGGATGGAGGCGGTTATTCGGTGATGATGACGATCATGGCTTCACGCCATCGAGATGGTAGTAGGCGAGGGAACGGGCAGCGTCATATCGCGTCCTCGCGAAGCGTGACATTTGCTACGTTGTTGGTGAGTAATGCAGAGGTTTTCTCACGCTCTGGTAGGGATCGTCGACCTCTTGGCTCATTGGGATTGGCCAATCTGCTGCAGCTTCGTTAGCGTCTTTCCCACGCGCGGACCCGGATTGCTTCAAGGAGATCAAGATTGGTAGCGTGAGACATGTGCGATACTCGCCCAAGGCGATCAAGCGAATAGAGGCAGCCCTTGAGGCGGAGTCCATCGAGAATATCTGGGCCGCGTACCGGGCGAAGCAGAACGCGGCGAACTGAAGGCGGAGCGACTGTTGAGGCAAATCTCGTCACCTCAACGCCACTTCAACCGGCGTTCGCGTATTCACTCCGTCCGGGTGCAACTAGATGCGGCTGTGTGCGGATAAATCACGAGTGGAATGTACCGCCCGATCAGTGATTTAAGTCAGGATAGCCCCGAAATGCGGGATCTTCGGGAGCGGCCGGATTCAGGCTCATAACCTGAAGGTCGCAGGTTCAAATCCTGCCCCCGCAACCACTGATACCAACACTCCCGAGGAAGTCCCTCCGGGAG
>MDTD01117591.1_pt1 | contig 18222 bp, 17 predicted proteins | sample 811221 | NCBI WGS metagenome assembly MDTD01 (sample SAMN05326646, study PRJNA326480) | marine metagenome | isolation source: seawater | place: Pacific Ocean: South West | collected 2011 | reverse complement strand
TGAGGGCCATGTGTCCGTTAGGGCGTGCGGGTTCGACTCCCGCTCTGGGCACGAAAACAAAAGCAAAACAACACATCAGACGAACGAACGAAGTGAGTGAGCAAGGAAGACTCGCCTGATACAAGCTTAAAAATTCATTTTTAAAGATTGGAGAAGGTGAGTATTGCGACAAGCGCAAGCTTGTCCTGATGTGTTATTTTGCTTTGTTGAGACAAAGAAGGGAGCATCGAGTGAATGCAATGAGCGAGGTACTCCCGCATGAAAACCAGAGTGGTTTATCAAAGAAGGGAGCATCGAGTGAGCAAAGCGAGCGAGGTACCAATCGTACTTACCTTTACCCAGTGCTAAAAAAGCTACTCCCAATACTGTCTTGGCTACCGAACTACACAGCCGACAATTTAAGAGCCGACATACCCGCCGGACTCACAGTCGGAGTCATGCTCATACCTCAAGGAATGGCGTACGCAATGATTGCTGGGTTGCCAGTAGAATTTGGGTTATACGCGGCATTAGTGCCCCAAATCATTTACGCACTTACAGGAACTTCTAGGCAGCTTGCAGTAGGCCCCGTAGCGATGGATTCACTACTAGTTGCAGCTGGACTTTCAGCAATAGCGGCAACAGGATCGACAGACTACATAAGCATGGCAATCGTGCTTGCCCTGATGATGGGGTGCATTCAACTCGCTCTCGGAATTCTAAACGCTGGATTCCTAGTCAACTTCCTTTCTAAACCCATCATTAGTGGATTCACATCAGCAGCTGCACTTATAATTGCATCAAACCAGATATCGAATTTCAGCGGAATTCCAATTGAAAGGAATACAAGGATTCAGCATTTAATAAGCGAAGGAATAGATGCTGCTAGTCAAGTAAACACAACAACAGTCATTATAGGTCTTGCTACTGCTGCGCTAATTTTACTAGCATCAAGAGTAAAGACTAAAATCAAAATACCAACGGCACTTATAACTGTTGTCTTAGGAATTGCTGTTGTCAAACTCCTCAACCTTGATGAAAACGGAGTTGAAATTGTAGGAGCTATACCATCTGGCCTCCCATCGTTTGGCGCGCCAAACATCAAAACAAGCAACATCACAACCCTACTTCCAATAGCCTTTACGTTAGCGTTAGTGGCATTTATGGAAGCATACTCTGTATCGAAATCATTAGCTGAAAAGCACGACTACAAAATCGACTCAAACCAAGAATTAAGAGCAATAGGTGCGGCTAACATCATAGGGTCATTTTTCCAGTCTTACCCAACAACAGGAGGATTTTCAAGGACAGCAGTAAATGAGCAAGCAGGAGCCTCGACACCTATGTCATCGATTTTTGCCTCAGCATTAATTGCCCTGACGCTACTCTTCCTAACTCCCCTATTCTACCACCTACCACTGGCGGTACTTGCAGCGATAATTATCACAGCAGTGATGAGGCTTTTTGACTACACATTGCCAATGCAGTTATGGAGGTCACACAAAACAGAAGCATTTCTTCTAATTGCAACATTCGCTACGACACTTTTCATCGGAATGGTGGAAGGTATTACAGCGGGAGTGCTGTTGTCAGTTTCAGTTTTGGTCTTCAAACAAATGCGCCCACATTTCACAGAATTAGGCCAAATCAAAGGAACATCAGGCGTTTTTAGAAACACAACAAGATTTCCAGAAGCAGAGGTTAACCCCAACCTTCTCATCGTCAGATTCGACGCCCCCATTCATTTTGCAAACCACAGATTCTTCCAAGACTCAATTATCGAACTCTTAAACAAAAGAGACTCTGTAAAATCCATCATCCTTTGTGCTGAATCAATTAGCTATATAGACGCATCGGGGATAAACGCGTTAGAGCAACTTATTGAAGATTTAGAAAAGCGAGGTATAGACTTCAGACTTGCAGCGGCAATTGGTCCAGTCAGAGATGCAATTACTCAGTCTAAGCTCATATCGAGAATAGGCGTAACTAAGTGCTTTACAAGCATGAAAAATGCAATAGAGGATTTCAATAATCCTGGAGCTATATCTGACAATTCAAATAAGATTGCCACACAGGCTGAGATAGAATAAATGGGGCTAATTTTGCATCATAATTAAACCGCCAAATGGAAATTAAACAGATATATACAGGGTGTCTTGCTCAGGGATCTTACTACATAAAATGTTGCGATGAAGCGGCTATTGTAGATCCGTTAAGAGAGGTGCAACAGTATATAGATATGGCGGAGCGCGATGGCGTTAAGATTAAGTACATATTTGAGACTCATTTCCACGCGGATTTTGTCTCAGGTCACCTTACTCTTGCTGAGAAGACTGGAGCCCAAATTGTGTTTGGCCCCACCGCTCAAACTAGCTTCGATGCAATCATTGCAGAGGATGGCCAAAAATTCCAGATAGGCAAGGTTGAAATTGAGGCATTGCATACTCCAGGGCATACGATGGAGAGCACAACTTACCTTGTCCACGACAAGAAAGGAGATCCTCACGCTATTTTCTCTGGAGACACTGTATTTCTTGGCGACGTAGGCCGTCCAGACCTGGCCCAGAAAGCGACGGACATGACGTCTGAGGAGCTTGCTGGAATGCTATTCGACAGCATAAGAACTAAAATTCTTCCACTAAGTGATGACGTAATCATTTACCCTGGGCACGGAGCGGGATCTGCATGCGGAAAGAACATGAGTAGCGAGACAATTGGGACTCTTGGTCACGAGCGCAAGCACAACTATGCTTTAAGAGAGGATATGACCAAGGAGGAGTTTGTAGCAGAACTATGTGAGGGACAACCTGATCCACTAGAATACTTTGGCTTTAACGTTGCTATGAACAAGCACGGTTACAAGTCGATAGACGAAGTGATCAATAGTGGGCAAAACATGCTCAACATTGAGGAATTCACAAATGCATCTGAAACAACTGAAGCGTTAGTTCTAGATGTAAGGCACCAAAGAGATTTCATTCAAGGATTCATTCCTGGATCAATCTTCATAGGACTTTCAGGAACCTTCGCCCCATGGGTAGGAGCACTACTTGTTGATGTGAACATGCCACTACTTCTTGTCGCTGAACCTGGTACTGAAGTTGAAGCCATCACGAGGTTATCGCGTGTAGGTTTTGACAATGTCATTGGAATTCTTGAAGGCGGATTCGACACATGGAAGAACTCAGGAAAAGAAGTTGATTCAATAACTGCAGTAAGCGCAACAGAGTTTGCTAATGCAGTAAACACTGACGACTCAACAAGAGTTGTAGACGTTAGACGTCCTGGTGAATACACAGCTGAACACATTGAAGGGGCTAGTCATGCACCACTTAGTTTTCTGACTGATTATTTAGACAGACTCCCTAAGGACCAATTCTACATGCACTGTGCAGGAGGATACAGATCGGTGATTGCAAATTCAATCTTGAAGAAGAACGGCATTCACAATGCAGTTGAAGTTCTCGGAGGATTCAATGCGATAAAGAAAACTGATGCACCAAGGACTGATTTTGTCTGTCCTGACTCGATTTTATAGAGCTTCTTTAAGCCTTCTTATTGTCTTCATTCATCACGTCGGTTTGAACTTTGATACTCTCCTTGTGCACCTGCTCAAGAACGCGAAGTATAAATTCCTCGCTTAACCCAAGCTCATTAGACCACTTCATCCTAGTCTTCACGATCTCGCGCCATCTCTTAAGGTGAAGCACGGTCAGCCCCTCCTCCTTCTTGAATTCACCCATCAACTTGGCAATCTCCATTCGGCCACTTAGTAACTCCATAAGCTGCTCATCGATGGAATCCATTTTGATCCTCAGAGCACTTAAATCTGTGTCGGAAACAGAGTCCTTCAAGTTCGTTCTTATCTGTAGACCAGCAATTAAATCGTTGAGTTGATTTGGGGTTAGTTGCTGAGATGAATCACTAAGAGCAGACTCTGGGTCTACATGTGTCTCTAGCATCAAACCATCCATACCAAGGTCCATTGCTTTTTGAGAAACCGAACTGAGCATTTCAGTGTTTCCACAAATGTGGCTAGGATCGCAAAACAACGTTACATCAGGAAGTTCGGCCTTCAAACCGATAGGCAGCTCCCACATAGGGGCGTTTCTATATTTGTGTTGTGTGTAGTTTGAAAAGCCCCTGTGTAATGCTGCAACTTCACCATTAATCGAAGCTGCAAATCTCTCAATGGCACCAAGCCACAAACCCAAATCAGCGTGCATGGGATTTTTCACCAACACTGGCATATCTGTGCCCTTGAGTGCGTCTGCTATGTTTTGGACTGAGAATGGACTCACAGTGGTTCTAGCACCTATCCACACAGCGTCTAATCCGTGTTCTAATACTAATTCTGCATGTTGCTCATTGGCAACTTCTGTGATCACAGGCAAGCCTAATTCTTGTTGGACTTCTTTAAGCCAAACCATCCCTTCAGCACCCACTCCTTCAAAACTGTTGGGCCTAGTTCTAGGTTTCCACAATCCAGCTCTGAAATACTTTATATGAGCATTATCCTTAAGCGCACGTGCTGTCTTCATCACCTGTTCTCTACTTTCAGCAGAACATGGTCCAGCAATTACAGTGGGTCTGATATTTGAGTTCTTGAACGACAATTATGAAAAGGATTGAAGTTCTACCAGTTTAGCGTATGACCCTCCTTGAGACATTAGCTCATCGTGAGACCCCATTTCAATAACTCTTCCAGCATCAAGCAACACAATTTTGTCTGCCTTCCTTATTGTTGAAAGTCTATGAGCAATCACAAGTACAGTTCTTCCCTTCATAGCGGCATCTAAGGCCTCTTGAACAGCGTGTTCTGAAGCAGCATCAAGAGCTGATGTAGCCTCGTCTAAAATCAAAACCTCTGGGTTCCTATAAAGTGCACGTGCAATGGCTACTCTTTGCCTTTGGCCTCCACTCAATTTCCCTCCACCATCACCAACCTCTGTATTTAAACCATCCGGTAACTGAGCTGCAAACTCTATCACGTGGGCAGCTTTAGCCGCTTCATTAATTCTAGACTCATCTGGGGTAGAATCGCAAAGAGCGATATTCGATGCAATACTTCCATTAAACAGAATAGAATCCTGAGTTACTACTCCTAGGTTACTTCTCCACGAGTCTACACTTAGATTTTTTAAATATGCCCCGTCAATTTCAATTGCACCATGATCGGGATCGTCAAAGCGTACTAGAAGGTTGCTCATTGTGGTTTTGCCTGATCCTGAAGGACCCACAAGTGCCACTACCTCTCCCTTTTTCACTTCAAGATCAACACCATCAAGCACCTTGCTATCTCCGTAAGAATAATTTACCCCCTTAAATACTATCCCATCCTTTAACCCATCAAACTCAACTTCGCCATCCTTCAATTTAGCATCCTCCGACTCCTCAAACATCTCCTCAATTCTATCCAGTGAAGCCACTCCTTTGCTAACCCTAAACCATCCATCACTCAACGCTCTGGCGGGTGGGATGATTTGTGAGAAAACAACAAGATACCCTATAAACCAATCCCCTGTCAGCCCCGTATCACCTGCTAATACTATAGTTCCACCGTATCCCAGCAAAATAGCCATCACAGTAAGGGAAATAACCTCGCTCAACGGCGAACTCATGTATTCCCTCTGGAACATCTTCCTCATAGCTCGGAAATGCTCTTGGTTCCTCTCCTCATATCTCCCTTCGAAAGCCCTACTCGCCCCAAACGCCTTTATGATTCTCATCCCGCTCAGGGTTTCCTCAAGGATATTACTGAGTGACCCCAGCTCCTCCTTACCTCTCAGGGCCGACTTCTTCAATTTCTTAGCTACCCTACTAATTACAACACCGCTCAACGGCAGGAATAACATCGCAAAAAGCGTCAATTCCCAGCTCAGCGCCAACAGCGCCCCAAACGATATGAATATCATTAACGGCGACTTGAACATTACTTCAATCGATCCAACTATACTCACCTCTACCTCTTGAAGGTCAACAGTGAGTCTGCTCATTACATCGCCCTTTCGTGAGTCGGTAAACCAATTCATCTGCTTGCCGAGGAGTTGGCTGTAGGTTTGGTTTCGCAGATCCCTACTTACTCCAGTGCGAATTGTGGCAAGACTGTACATTGCCAAGTAAGTAGTCACATTCTTCAAGACAGCTAGCACAACTACTGAGCAGCAAATCACAATGAGTGCGTGAGATGTTCCCACTTCGGCTAGATAAGCATCAAACCAAGCCCCTATCCTACCAGGCAAATCCGTAGCAGAAGAAGCTAACTCATCAGGCTCGCCTCCAAACAATATCCTCAAAAAAGGAACTACGCTCAGAAATGAGAATAGAGAAAGAACCGCTCCCAAAGCATTGAGAACGGCGTTAGCTAGAAGGTTCCAGCTGTAATTCTTTAATAGCGGAAAAAGTACCTTAATCAACTGCTAATGATTCAGAGTATCCTGTGTATGATGATGGGGTAATTGCTTTGAGTTCAGCCTTTACTGAATCGCTAACGTCTAGAGTGTCAATGAAATTGCTCATTGTCTCAGCAGTAATTGCCTCTCCAGTTCTAGTAAGAGCCTTAAGTGCTTCGTATGGCTTAGGGTAGCCTTCGCGTCTAAGGATTGTTTGGACTCCTTCAGACACAACAGCCCAATTTGCCTCCAAAGCAGCAGCAAAAGCAGCCTCATTTATAAGCAATTTACCTAGCCCCTTTTGAAGAGATTTTAGAGCAATAATTGCATGTCCCAATGGAACGCCTACATTTCTCAACACTGTAGAATCAGTAAGGTCACGCTGCATTCTAGAAATAGGCAACTTCTCTGCAAAATGCCCCAACATTGCATTTGCAACGCCAAAGTTTCCTTCAGAATTCTCAAAGTCAATAGGATTCACCTTATGTGGCATAGCAGATGAACCAACCTCACCCTTTACAATCTTCTGCTTGAAGTAATCAAGGCTTATGTAAGTCCAAATATCCCTATCCAAATCTATCATAACCGTGTGCGCCCTACGGAGTGCGTCACACCAAGCTGCAAGGTGGTCGTAGTGTTCGATTTGGGTTGTCACCTTTGAGCGGTGAAGCCCCAAGTTCCCCTCAACAAACGAATTACCAAACGCAACCCAATCAACATTTGGATAGGTAACCTTATGGGCATTAAATCCTCCAGTAGCTCCACCAAATTTAGCAGCATAAACTGATCCAGCCACCGCATCACGCTGAATCTGAAGACGCTCTATAAACACCATGATTTCCTTTCCAACAGTCACTGGCGACGCAGACTGACCGTGAGTTCTAGCTAGCATAGGAACTGACTTCCACTCTGCTGCGAGATCCTTCAACTTACAAATTACCTCATCCAAAATAGGCAGATAAACATCCTCAGTAGCTCTCTTCAATGAAAGAGGAATAGCAGTGTTATTTACATCCTGAGATGTAAGCCCAAAATGCACAAACTCACTCCACTTCTGTAGCCCCAACTTCTCCATCTTCTCCTTGATCCAGTACTCAACCGCCTTTACATCGTGGTTTGTAATCGATTCAATATCCTTAATGCGTTGAGCATCTTCCTCTGTGAAAATCTCATACATACCCGTTAATGAAGACTTCTTATCAGAAGGGAAATCTGCAAGCTGTGGCAAAGGAAGTTCAACTAAGTCGATAAAGTACCTAATCTCAACCTCAACCCTATGGCGAATAAGCCCCCACTCAGAAAGAAGTGGTGCTAGAGGTTCAGTGTGTCTGCGGTAACGGCCATCAACTGGCGAAATAGCATTCAGTGTAGAAAGCGGCATTAGTGATAGTTTTCAAAACACAAAGGTACGAAGAGAGGCGTGGCTCACTACCTTCGTAACATGGAGCTTTACACTATTCACAACGGTAATTTCAAATTAGACGGCGGAGCGATGTTTGGTGTTGTTCCAAAGAAGCTGTGGTCGCGTACTAATCCATCAGATTCTAACAATTTGTGCCCGTGGGCAATGCGTTCATTATTGATAGAAAATGGCGATAAATTAATTCTGATTGATTGCGGTCTCGGAGACAAGCAAAACGAAAAATTCTTCAGCCATTTCCACCCACACGGTGAAGATTCTCTCGAAAAGAGCCTAGCAACAGCAGGCTTCTCAATGGACGACATAACAGACATTTTTCTAACTCATCTTCATTTTGACCACGTAGGAGGCGCAGTAGAATGGAATAATACACGCGACGGTTACAGGCCTGCATTCAAAAACGCCACTTTCTGGAGCAATAAGCGCCACTGGAAGTGGGCGACCGAGCCAAACGCCCGTGAAAAAGCGAGCTTTCTTTCAGAGAACATCCTACCACTAGAAGAAAGCGGACAGCTGAAGTTTATTGATGCAAGTGAAGACGCTCAAAGAATCTCAACAGGACTAGGATTTGACGCATTTGTAGTCAACGGACACACCGATGCCCAAATGTGCCCCATCATAGAACACAAGGGAGAAACATTAGTTTTTATGGCTGATCTTCTCCCCTCTACTGGACACATACCAATCCCTTACGTTATGGGATACGACACTCGCCCGATGCTTACTCTAGACGAGAGAAAGCGCATTTTCAACGAAGCAGCAGACAAGGGCTATCACTTGTTCTTAGAGCACGACGCAGCTAATGAAATTTGCACACTCCAGCAAACTGAAAAAGGCCCGAGGTTGGATAGAGTCCTCTCTCTGAAAGACATGTAAGATGCAAAGGGGTTTGCTCATATTGGCTAAAATCTGGAGTGCTATCAGCATCTCACTAATGGGACTTGCTCTAATAGGTCAAATTTTTGCACCAGAGCCTGCAGTTTTTAAAGACTTCGAAGAGGTCATTCTTTTCTCCTTCTTCCCCATTGGAGTTTCTCTCGGACAGGTTGTTTCCTGGTGGCATTCTTTTCTAATTGGAGGAATCATCTCAACAACATGCCTTTTAATTTTTCACTTTATGAGACCCGATGTAGGACTAAATTTCTGGATAGATGGCGTTTTTTCAGCTCCAGGCATACTTTTCTTAATCTATGGAATCATTAAGACCAAATAACATCCTCGCCCTCTGCACAGGAAATTCTTGCAGGTCTCAAATTGCAGAAGGTTTTCTCAAAACCCTAGCTGGAGAAAGTGCAAACATCTACAGTGCTGGAATTGAAACTCACGGCGTTAACCCAAGAGCAATTCAAACAATGTCTGAAATAGGCATTGACATAAGCACCCACACTTCAAACCACATTGAAGAATACAGCACAGTGGAATTCACACATATAATTACAGTATGTGACCACGCAGCTGAGAACTGCCCCTACTTTCCTTCACGAGCTACAAGACATCACTTCAATTTCCCTGATCCTGCTAAAGCAACTGGGACTGAAGAAGAGATTATGGACGAATTCCGTAGAGTGAGAGATTTGATAAAGGGATATCTAGAAGATTTCGTGAAATCTATGCTTTCAACCCCTTAACAATCTTACTAGCTAGGCCAGGACCTTTGTAGATCATGCAGCTGTAAATTTGAACTAGCGATGCTCCAACTTCTAGTTTTTCACGAGCAGCTTCTACGCCATCTATCCCGCCTACTCCAATAATTGGGAACGAGCCTGCTGACTTTTCGCTTAGGTAACGGACTACATCTGTAGAACGTTCTCGTACTGGTGAGCCGCTCAAGCCCCCAGCTCCGATTGACTCAACTTTAGAGTAGTCAGTTGACAAGCCTTCTCTACTAATTGTTGTGTTAGTAGCAATGACCCCATCGATTCCAACAGACTTCACGATATCGACGATATCGTCTAGTTGGCCATTCTCCATATCAGGAGCGATCTTTAAAAAGATGGGGCGTTGAATGTCCTTTGACTGGTTAGCTGATACGACTGCTGAGAGTAAAGCAGTTAATGGCTCCTTATCCTGCAACTCCCTGATTCCAGGAGTGTTAGGAGAGCTTACATTAACTGTAAAGTAATCTACATATGGGTGAAGAGCGTTAAAGCAAATGAGGTAGTCGTCTACAGCTTTGTTATTGGGTGTGACTTTGTTTTTGCCTATGTTTCCTCCTACGATTAAACCATCGGGTCTGCGCTTGAGTCTTTCAACTGCGTCGTGAACTCCGCCGTTGTTGAAGCCCATTCGATTGATCAAACCGCCATCAGATGGGAGGCGAAAAAGTCGGGGTTGGGGATTGCCGGCTTGAGCAACTGGGGTTAAGGTTCCTATCTCTACGTGACCAAAACCAAGTACGTTTAATTCACGAAGCCAACGTGCGTCTTTATCGAATCCGGCGGCGAGACCAACGCGGTTTGGGAATTTCAATCCGCATACTTCAGTTGCGCCATTTTCCGACGTTTGGTTAAAGTAACGCTTTAAGAAAAATTCCACTCCTGGTATACGTACTGCTATACTCAAAAGGCCCATTGCAGTATAGTGAGCTCTCTCCGGAGACATTAGGAAAAACAGGGGTTTCAGGACTTTTTCGTACATCGCCACAAAGATAAGTCTTGAAAATTTAACAGAGGCAAATTGTGAATAACCCTGTTGATAGCGTCAAGTAATTACCCCCGAAGAACCCTGAAACTATAGTTTAATTTTGATATCCAAGTATGAAAAACTTGGGATTACTTAGCTGGCTTTCTAAGCGAAAACTCACTGACGAACAGGTTGCAAACATCTTCGTCAACACGTCTTTCGAGACTGTAGAGCTTGGCTGGCCTGAAGTAGCCTCACTCCTGAACATGATGCCCGAGTTTGAAAAAGCTCCCGAATTAGACGCTGAAGATTACGGGAAATTTCTAATGATTGTAGTGGCAGCAAACTTGAGTCATGTACCCAAACATTTTGCTAACGGTGTTGACAGAGCCATAATCAAAAGATGTGTTGCAAAATTTGCAAGAGCTCTAGGTGTGCCTAAAGACAAGTTTGCAAACAAAGTCAAAGAATTCAGGAATTTCATGAAGGAAATAAATAGACCTTCAAAAAACACAACTACTGCGATGACACGTGCTGTCATATACAAATACGATCTAATTGAGTGTCAGGACGCATACTTCCGTGACATGAACGTTCCTAATCCTATTATACAAAAGGCCCTTAGAGATTTGATGGTAAACTTTATTTGGGATTGGGATGAAATCAGTGACAACTACAGAGTTGACATCACTGAGGAAGATGAAGTGGCAGCAGGCTAACTTAAAGATCTATCTAAATCTCTAGCAACATCTCTATCCTTTATTGCTGCACGCTTATCGTGCATCTTCTTACCCTTTGCAACTCTGAACTTGAGTTTGGCATATCCGCTTTGGGCTATAAAAAGTAAAGTTGGTACAAGTGTAATACCAACGTTCTTCAACTTCTTGTCCAACTTTTTAATCTCATTCTTAGTCAACAACAACTTTCGCTGACGACGAGGATTTTGAGGGACATATCCAGCATTTGGATAATTTTCGACGTGCATATTAATGACCCACATCTCTCCTTTTTCCATCTTACAATAAGCTTCAGCTATGCTTGCCTTTCCATTTCGAATGGATTTAATCTCACTACCATTTAATTGTATACCCGCAGTGAACTCATCTTCAAGAAAATAAGTAAACGAAGCCTTTTTATTCTTTATCTCCACGGACATATTGCGAAGGTAAGTTAACTTCGAATGATGATTTCAAGTGGGAACGATAGAGATTTATTCAACATTCCAAAAGTTGAACTCCATTGCCATCTAGAGCTTGCTTATAGATTGGCTACAATGAAGGCTTGGGCTATTGAGGATGGTGATTTGCCGGAGGGGTGTAGCGATGAGGAGTTTAAGGCCAAATACATGGTACTCTCCCCCATGAACGACCTCCCAACTGTGCTTCAGAAATTTCTTGTGACTAGAGATAGGATAAAATCCTTAGAACGAATTGAGAGGCTGACATTCGAGGCATGCGAGGATATGTACTTGATTTCTAACGTGCGCATTTTGGAGTTGAGGTATGCGCCGAGTTTTGTGCTAGAGGTTTACCCTGAACTGGGTGCTGATAGGATGCATGAAGCGATTATGCGAGGTTGTGCTAGGGCTGAGGTGAAGTACCCGATTGCTGTGGGGATTATCTGTTTGTTGCAGAGGATTAAAAGCGTGACTGAGAATGAGTATTGGGCTGATTTTGCAATTGAAAGAAAGGGTGAGATACTAGGAATTGATTTGGCTGATGACGAGGTAAATTATCCTCCAGAACCCTTTACTCACATTTTTCAAAAGGCCAAATCTGCTGGTCTTGGCATCACAGTACACGCAGGAGAGCCTAACGACCCAAACGCTTCCAACAACATATTAACTTCAATAGAGATGCTTGGCGCCGATAGAATTGGGCATGGAGTTCAGGCTATCATGGATTTGAAAGTCATTGAGGTATTGAGAGAATCGAAAATCCCACTTGAATTGTGCCCTACCTCTAATGTTCTTACAAAGGCTGTGGATAGTGCAGACAAGCATCCAATTAAAAGATTATTCGACCTCGGAGTGAGGACTACATTAAATAGTGATGATCCCGGTGTAATGGGAATTACACTAATGACAGAGTATGAAATCGCGCACAATATCCTAGGCATGACTTTAAATGAACTCGAGAAGTGCAACCAATGGGCGATGGAAGCGTCGTTTATTTGTAAAGAGAAAAAGGCCGTGGTTTGGCCAGTTTAAAATGAAAAAATTAGCAACCTTGTTTCTTGCTGTAGCATTTGTTTCTACAGCATTTGCTCAAACACAAACTGTAGGTGTTTTCACTAATGAAGAAAACAGCTTTAACGGTTACACTTTATACGCTCCCATCCCAGGGTTTGACACATATCTGATCAACAACTGTGGTGAGGTGGTGAATCAATGGACTAGCGGATACAGAATTGGACTAAGTGCATACTTGCTCGAGGATGGTTCTCTGTTGAGGACAGGTCAACTACCTTCTTATGCTGAACATCCATTTTCAGGTGGTGGAACTGGAGGGAGAGTTGAGAGATTCAATTGGGAGGGAGAGCTTGTGTGGCATATAGACTGGGCCGACTCAATTAAACATCACCACCATGACATCGAATATATGCCTAATGGAAATATCCTGTTGATTTCATGGGAATTACATAGTTATGAAGAAGCTCTTGAAATGGGTAAAAACACAACTCAGACTGAGAATCCTGTTTGGTGTTGTCAAATTGTAGAGATAGAGCCAACTGGTTCTGAGGGTGGTGATATTGTTTGGTCTTGGAGCGCTTGGGACCATCTAGTACAAGACACCGATCCTAATAAACCCAACTACGGCGTTGTTTCTGAAAACCCACGCAAATTCAACATCAACTACTCCAATGGCAATGGTCCCAACCAAGGAGCTGGTAACTCAGATTGGATGCATTGCAACTCTGTAGATTACAACGCTGACCTAGACCAAATCATGATCAGCTCAGCCAAGTTCTGCGAATATTGGATAATCGATCACAACTTGACCACAGAAGAAGCTACAACCGACGCTGGAGACCTTCTATACAGGTGGGGAAACCCTGAATCATACCAAATGGGCACAGAAGCAGACCAAACCTTATTCCACCAACACGATGCACATTGGTCTACTGATGGCATAATGGTGTACAACAACGGAAAGAACAGGCCTGAGGGCGATTACAGTACAGTTGAAATGTTCGAGCTACCTGAGATGGTTTACGGTCAATATCCGCTTAGTGCTGATGGGACATTTGGACCTGCAACTTATGCATGGAGGTATCCTCAGGAATTCGACGCTGAGTTCTACTCACAGAACATAAGTGGTGCCACTAGACTTCCAAACGGCAACACCTTGATATGCGAAGGCGGGTCTGGTCATCTATTCGAGGTGACGTCTGATGAAGAGGTGGTTTGGGATTATGTGAGTCCTATTACTGCATTTGGCGCAACTACTCAAGGTAATGACCCTGGTAACACTTCGGTATTTAAGACTTATAGATATGCTCCAGAATACCCAGCTTTTGAAGGGCGTGACATGACCCCAGGCGATGTGATTGAGGTGAACTCTTGGGATTGGGGCTGTACTCTTTCAGTCTTGGATCTCGCTAGTATTCATCAAACACTTGAAATCTACCCAAATCCTTCTTTGAATACATTTAAGTGCAACCCTGGTGTTGGGGAAATAGACGTCTTCAATACTTTGGGTAAGAAGGAATGCACAATCTCAACCTCATTTGGAGATGTTGAATTTGGATCAGATTTAAACCCTGGATTTTACTTAGTTATCTTCACTGGCTGTAATGGCGAGCTATTTAAAAGCTCAATCTTAAAACAATAGACAATGGCTGATTCTATAATCGTTGAAAATGTTGGGGCAACTAGATATATAACCCTAAATAGGCCTCAAGCATTTAACAGCTTTGACAGAGAAATGGGAGCTGCTTTCCAGCAGGCTCTTGATGATGCTGGTTCTGACGATAGCGTTAGATGCATCGTTATTACTGGAGAAGGGAGGGCATTTTGTGCAGGCCAAGACTTAAAAGAAGTCACCGCCCCTGACGCTCCCAACTTCAAAGTGATTGTTGAAGAAACGTACAACCAGAGCATCAGAAGGATTTGCTCAATCAAGAAGCCAGTAATCGCCGCAGTTAATGGTGTTGCAGCTGGAGCCGGGGCTAATATCGCACTTTCATGTGACCTGACAATTGCCACTGAAAGTGCTTCTTTTATTCAAGCCTTTTCTATGATTGGATTGATCCCAGATAGTGGTGGAACTTGGTGGTTGCCACGCCTTGTAGGTATGCAAAGGGCCAAGGCTATGGCATTCTTCGGTAATAAAGTTGGAGCGTGTGAGGCTGAAAGCATAGGCCTTATTTACAAATGCGTTGATGACGATAAATTCAAGGAAACTGTAGATGCTACTGCCGCGAAACTTGCAGCTATGCCCACACTTGCCCTAGGCCTAACAAAAGCTGCATTCCACGAAGGCATGGATAGCGATTTGAACGAGCAATTAGCTAGGGAATTAGATTATCAGTTTACTGCTGCAGAATCCGAAGATTACGCTGAAGGCGTAGCCTCGTTCCTCGAAAAGAGAGCTCCAAATTTTAAGGGGAAATAAACTATTGCTGAATAGCTCTAAAGTACGTAGTTGCTACAATTGCAGCGGTTTCCGTGCGCAACCTACCTTCTCCTAGGCTGATTTCTACAGCGCCTTTTTCCAGTGCAAAATCCACTTCTTCCTTAGTGAAATCACCTTCAGGGCCTATTGCAATGCAAGCGTCCTGTCCTGATGGAATTGCTTTGAGGACATGAACCTTTTCAGATTCCATGCAATGGGCGATGAAGATGTTGGAATCAACCGCTTTTATGCCTTCTTCGAAAGCGCAGGCGTCTTCGAGTTTTGGCAACCAAGATCTGCCGCTTTGCTTCATTGCTGACACGATTACCTTTTTCCATCTTTGATGCTTCTCTACCCTCCTTTCCGATCTAATAGACCAAACCGGAATTACCCTATCCACTCCTATCTCTACTGCCTTTTCTAGGAACCACTCAAAACGTTCAGTTTGCTTGGTGGGGCAAACAAGCATGGTGAGTTGAGGGTTGGGTCTATCGTGTCTAGAAACTGACTCCACTTCAACAACGCAATTGCGTTTACCTATTTCTACAATGACCGCATCGGCTGATCCACCCATCCCATCAATTAATTGGAATGAATCTCCTACCCTAGCCCTTAGGACTTTGATAGCATGACGTACCTCATCTTCTGGAAGCTCAAAGCATCCTTCACGAAGATCAGGCACGTATAATAATCTCACTTAGTTTGCGCTTACCGCAACACGTGGGCCACCAGAACGCATAGCATCTGTAGCAGTCTCATCAAATTGAGAAAAGTTTGCAACGAATCTCTGCGCTAGGTCAGCTGCAGCAGCATCGTAAGCATTCTTATCAGCCCAAGTTTCACGTGGGTTTAATACTTCTGAAGGAACGTCAGGACAAGAGTTTGGCACATTTAGACCAAATACCTCATCAGTCCTCATATCACTTTCATTTAGCTTTCCTTCTAGAGCTGCAGTAATCATAGCTCTTGTGTAGCGAAGCTTCATTCTAGAACCAACGCCGTAACCACCGCCAGTCCATCCAGTATTTACTAGCCAAATTCTAGCTCCGTGCTTTTCGATTCTTTCACCTAGCATCTCTGCGTACTCTGTTGGAGCAAGTGGAAGGAAAGGCGCACCAAAACAAGCTGAGAATGCAGTTTGAGGCTCAACAACTCCTACTTCAGTACCAGCAACTTTTGCAGTGTAACCACTGATGAAGTGGAACATGGCTTGGTTTGCGTCAAGACTGCTGATCGGAGGCAGTACTCCAAAAGCGTCGCACGTCAAAAAGAAAATATCTGTTGGGTGTCCTCCCATTCCGCTTTTAACAGCACCTGGAATGTGGTCGATAGGGTAAGAAACACGAGTGTTTGGCGTGATGCTGTCGTCCTCGTAGTTTGGCGTTACGCCGTCGCTTTCGAAGCCTATGTTCTCAAGAAGCGCACCGTATTTGATCGCATTGTAAATCTGTGGCTCTCTCTCTTCGCTGAGGTCAATGGTTTTTGCGTAACAGCCGCCCTCCATGTTGAAGACACCGTTGTCAGACCATCCGTGCTCGTCGTCACCGATTAGGTTTCTTAGTGGATCGCTGCTAAGTGTAGTCTTTCCTGTTCCGCTTAATCCGAAGAACACTGCTACGTTATCGTCCTTTCCTACGTTAGATGAGCAGTGCATTGGTAGTACGTTGTGTACTTCAGGAAGTTCGAAGTTCATCACAGAGAACATTCCCTTCTTTATCTCACCAGTGTAGCCTGAACCAGCAACAATAATCATCTTTCTTGTGAAATCTATAGCGCTGATGTTTCCTTGCCTGCAACCGTGACGTTCAGGGTTAGATTCAAATTCAGGAACACAGATTACGTGCCATGATGGATTATCATTTTCAATCTCTGTAGTACCAATCTCCAGAAACATATTGTTTACGAATAGACTTGAGTAAGCGAACTCAGACACAACTCTAGTAATAATTCTAGTAGCTGGGTCTGCTCCTACAGCTCCATCTCTTACGTATACGTTCTTTCCATAAAGATATTCCTGAACATCCTCGTAAAGACGCCCAAAATCTTCGCTAGAAATGCTCTGATTTATTTCTCCCCAATCAACTCTGTTGTTGGTTTTATCATCACCAACGATGAATCTATCCTTAGGAGAACGACCTGTAAACTCACCAGTATTAATGGCCAAAGCGCCAGTATCTGCTAATTTACCCTCGCCGTTGAGGATGCATTCTTTCACAAGTGTTGAGGGAGGAAGATTCCATTGCGCGCTAGCTACTCCTTCAAGGCCAATAGCTTCAAGAGACGCGTTTTTAGGGGTAATACCCGTGTGCTTCATGTGTTTGAGGAAATGTATTTAAAAATCCTGCTGCAAAGATAGGCTTTACCATCTCTTTGACATTGAAAATTGTTCACAACGTTCTAACTTATATTTTATCTTTACGACATGAGAAAAATTGAGATTATACTAATGGGTTTGGCCTTTGTTGCTTTAACCTCTTGTGGAGAAAGTAGCAGCAAATCAGTTGAGACAAATAAAAATGCCGAACAGACTGAAAACCCTGTAGGAAGAGAACTAACAGAGGCTGAGAAAAAAGGCATGAGACTTATGAAAAGTCGCCAAGATTCTAAAAGAAATATGATATCAGATAAATCAAAAAATATGACATCTGCATATCGCTACCTTGTATCAAGTGAAGAGTACCCCATCTTTTCTAATCTTGTGAAAAAGTCGAGAATTAATAAGCACATTCACAGCGGAGATGTAACACTACTTGCTCCAGTTGATAAAGCATTCGATGACTACCCTCGTTATAAGGAATTGCTTTTTGCTGGCAACGAAGACGCTTTAGATGAATTCATCTCATATCACATTGTAAATGAATCCATGGAATACAAGAAATTTTCTGAAGGTGATAATTGGCAGGTTCACGCTGGTCCTACTCTAGAATTAAGTAGAGAAGGTGGTATTTATTTTGGCGGAGCTCACGTGAGATCAGGATCTATAGAAACAGAGAGGGGTGCTATTATAGGGATGGACGATTTGATTTACTTCCCTAAGCTTGATAAGTAATGAATTATGCCAAACATATATTGGCAATTGCATGTCTAAGCCTATCTCTGACTACTGAAGCTCAGTGGGATTACGGTTTTGAAGTCGGAGACATTCCTGTAGTATATCAAGGAGATACACTAGATTTTGCTTGGACTGGGGGGT
>MDTD01079510.1_pt1 | contig 18225 bp, 22 predicted proteins | sample 811221 | NCBI WGS metagenome assembly MDTD01 (sample SAMN05326646, study PRJNA326480) | marine metagenome | isolation source: seawater | place: Pacific Ocean: South West | collected 2011 | reverse complement strand
ATCTCTTCGCCGAAGCCGCCGCCGAAGGGGCCGTCCGTCTCGATGCCGGCGTACATATGGCCCAGCATCTGGCCCACGAACTGCGCTTCGAACGTCTCGGCGATTTCGCGGATCTGGCGGCGATCGGTGTTCTCGCCGACCTGTGGCGCGGTGATCTTCCTGTCGGTCATCGTGCCGGCCATCATGGCCGGGTCGGAGATGGCGTCGATCATCACATCACCTCCATTTCGGCCTGGAGGGCGCCGGCGGCCTTGATGGTCTGCAGGATCGAGATGATGTCGCGCGGACCGACGCCCAGGGAGTTGAGACCGTCCACCAGTTCCTGAAGGCTGACGCCCTCGGGCAGGATCACGAGCTTGCGGTCGGCGTCCTCGTCGATGTCGATCGCCGAACGTTCGACCCGCTCGGTGGTCGCGCCTTCCGGCGCGAAAGCGCCCGGCTGCGAGATCTGCGGCGTCTCCGTGATACGGATCGTCAGGTTGCCCTGGGCGATCGCCACGGTGGAGATGCGGACGTTCTCGCCCATGACGATCGTGCCGGACGTTTCGTCGACGACCACCCGGGCGATCTGGTCGGGCTCGACACGAAGCTGTTCGATGTCGGTCAGCAGACCGACGATATCGGTCTGGTTGGCCGGCGGAATCGCCAGGACGATAGTGGCGGGATCCGCCGCGCGCGCCGCCGGCTGACCGAGCAGGCCGTTGATCGACTGGGCCACGCGGCGGGCGGTGGTCAGATCCGGATTGCGGAGCGAGATGTCGAGGCGGTCGAGGTTCGCGAGCTCGAAGGCGACCTCGCGCTCTACGATGGCGCCGTTGGCGATGCGCCCGGCGGTGGGGACGCCGCGGGTGACGCTGGTCCCCGAGGCGCCCTCGGCCGAAAACCCGCTGACGGTGAGCTGACCTTGGGCGACGGCGTAGACTTCGCCGTCCGCGCCCATCATCGGTGTGACCAGCAGCACGCCGCCGCGGAGATCCTTGGCATCACCCAGCGAACTCACGCTGATGTCGATGCGCGTTCCCTGGCGTGCAAAGGGCGGCAAGGTGGCGGTCACCATGACGGCGGCCATGTTCTTGGTCTTTGCGTCGTCGGCGTTGATCTTGACACCGAGCCGCTCCAGCATCGTCGAGAGGCTCTGGGCGGTGAAAGGCGTTTTGTTGAGGGTGTCGCCGCTGCCATTCAGGCCGACCACCAGGCCGTAGCCGATCAGCATGTTGTCGCGGATACCCTCGAAGTCGGCGATATCCTTGATTCGGACCGCGGCGTTCGCGGGCATGGCGATGACCAGCGCGACCGATACCCACAGGGTTCGGGCGAGGAAACGGGCGATGCTCTCGAACGGATGGCGCTTCTTCATAGCCGTTTTCATGGTCCTCATGCCGATCGCTTCGCGACAGGTTCGTCTTTGGAGATGCTAACGCCGTGCCAACCTTGCCAGCCCTCCAAACCCTCCGGATAGCGCGGTTTTCGGCAGATTCCGGTCGCGGCTCCCCTGGTTCGACATTGCCGTCCGGCAAAATCTGCCGGTTGGTTTCCGGTTGGCGCACACATATCGATGATTATCTTCCGTGAACAAGCGCTAGACTGATCCATGGCAGACCAGGATCGACAGGTATGAAGGTAACCAACGATCGTCCCGTCACAGGACCGCAGCGGAAAGGCGGTACCAGCCGTGTCGGGAGCGGCGCATTCTCGAAGCTGGTGACGGAGACCGAGGGGGCGGACGACGTGCAGAGCGGCGCGAGCGTCGGGCCGGCCCAATCCGTCGACGCTTTGCTTACGCTCCAGGAAGTGCCGGACGGCACCACCGGACGGCGGCGGGCTTTCAAGCGCGGCCAATCGCTGCTGGATCATCTCGACGCCATTCGCGTCGGCCTTCTGACCGGGAGCCTGTCGCGTGAACGGCTGGCGAAACTCGCCCAGATGTTGCGCCAACCGCGGGACGAGGCTCTCGATCCCGCCGTGTCCGAACTGCTGGACGAGATCGAGCTGCGGGCCGAGGTGGAACTGGCCAAGCTTTCGCGGGCGAGCTGACGGCGCCGGTTCGGCTGCGGTTTTCGCCGCCGGACCACCGTTCATCGCAGGGACTCCCGAATCCGCCGCTAACGCAAACGTTGCGGCGGCGTTGCCCCCTCCATATACTCCGCGCCGTTTTAGAACCCGTTTGCATCGAGGTAGCGTATGAACGGGAACGAGGCGCTGGACGAACGCAGCTCAGTCGACCTTCCGGCAGGGTATCATCCCTCCGAAGACGAGCCGTTTATGAATCCTCAGCAGCTCGAGTATTTCCGCCGCAAGCTGCTGCGGTGGCGGCACGAGATTCTCGTCGAAACCTCTCAGACATTGGAAAACCTGCAGAGCCAGTCGCTGCAGGCGCCTGATCTGGCGGATCGCGCGACCATCGAGTCCGATCGCCTGATCGAGCTCAGGACGCGCGATCGCGAGCGTAAGCTGCTCGGCAAGATTGCCGCCGCCCTTCAGCGAATCGAAGATGGAGTCTACGGCTATTGCGAGGAAACGGGGGAGCCGATCAGCCTTCGCCGCCTCGAAGCCCGGCCGATCGCGACCCTCAGCATCGATGCGCAGGAACGTCATGAGCGCATGGAGCGGACCTACCGCGACGACTGAGGTATCCGCCGTTCCCGGTATCTGACGACATTCGCCCGGCCTAGCCGGGCGATTTCGTTTCGGACAGCCTGTGAATAAGATCGCCGCCGCTCCGGCCGGACCGGAGCAGCGGCAATCTGACTGACGTTCGTCAGAATGGATTTATGATGTCGAGGACCTGGCTGCCGTAGCGGGGCTGCTGGACATCGAACAGTTGGCCCCGTCCGCCATAGGCGATGCGGGCTTCGGCGATCTTCTCGTACGAGATCGTGTTGTCGGCCTCGATATCTTCCGGCCGCACGATGCCGCGGATCTGCAGGGCGCGGAGTTCATAGTTCACCCGCATCTCCTGACTGCCTTCGATGACCACGTTCCCGTTGGGCAGACGCTGCGTCACGACCGCCGCCAGCTTCAGCTTCACCGTCTCCTCGCGGTCGATGCTGCCGACGCCGGTGTTTTGCAGCGCGCTGTTGATGTTGACGGCGTTTTCGGGGTCGATCGCTTCCGGCAGGATCTGGCTGAGCGCCGCTTCATAGCCGAACAGGGCGCCGATCCCGAGGCTGTCGGTATTGTCGCGCGAACGCGTGGTCTGGTTGTCGAGCTGGGCCTCGTCGGCGATGTCGATGAGGACGGTCACCAGATCACCGACCCGGTTAGCGCGCTGATCCTTGAAGAAGGCCTGGGCGCCCGTCCGCCACAACGAATTGGGCGCATAGGTAACCACCTCGGCCTGCGGCATCGGCATGTCGACCGGGCGGTAGTCCGGCCGCAGGGTCGGATTGTCGATCGGCTCGAACATCGGCTCCTGGCCGATGCTGGCCAGACGATCGGCGGCCGAGCAGGCATTGAGGGCGGCGAGGGCGGCCGCGACGATGGCGAAGCGAAGGAAGCGGCGGTCGATAAGGGGCATGGCTAGTCTCCGTTCCGGCGGCAGGGCCGCGCAGAGGGGATCGCGGGAGAATGGATCAGTTGAGGCCGGTCACCAGACGGCCGGGACGCACGCTGACGATGTTCGGGCCATCGATCGTGCCCTCGACGACGATCCGGCTGTCCATGTTCTGGATGCGGATGACTTCGCCGACGGAACCGCTTTCGAGGGCGCGTCCGGCCGCGGTCAGCTCCATGCGCGGCGTAATCAGGCGCATGGTTACGCTGGCGCCTTTGAGGACGACGATCGGTTCGCCCACATAGTCGGCCGCGATCGGCCTGCCGGGGGTGACGGTACGGCGCGGCGACTTGCCGATCAGCTCCCGCTCATCGGTGATGACGTCGTTGCCGACGCGCTCGGCGCGCACGGTTTCCCATCCGATATCGCCCGGGCGAATGACGTCGTCCGACCGCAGCCGGCTCTGCAGGACCGGGATCTCGATCATGGCGTGGGCGCGTCCGGCGAGAACGTAGTTTCGGGCCTTGCCGCCCGCAGGCTCGACGCGAAGAGTCGCATCGAAGCCGCCCGTTTCCGGGTCGTAATGCAGGTCGTCGACAGTCATGTCGACGAGGGCACCGCGCGGCACCAGCACGTCGAGAGCACGCGTCGAGATATCGATGTCGAAACGCTCGCCCGCTCCGGCCTCCCGAAGCGCTGCGCTCAGCGCCTCCATAATGTCGGTTTCCGGCAGGTTGCGGGCAGCGCGCTTCACCACCACCCTGTCGAAGGCGGCGATCGGTCGCCAGGCGAGACCTTGCGTGTGAGCGATGTCGTATACCGTCCCCAGGTCGAGAGTCAGGCTCTCGCCCAGCGGCGGCGCCGCCATCGCCGAACGCGGCGCGTAGGACCCCGCGCCATCGAACAGGTCGCCCAGAGTGACCACCGCGCCGTCGACTTCGACAACCTGTTTCAGCCGCGGTTCCGCGGCCGCCGTGGCCGAGAGGGCCAGCCAAGCGAAAGCGGTGGCGATCAGAGAGCTTGCGATGCGGGTCATGGGGCCGGTTCTCCGTTTCCAGTCGCGAAGCGCGCGTATCCGGGCGCGCCTGCGGCGTCAGCGCATCTGGCTGACGGTGGCCATCATCTCGTCGGAGGTGGTGATCACCTTCGAGTTCATCTCGTAGGCGCGCTGAGCGGTGATCAGATTGGTGATCTCGCTCACCGAGTTCACGTTCGACACCTCGAGGAAGCCCTGAAGCACGGTGCCGAAGCCTTCCTGGCCGGGATTGCCGATGATCGGCGCGCCCGAGGAGGGCGTCTCCAGGAACAGGTTCTGGCCGATCGCTTCCAGCCCGGCTTCGTTGGGGAAGTTGGTGAGCTCCAGCTGGCCGACGTTCTGCACCGCGACCTGGCCGGCGATCTTGACCTCGACCTCGCCGCTCGGATTGATCGAAACCTCGACCGCGTCCTGCGGGATGGTGATGCCCGGCTGAACCAGGAAGCCGTCGGCGGTGACGATCTGCCCGTCCGGGCTCAGCTGGAAGGCGCCGTCGCGGGTGTAGCCATCCTCGCCAGTCGGCAGCTCGATCCGGAACCAGCCCTTGCCCTGCAGGGCGACGTCGAAAGTGTTGTTGGTGCCGGTGACGGTGCCCTGCTCGGTGATGCGGTAGACCGAGGCGGTACGCACGCCGAGACCCATCTGGATGCCGGACGGCACGATGGTGCCGGTATCGGACGAGGCCGAGCCGATGCGCCGCTGGCTCTGGTACAGAAGGTCCTGGAACTCCGGCCGCTGACGCTTGAAGCCGGTCGTGTTCATGTTGGCGATGTTGTTCGAGATCACCTCGACGTTCAGCTGCTGCGCCAACATCCCGGTGGCGGCTATGCCCAACGATCTCATCGTCGTGCTCCTTCTCTTCGGGGTCCCGGCGCTCAGGCCTTCATGATCTTGTCGACGGCGTCACGCTGCTGGTTGTGATCGGTGTCGATCAGCTTCTGAACCGACTGGTAGCTGCGCAGCAGGGTGATCATGTTCGTCATCTCGACCACCGGAACGACGTTCGATTCCTCGATCGCCCCCTGGACGACGCTGGAGTTGCGCGGGTCGATCGGATCCTGGTTGGTCGAGTAGAGGCTGTTCGCCTCGCGGTTCAGATCCTGCGGCCGCTCGAAGGCCACGATCTGGAGCCGGGCGATCAGGCCGGCCCGCGACGAAATCGTTCCGTCCGGTCCGACGGTGATGTCGGTATCGCCGGCGCCGAGCTGTATCTCGCGCCCATCGATGTCGAGCACCGGGTCACCGGCGGATGTGACCAGCCGGCTCTCCTCGTCGAGTTCGAAATGGCCGTTGCGGGTGTAACGGACGTCGTTGCCCTGGCCGATCGCGAAATAGCCGTCGCCGTGTATGGCGAGGTCCAGCGGATTGCCGGTGGTCTGGAACGCCCCTTCCCTGAGGTCGCGGACCGAGCCGAAATCGGAGACCAGGGTGATCTGATCCTTCCGTCCGGCTTTCTCCACATACTGGACGAAAAGCGGCTTTTCCGCCTTGAAGCCGGTGGTGTCGGCGTTCGCGATGTTGTGGGCGATGAAATCGAGCTGGCGACGCATCACCATCTGGCGTGACAGCGCGATATACTGGGTATTGTCCATATCCGGCCTTCACAGACTCCGGGAGAACGGTTCGGCCTGGCAGTCGCAAACGGTGTGCCAGCCGGGATCGGCCCGAGAAGTCGAGGAATCGCTTGCGATACGGAAGCCGGAGTGCGCTGAGGAGCCGGCGGAGCGGCAATCCCTGCCCGGCAGTTCTTGCCACCTGCCGGGCATCTGCAATCGCGAAGATAAAACGTCGGAGTGTTGTGATTTCTTGTGGTTAGTGGCAAATTGTTAAGTATTCTCTTGAGAACTGTGCTGAGGCACGCAACCTGATGTGTCGGGACCGGCATGGCCGATGAAACCGAAGGCGAGGTCGAAGACGTCGCCGAAGACGGTGTAACAGAAGAAGAACCGCGCAAACGAAAGCTGAGCAGCCGCAAGCTGATCCTTTTCGTCGTGCTGCCGGTCGTTCTGGTGCTTGGCGGCGTGGCCGGCGCCCTGTTCAGCGGCATGCTGGGCGGAGGCGGTGACGATGAGGCCGAGATGGCGGAAGCCGCGCCCGACGAGGCGGCCTCCGGTGCGGAAGGCGAGGGCGGCGCGGCTGCGGGTGCCGGCGGTGCGGTCTTCTACGACATGCCGGAAATGCTGGTGAACCTGAACACCGGCGGCCGGTCGTCGAGCTTTCTCAAGATTCAGGTCAGCCTGGAGCTCGAGAGCGCCGAGGCGGTGCCGCCGATCGAGCAGGTGCTGCCGCGGATCGTCGACAATTTTCAGGTCTATCTGCGTGAGCTCCGACCGGACGAGCTCAGCGGATCGGCGGGCATGTACCGCCTGAAGGAAGAACTGCTGGTCCGCGTGAACGCCGCCGCGCAGCCTGCGAAGGTGCAGGACATCCTGTTCAAGGAGATCCTCATCCAGTGAGGATGGAACGTCATGGCTGATACGCCGGAGCAAGACGACGACGTCGCCGCCGAATGGGCGGCCATGAACGAGGATGGTGGGCTCGACGACTCCGACATGGAGGGCTTGGGCGGCCAAGCCACCCGCGTCCTCAGCCAGGACGAGATCGACAGCCTGCTGGGCTTCGACGAGCATGGCGGGGTCGAGGACGACAAGTCCGGCATCCATGCCATCCTCAACTCGACGCTCGTTTCCTACGAGCGCCTGCCGATGCTCGAGGTGGTGTTCGACCGCCTCGTGCGCATGATGTCGACCTCGCTCCGCAACTTCACGTCCGACAACGTCGAGGTCTCGCTCGACAAGATCTCGTCGATCCGCTTCGGCGACTACCTGAACTCGATTCCGCTGCCGGCTATGCTGAGCGTCTTCAAGGCGGTGGAATGGGATAACTACGGCCTGCTCACCATCGACAGCGCCTTGATCTACTCGATCGTCGACGTGCTGCTGGGCGGGCGCCGCGGCACGGCGGCGATGCGCATCGAGGGCCGCCCCTATACGACGATCGAACGCAACCTCGTCGAACGCATGGTTTCGGTGGTGCTGGCGGACATGAGCTCGGCGTTCGAGCCGTTGAGCCCCGTCACCTTCGAGTTCGACCGCCTGGAGACCAACCCGCGCTTCGCCACCATCGTCCGGCCCGGCAATGCGGCGATCGTCATCAACCTCCGCATCGACATGGAGGACCGCGGCGGCCGGCTGGAGCTGCTGCTGCCCTATGCCACCCTGGAGCCGGTCCGCGAGCTTCTGCTCCAGATGTTCATGGGCGAGAAGTTCGGCCGGGACTCGATCTGGGAAGGCCATCTGGCGAGCGAACTCTGGCTCACCGACGTCGACCTGTCGGCGGTCCTGGACGAACAGGTGATGTCGCTTCAGACCATCATGAATCTCCGGGTCGGCGACACCATTATGCTGGGCTGTACCTCTGACGCCGACGTCGAGATGCGCTGCGGCGGCGTCCCGATGCTGCTCGGACGCATGGGGCGGGTGGGCAGCAACATCGCCATCCGTGTGGAGCGCTCACTGAAAACCGTGGGGCCGAAATGAATCTCGCCCTGATCCTCGACGGTGTTCTCATCCTTCTGTTGGTGCTCAGCATCGGCTATTCGGCCATGCTGCACCGCCGGCTCGGCATTCTGCGGACGGCCCAGGGCGACATGCAGGAGATGATCCTGCATTTCAATCAGGCGACGCAGAGGGCGGAGGCCGGTATTTCGGGACTGCGGGGCCTCGGCGAGGAGATCAATCGCCAGGTCGATCCCAAGCTCGAAGATGCCCGTGTGCTCCGCGACGACCTGCAGCTCCTCGTCGAGCGCGGCGAACGGGCGGCCGAGCAGCTGGAACAGAGCGTTTCCGCCGCGCGCAAGGCGGCGGCCTCTTCGGACGATGCGGGTAAAGGGCGGAAGGTCGCCGCCGCCACCGGGCAGCTTCCTGCGAAACGCGGAGAGGCGGACGATCCCGAAGCAGCGGCGGCGACCTCCGAACGGGTACGGCCGCACCGTCGTTCGCAGCGTGAGATCGAATTGATCACGGCTCTCAAATCAGTCGGGAAGTGAAGCCAATGGGAAGTGTCAGGCTTCGTCTGTTTCCGGTGATGATCTTCGTCGCCGTTCTGTCGCTGTCGATCAAGGTCGGCGACTTCGTCGATGGCCTTGCAACCATCGGCGGGTCGGTGTCGGTGGCATCGTTGCAGGCACAGCAGGCAACCCCCGAGGAGGCCGCGCCGGAGCAGGCAGCCGAAGGCGATGCGGGCGACGGCGCGGAAGGCGGCGACCCGGTGGCCGGCGAAGCGGAGACGGCAGGAGAGGGCGGGGACGGTCAGTCGGCGAACGCGCTGCTGGATGAACTGGGGGCCGATGAGATCGAGCCCGACAACCAGTTCACCGACGCCGAGATTTCCGTGCTTCAGGACCTCAAGGCGCGGCGTGAAGCGCTCGACTCCCGCGGCAAGGAGCTGGAGCTGCGTGAGCAGATGATTCGGGCCGCCGAACATACGCTGGAAAGCAAGATCGACGAATGGAAGCTCCTCAAGACCGAGGTCGAGGGATTGCTCCGGGAATACGACACTCAGCAGGATGAGGACTTGAAACGCCTCGCCGCCTATTACGAGAGGATGAAGCCGAAGGATGCGGCGCGGATCTTCAACGAGCTCGAGATGAAGGAGTTGCTCGCGATCGTCGAGCGGATGAAGGACAGCAAAGCGTCCGCGGTGATCGCCGAGATGGATACCGGCAAGGCGACCAGCCTGACGACCGAGCTCGCTGCGCGGTCTCCTGTGTCGGTACCGGACGGCAGTCCGGTCGCCTCTAACTGACGCCGCCGCCGGCGGTTCACGGCAGATCGGACGGACGACGATGCCTGTCGACACGAACATGGCGATCCTGGTGGTCGACGATTACAGACACATGCGCGGCGTGGCGCGGAAACTTCTGTCGCAGATCGGCTTCAACAACGTAGCCGAAGCCAGCGACGGCTCGATGGCGCTTCGCAAGCTCAAAGGCGGCGATTTCGGTCTGGTGATCTCGGACTGGAACATGGCACCGATGAGCGGGATCGAGCTCCTGAAAGCGGTGCGCGCCGACGACAAGCTACGGCGCCTGCCCTTCATCATGATCAGTGCCGAGAACAAGACCGAGAATGTTCTGGAAGCACGGGCGGCGGGCGTCGACAGTTACATTCTCAAGCCGTTCAATGCCCAGACGCTGAAGACCAAGATCCAGTCCGTTCTCGGAGATTTCTAGGTCCGGTGATGCGGCATGGATGAAGACGAAGAACCAGAAGCCCCGGTATCAAAGGACCCGACACTTGCCCTGTTCCTGGGGCTGTATCTGATCCTTCTGGCTTTCTTCGTGTTGCTGAACACCATGGCGACTCTGGAAGAGGAACGGGTCAAGACGGTGGTGAACAGCCTCCTGGCCACCTTTTCCACCCAGATCCTGAGCGACGAGGCGACGCAGTTTTCCAGCAGCATCGGTCAGAACCTGCCGACCGAGACCCTGTATCGCGATATCCGCGAATACTTCGAGGTGGCGGTTCCTCTCGCCCGGATCGAGCTGTTCTCGAACGGCAACGTCATGCAGATCCAGCTTCCGGCGGACTCGCTGTTCGAGCCGAACAGCGCCCGTATCCGGACCGACCGGGAGGACTTGTTCCAGCGGCTGGTGAACTCTCTGCGCTGGCGCGGTCTCGGCATTCGCTACGAGATGGAATTTCTGGTCCATACCGGTCCTTTCCTCGCCGATGCCCTGGCTGCGGGGCAGCTCTTGGAGGTAGCGCGGGCCGGCGCCATGGCGCGCGAACTGGTCCAGCGCGGCGTCCCCGCGGAATCGGTGGTGACCGGGGCCGAACCCGGTGACCCCTCGCAGATCGTCATGACCTTCTATCCGCGCGACCAGGAAGGCGCGAAGGTCGATTTCTCCAGCAGTAGACGTTAGGCGGCTATGGACGACGACGACGATCAGCCAAAGAAGCCTGCGGGAAATCCCGAAGCATGGATGCTGTCGTTCGGCGACCTGATCTCGCTGATGCTGGTGTTCTTCGTGATGCTGTTCGCCATGTCTACTCTGGAGCAGGAGGACTTCGAGGCGGTCGTCAGCTCTCTCTCGCAGCGGTTTACCCCGATCACGGCGGTAAACGAGCCGGTGCCGCAGATCGATGCCGATATCCCCAAGATCCGCGAGGCCAAGGGCTACAACCTCGATTATCTGCGTGCGGTGATCGAGCAGAAGCTGGCGCAGGCGCCGCTGCTCGCCGACGTCACGTTTCACCAACTCGATGACCGGCTGGTGATTTCGCTTCCCGCCGAGTCGTTGTTCGAAACCGGTAGCGCAGCGCTTTCGCAACAAGCGCGCGAGTCCCTCTACGTTCTTGGCGACGTCCTTCGCTACATCGGCAACCGAATCGACGTCGACGGCCATACCGACCCGTCGCCCATCAGTTCCGCGGCGTTTCCCTCGAATTGGGAACTGTCGCTCAGCCGAGCGATCGCCGTGGCCAACGAGCTTCGCCGGGCGGGATACACACGGAAGATCACCGCGTTGGGCTTCGCGGATTCCCGTTATTCGGATCTGTCGGTGAATATTCCTGCGCCGAATCGTTACGAGCTTGCGCGTCGGGTCGATATCGTCATCCGCCAGGCCAAGTCCGGCGGTCGTTTCGATGCTCTCTAGGTCGCTTCGGATCGGGCCCCTTTGGGTGGCGCGTCGGACGTGGATCGCCGCCCTGGTCGCGGCGTTCGCCGTGCTGGCGACGGCCCCGGTCGATGCCCAAGAGGTGGTCGAAACCCGCGCCTGGGCGCACGAGAATTACGGCCGGATCGTCTTCGACTGGCAGGAGCCGGTGGAGTACGAGGTCTCGGCTCAGGGTCAGGTCCTCAACATCCGCTTCGATCGACCGCTGATCCCCAGCTTCCTCGGCGTCATGCGCTATCTCGGCGACTATGTGACGACCGCCAGCGTTTCGGGCGATGGCCGGACCGTCACCTTTGGCCTGACCCGACCTTTCGAAACCAGGGCTTTCCGAACCGGCACGGCGGTCGTCGTCGACCTGTTGCCGCCCTCGAACGATACGGATGTCGCCGCGCCCGCCCAGGCCCCGCCTTCGAATCAGGCCGACGCGCAAGGAACGGTCGAGACGCTGCCGATCCGCTTCGGCCGGCATGAAACCTACACGCGAGTCGTGTTCGACTGGCCACGGCCGGTCGGTTATGCGGTCACGAGGAACGACGGCTCGATCAGTGTGGTTTTCGATCGCGACGCGCGGGTCTCTTCCGGTGCGTTGTCTCAAACACCGCCCGCGCCCATCAGTGCTATCGCAGCGCGGTCGCGCAACGGCGCCCTCACGGTCGTTCTGGCGGCGCCGGAAGAAGCGCGCATCCGTGATTTCACGACGGGGTCGAAGGTCGTTCTCGACGTCTACCGACCGACTGCCGAGACGGCAGCGGCTCCGCCTGCGGAAACTCCGGAACCGGCGGCGACGCCTGCACCCACACCCACACCCACGCCCGAAGCGGAACAGGAACCGGCCGGGCAGTCCCCGGAGACGACGACGGCCGCAGCGGAGACCGAGGAGCCTGCGTCCGAACCGGCCGACACCGCCCAGTCGGCGTCGGAGACGGCGTCCACGGCTCCGGCCGAGGACGCCGCCATGCCCGCCATGGCGGACATCCCGGCCGATGCGGTGCCCGTCGTCATCAGCCAACTCGACGGCGGGTACGAGGTCCGCTTCGAGTGGGACATTCGCACCGACGCGGCGGTGTTCGTCCGTGCCGGGTTCCTGTGGGCCGCTTTCGATTCGCCGCGCGTCTTCGATCTTTCGGACTCGTCGGAGGGCGGGGAGGTGGTGCGCCCGGTCGGCCAGTTCACTGTCGAACCCCTGTCCGCGGTCCGTTTCCGCTTGGCGCCGGGCTATTTCCCGGCCGTCACCAAGGATGGCGACAGCTGGGTGATCACCTTGAGTGCCACGCCACCCAACCTGAAACCCATTCCCATTCTCCGAGAGCTCGAAAGCGAGGTCGGGCCTCGTCTCAGCCTGCCGACGATCAATCCCGGTGATGAAGTCACGGTCACTGACCCGGAGGTCGGCGACGAACTGATCCTGGTTCCCTTACCGGCGCCGGGCTTGGGCGTATCGCCCGGGCGGCGGTATGTCGACCTCGATATCCTGCCGTCCGCACAGGGGGTCGTCATTCGCCCGATATCGGATCTCGTGACCGTTCGATCCCTGCGCGACCAGATCGAGGTCACCAGCCTCGAAGGTCTGTCGATGTCGGTCCCGCCGGCGCGCGTGGCCGTCCCGCCGGCGGAGGAGGAAACGGGCGAGTCCGAGGAACAGCCGGCGACGCCGCGCGAGCAATCCCGCGCCTCGGCGCTGCTGGCCGGGTTGGAGCAGGGCGGACCGCCGCGCGAAGGGGCCGGTGCGCCTATGTTCGATCTCAACAAGTGGCGCCGGTCCGATCTGGGCACGTTCCTGGAAGCCAAGCATGCACTGAACCAGGAGATCGGGGCCGCGCCCGAGGAAGCGCAACCCGAGGTTCTGCTCGATTTCGCGGAGTTCCTGTTCGCCAACGGCTTTGCGCCCGAAGCGCTGGGCGTCGTGCGGGTCGTCGCCGAAAGCGATCGTCTGATGGCGGGGCTGCCTCGGCTGCGGGCGCTGCGCGGCGCCGCCAACGTCGAGATGGGCCGTTATGTCGAGGCGGCCAGCGACCTGAGTGACAGCGGTTTCGACGGCAACGCCGAGATGGCGCTGTGGCGGGGCGCCGTGGCATTGGAGACGGGGAACCCGGAGCAGGCGTTCGAGGAGTTCAACCGGTCGCGGGGCGTCGTCGAGCGCTATGACGACATGCACCGCATCCCGCTGCTTCTCAAGATGGCGCGGGCGGCTCTGGCCGTGGGCGATCTGGTCGCGGCCAACCGGATTGTCGACCGAGTTCTCCTGTCGAAGCCGAAGCCGAGTCAGGTCGACCATGCGAACCTGATCCGGGCGCAGGCGATGGAGGGCGGTAACCGTCCTCTCGATGCGCTGGACATATACCGTCGACTGGAGACGTCGGACGATCGCCGGGTGCGCGCCGAAGCCAGCTACCGGCGGGTCGAGTTGATGCTGAAAGAGGGCATGATCTCCAACGAGACCGCTGCCGAGGATCTGGAAGGGTTGCGGTTCGCATGGCGCGGCGGCCCCTACGAGCTCAACCTGCTCAAGCGGCTGGGTGAGCTCTACATCGCCGATGGCAACTACTATCAGGGTTTGGCGACGTGGCGCGAGACGGTGACGAACTTCCCCGATTCACCGGAAGTCCGCGACATCGCCAAGTCGATGAATGACGTGTTCTTGAGCCTGTTCGTCGACGGTGAGGCCGATTCCTTGTCGCCGGTGAAGGCGCTGGCGCTTTATCGCGAGTTCCAGGAACTGACGCCCGTCGGTCGTCTCGGCGACGAGATGGTCTACCGGCTGGCCGACCGGCTGGTCTCCGTCGATCTTCTTGGCCAGGCGGCCGAGCTGCTGCAGCATCAGGTGAACTTCCGCCTCCGCGATACCGAGCTCGCCCGGGTCGGTGCCCGGCTGGCCGCCATCTATCTGCTGGATGGCGATGCGGAGAAGGCAGCGGACGCGCTGAGGGCGAGCGACGTCGTCCGCATGCCCGACGGTCTCGCGCAGGATCGCCGCTACCTGATGGTGGAGGCTCTGTCGGAGCAGAAGGCCTACGACGAGGCGTTGGGCCTGCTCGAGGGGGATAAGGCGCGCGAAGCGGACTATTTGCGGGCAGATCTCTATTGGGACCAGCAGGATTGGCTGGCAGTGGCGACCGTCATCAATCGCATTTTCAACAACCGCACCGGGGACGAGCCGCTGTCGGAGACCGAAGCCCAGTACATGATGAAGCTGGTGGTCGCGCTCGCGCTCTCGAACAACCGCGATGGGCTGACGAATGTTCGCGAGAACTACGGCACGCTGATGGCGGAGACCCAGCGCAGCGAGGCCTTCAAGGCGATCACCAGCTATGTCGACGACAGCTCGATCGATCCCCGCGATCTCACGTCCACCGTCGCCGACATCAACAACTACGAAGCCTTCATGGCGAGCCTGCGCCAGCGCGTCAGCCGCGACAATCTAAGCGCCATCAACTGATCCTGGGGGCAAACGCTAGCCGGTAACGTGTGGAGCGCGATCCGGGAGCCCGTCCCGTTCTTGCCACAGGTCTCTGGCGTGAGGTCCGGGCAGCCGCGACCGCCGGACCGATGGTCTCTAGGTGTTGAAGCTCTCGATCAGGCTGCCGGCGATCAGGTACCAGCCGTCCATCAGCACGAAGAAGATCAGCTTGAACGGCAGAGAGATGATGACGGGCGGCAGCATCATCATGCCCATCGACATCAGCACCGACGCCACCACCATGTCGATGACGATGAAGGGAATGAACAGCAGGAAGCCGATTTCGAAGGCGCGCCGAAGTTCGCTGATCATGAAGGCCGGGATCAGCGCCCGCAGCGAAACGTCCTCGGCCACGGTATCGGCGGGCGCCCCCGCGATGTCGAGAAACAGGGCGAGGTCCTTTTGGCGGACCTGGCGCAGCATGAAGACTCGGAACGGTTCGGAAACCTGCTCGAACGCTTCCTGCTCGGTGATCTCCTGATCGATCAGCGGCGCGATTCCGTTCTGGTAGGCGGTCTCCAGCGTCGGTGCCATGACGAAGCCCGTGAGGAAGAGGGCAAGGGTGACCAGCACCGGGTTGGGCGGCGTCTGCTGGATGCCGATGGCGCTTCGCAGTAGCGACAGGACGACGACGATACGGGTGAAGGACGTCACCACGATCAGGATCGACGGCGCCAGCGACAGGATCGTCAGCAGCGCGAGAAGCTGCAGGACCCGCGCCGTGAACAGGCCTTCGCCGGGCTCGTCGCCGAGATCGAGGGAGAGAGATTGCGCCGCCGCCCAGCGCACCCCGAGGAACAGGAACGGCGCGAGAAGTGCGAGAATCAGCAGCGGACGGCGCCACGCCTTCATGCGTCGGTCTCCTCGGCCGGCTCGACAAGCGCCTCGAAGCGGGGGCGTGCGGTGATGCCGCGCTCGACGACGGTTTCGGTCTGTGCACCCAGCAGAATCAGATGCTCGACTTCGTCGCGGCGGATCAGCACCAGGCGGCGTTTCATATCCAGTGGCGCGATCTCGACGATCGCGAGGCGCCGGCTCGTCATGCTTCCGCGCCGCCCCATCCCGCCCATTCCGAACCCGAACCGCCGAAGGGCCCAACCAAGGCCGACGATCAGCAGCAGGACCAGGAATAGTGTCGCCAGCGCCGAAACGAGGGTGCCTGAGTCCATCAAGGCTCCCCGGCGCCGGCCGTTTCCTCGGGCGGGAAGCGGCGGTTCAGGCGGTAGACGTAGGACAGGATTTCGGTGACGGCGGCGAGGGCGCCGACGGGGACGCGGCTCTCCTCTTCCAGCGCACCGAGTATCTCGGCGAGGTCGGCATCTTCGCGGACCGGAATGCCGTTGGCGAAGGCGATCTCGAGGATCTTTTCGGCGAAGGCCCCTCGGCCGGTGGCCGTGATCGCCGGCGCATCCGTGCCCGGACGGTCGTCTCTCAGCGCGACCGCAACCGGTCTTCGCTTCCGCCCCCTGCTGTCGTCGCCTTGCTGCATAGCGCTCGCCGTCGGCATCCCCCGTCGCTTATAGCGCTTCCGAGGGGTTTCGGCCCAGCCCCGATGCGGCATCGCTTGCCGGCTGCCGGCGGAAGTGGCCCGATTTTGCCGAGGCCGGGCGGCGGGAATTGCCTAGGCATGGCGGGGAAACCGGCGGAAATCGGCGGAGATCCCTATCGCCACGACTGGCCCGTGCCTTGCATCATCCCATGGCAAAGCCGACGGCTGATGCCGTAGCCAGACTGAGCGAGCGGAACGTCATGGACCTTCAGACCATCCCTATGTTCGCGATGATGACCAAGAGCATGGACTGGCACTCCAAGCGCCAGGATCTGCTCGCAGGAAATATCGCCAACGCCGACACGCCGAACTACCAGCCGGTGGACCTCGCGCCGCTGACGTTCGACAAGGAGCTCCGCAAGCTGGCCACCGTGCCCGTCCGGCAGACCAGCCCGATGCACCTCAGCGCGATCAGGCCGCAGGTCACCGGTGACGAAGTGCGGGACACCTACGAGGTGAGTCCCGTCGCCAACGGTGTCTCGCTGGAGGAGCAGGCGGTGATGGTCGCCAAGAACGCCATGGATCACACCCTCGCCACCCAGCTCTACGGCAAGAACATTTCGATGCTCCGCATGGTGATGCGGGGCGGTAACTGATCGACGGCGGAGAGACCCGACCGATGCCCGACCTGAACAACTCCTTCTTCATCGCCGCTGCCGGCATGCGCGCCCAGAGCACCCGCATCCGGGTGGTGGCCGAGAACATCGCCAACGCCGACTCGCTGTCGGCCACGGCCGACGGCCAGCCTTACCGGCGCAAGGTGGTGACGTTCCAAAATGTCTTGGATCGCTCCCTCGGCGTCGATAAGGTAGAGGTGAAGGACGTTACCAGGGACCCGTCCGACTTCAGCAAGAACTACGAACCATCGAATCCTCATGCGGATGAAGATGGTTATGTTCTGATGCCGAACGTGAACACCCTGGTCGAGATGATGGACATGCGCGAGGCGCAGCGGAGCTATCAGGCCAACCTCAACGTGATCGAGGTGACGAAGGCGATGCTCCAGTCCACAGTGGGTATTCTCCGGGCCTGATGTCTGGGCCCGGCCCCGTGTAAGCGAGGGAGCCAGGCATGGACGTTAAGCTGGCCGATGCGATCTCGGCCTATGCCAATGCCGCCAAAGGGGCGGATGGCAAGTCCCCGGCCACGGCGGGCGATACCGCCGGCGAGCACAAGAGCTTCGCGCAGATGGTCGGCGACGCGCTGGAGCAGGTCCGTGACGCGACCGCCGCCAGCGAGACGGCGACGGTCGACGCCATGAAGGGCAAGGCGGACCTGAGCGAGGTGGTGGCCGCGGTCACCAACGCGGAAGTCACCCTGCAGGGCGTGGTCGCGGTGCGTGATCGGGTGATCAACGCCTATCAGGAAATCCTCCGCATGCCGATCTGATCGGGGCGGGTGAAGGCTTCTCCGGCGGCGGACTGACGAGCAAGACCATTCGGCGCGACGTGAGTCATCCAGATCGATTCCATACCCGTTGCCCCCGCCCGACGCGGTGCCTCCGGTTAGGGGCTGAGCAATGAACGAAGCCGACGTCCTCGATATCGGCCGGCAGGCGATCTTCACCCTGGTGATGACGATCCTTCCCGTGATGGGTGTCGCCCTGGTGGTCGGCTTGCTGATCTCGTTGTTTCAGGCTCTGACGCAGATTCAGGAAATGACGCTGACCTTCGCGCCGAAGCTGGTGGCGGTGTTTCTGACGGTCGCGTTGGCGCTGCCCTACATGTTGTCGAACCTCATCGAACTGGCGCAGAGCCTGGTGGCCCGCATACCACAGCTGAGCTGAGTCCGCCGTGCTGGTCGAGTTCGTCGCGGCCCAGCTCTTTCCGTTCTTCCTCGTCTTCATGCGCATCGGCGCCGGGCTGATGCTGCTGCCGCCCTTCGGTGAAGGGACGGTGCCGGCAAGGCTCCGCCTGCATCTGGCGCTCGGCCTCACCCTGATCGTCACGCCCATGGTGGCACCGCTGATGCCCGAGCTTCCCGGCTCGGTGGCGGTGTCGGCGGGGCT
>MDTD01061063.1_pt1 | contig 18231 bp, 15 predicted proteins | sample 811221 | NCBI WGS metagenome assembly MDTD01 (sample SAMN05326646, study PRJNA326480) | marine metagenome | isolation source: seawater | place: Pacific Ocean: South West | collected 2011 | reverse complement strand
TTCTTTACTAGCCATCAGGATTTCATTGGGCGCGGCAATTATAGTTATCCCCAGCCTATAGTGAAAGAAGAATTTGTTACTTTTTTAAGATTTTATTTTATCTAGAATGCCTTGAAGGGTGTCTAGGTTATTAAAGTTTACTATAAGCTTACCTTTGCCCTTCTTGTTATGGCGTATCTCGACCGAACTCCCCAATATTTCTGATAACTCCCTTTCTAACGATGAAGTATTTGGATCAGGTGTTTTGGTTTTTTTTGAAGTTTTCTTTTTGTTGTTTGATACCTCAGCCACTAAGGCCTCACACTGTCTGACTGATAAAGATTCAGCGATTACTCTCTTTGCAAGGGAAAGTTGCTGATCATCAGTTAGTCTTAAAAGCGATCGTGCGTGACCCATTTCAATTTTTCCCTCTTCAAGCAAGGCCTGGACTTCTATGCTTAGGTTTAAAAGCCTAAGCAGGTTTGTAACCGCCGATCTCGATTTTCCAACTGCCAATCCTAGCCCCTCTTGGGATAAATTGAATTCCCTTTGAAGCCTCATTAAACCTTTTGCTTGATCCAAGGCATTCAGGTCCTCTCTCTGGAGGTTTTCTATGAGAGCAATTTTAGCAGTTTCGTCGTTGTTAAGATCCCTGACTATTGCTGGAACTGAATTAATGCCCGCAAGCTGAGCTGCTCTCCATCTTCGCTCCCCTACCACAATTTCAAACCTACCTGATGCTAGCCTCCTTACAACAAGTGGCTGAAGCACACCTTGCTCTTTAATGCTTTGGGCCAACTCCTCCAGGGTTGATTTATGCATTCTTGTTCTGGGCTGATATTGGCCTGGAGCAAGATCGTCAACTGAGATTTGTGTTACAGCTACGCCCTCGGGCTTGGGCCTGTCTCCTAGAAGGGAATCAAGCCCTGTACCGAGGCTAGATTTGTCTTTGCTCATGGTTGTTGTCTTGATACTGTTCTTCCATCCTTCCTATAAGTTCTCCGGCAAGAGCCAGATAAGCTAGTGACCCTTTTGCATTAGGCTCATAAGATAATACTGACTTACCAAAACTGGGGGCCTCAGCGAGCTTTATATTTCTGGGTATTACGGTTGAGTATAGCTCGCCAGAGAAGTGTTTCTGTAGCTCGCCCGTGACTTGTTGGCCGAGTTTGTTTCGAGGATCGAACATAGTTCTCACCACCGCTTTAAGTTGTAAGTTGTGCCCCGTACTATCGTTGAGTTGACTAACTGTTTCTAGTAATCCTGCTAGTCCTTCCAGGGCAAAATATTCACACTGCATTGGGACAAGCAAGTCGTGAGCAGCTCTTAAGCCGTTTAGAGTAAGTAAATTCAGTGAGGGTGGGCAATCTATAATAATGTAATCATAGTCATCTTTCTTGTTGGAAAGATAGTCTAAAAGGGCCCTCTCTTGGCCGCCGCCTCCGCGCAGATAGGATTCGGCCGCTATGAGCTCGGGGCCTGATGGCATGATGTCGTACCCCAATTCAGTCTTAAAGATTGCTTGTCCGCTGGTTCCCATTAGGGCGGTCGCTGACCCTTGGGTTTGGTTGCATTTCTTTAAACCAGAGCCGGTTGTTGCGTTGGCTTGGGGGTCCAAGTCTATCAATAAAACAGAGCGCTTCATTGCATGCAGTGATGCGGCTAAATTAACAGCAGTTGTGGTTTTCCCAACTCCACCTTTTTGATTTGCTATTACTAATGTATTAACCATTTTTGTGTACTGCTTCTATTGTAACCAAGATACGCGTCTTGTCTTTCGCTTTTGAGGGAAATTTGTCTATTTTTTTTACAATATATGGTGGGGGAAGGTTCTCCGTCTCGAACTGGTCTTGTGTTTTCATCAAACGCAGAGAGGTGTTGCTGTTTTGAAACAGGTGTTTAGTAAGATCTATTATTGATTCGGTTGTTCCAACAGCGCGGCATACAATGTCTAGGTTTTGAGGAAAATGACCTGCGGTTATGTCTTCTATTCTTTGGTTGTAAACGGTTACATTAGAAAGCTTTAGCTTTATTGAAACATTCAACAGAAATGCGCTTTTTTTTGTATTACTCTCTACCAAAAAAAAATTTTTGTCGGGGTTGGATATTGCTAACGGGATTCCAGGAAGGCCACCGCCACTGCCCAAATCAATAACATTGTCACCTAAGAAAGGAGAAATGGAAAGGGAGTCGTTTATGTGTTCTTCTAGATTTTTGGCTTGGTTTTTTGAAACGAGGTTGTGTGTGCGATTCCAGGACACTAAAAGTGATTTATATGAAGAGATTTGTTCTTTTTGGTTACTGTCCAAGTGTTTGTCTTTCTTTTTTCAGGTGGACCATCAACAAGGATATAGCTGCAGGGGTAACTCCTGGAAGTCTCGATGCCCGGGCAAGACTTTCGGGTTTTGCTTCTGATAGTTTTTGTTTTACCTCGTTGGAAAGCCCTACTACTCTTTCAAAATTTAAAGTTTTTGGGATGGGTGTGTTTTCGTTTCTTTGAAGTCTTTCTATGTCTGTTTTTTGTCTTTTTATATAACCTTCATATTTAACATGTGCCTCAACCTCGTCCACGGCGTTTGATGGCAACAATTCTTCACCCTGAGGTAGGTAAGAATGAAAAACTCGTGGACGTTTTAAAATTTCGTAGAGGCTAGTGTTGGTTGAGATTTTCTCTCCAGATAGCTGTTCTAGCTTTTTTGCTTCTTTTGAGTTGGGTTTAAGTTTTTCTTCCTTTAGACGAACGATCTCTTTGGTCGTAGATTGCTTCTTATCCAAATATTTTTCCCAAAGAAGGTCGGGGACTATCCCAAGGTTTCGACCCTTTTTTGTTAGACGCATATCGGCATTATCTTCCCGAAGAATTAGCCTATATTCAGCTCTGCTGGTGAACATCCTGTAAGGTTCTTTTGTCCCTAGGCTCACCAAATCATCTATTAAAACCCCTATGTAGGCCTCGTCCCTTCTAAGCTCAAATGTTCCTTCTTGTTTTACGCTCATAGAGGCATTTATTCCTGCCATAATTCCTTGGGCTGCAGCCTCCTCGTAACCCGTTGTTCCATTAATCTGTCCGGCGAAATAGAGGCCAGATATTGCCTTAGTCTCGAGCGTGTGCTTTAAGCCTGTGGGATCAAAATAGTCGTACTCTATTGCGTATCCAGGTCTAACTATTTCAGCATTCTCAAATCCCTGAATTGATTCTATCAAGGCTTTCTGAGCCTTAAATGGGAGGCTTGTTGATATTCCATTGGGGTAGATCAAGTCTGAATTCAAACCCTCCGGCTCAGCAAATATTTGGTGTGAATCTCTTTCAGAAAACCTCATTACCTTGTCCTCAATTGAAGGACAGTAACGAGGACCGACACCTTCTATCACTCCAGAATACATAGGCGATTCATCAAGATGATTCAGAATAATTTCGTGGGTTTTTTTGTTTGTACGGGTCATAAAACAGTCTAACTGTCTTGGTCTATCCTCTTCTTTTGAAATATAAGATAAAAGAGGTGTTGGGATGTCTCCGGGTTGTGGTGTTAAAAGCGACCAATCAATAGTGTTTTTGTTTAACCTGGGAGGAGTTCCTGTCTTCAACCTGCCGACTTTAAGGTTTAGGCTTCTTAGTTTAGAGGCCAACATGTCACTAGATGGGTCGCCCACTCGACCGCCAGGGGACTGCTCAAGGCCTGTATGCATCACCCCTCCAAGAAATGTGCCGGTAGTTAAAATTATTGTCTTTCCAAATATCTCAACTCCATCTTCGGTGTGAATAGATTTAATGGTTGAGTTTTGAATAGTTACATCTACGACCGATCCTTCTTTTATTGTAAGATTTTTTGATTTGCTAAGTGTCTGTTGAATAAACGATTTGTAAAGCCCTCTATCGGTTTGAACTCTTGTAGCTCTAACAGCCTGGCCTTTTGTAGAGTTTAATACTCGGTAATGAATACCTGCAGAATCTGCCGCCCTCGCCATTAAACCACCTAGCGCATCAACCTCTTTTGCAAGATGACTTTTACCTATCCCCCCAATCGCCGGGTTACATGACATTTCGCCTATTTTGTTTTTATCATGGGTGATAAGTAATGTATTAACACCAAAACGTGACGCGACATCTGCTGCTTCTACACCAGCATGGCCACCCCCTATAACAACGACATCAAACTTATTCACAACCTATAAAAATAAAATTTTGTTTTCTTTGGATATGTATTTTATATTAATTTGTTATTATTAGTGATTCAGCCCTCTGTGGGTAACCTTATCAAACCCCTTTAGATTCAGAAAAAAATAAAAGCAAAACCTTGCTGGAAAGTTTAATAAATTCTGAAGTCAAGTTTGTATGACTTGTGAGCAAAAAATTCTTTACACAAAACAAAAATGTGTATGCACAACCTTTGCACAACTACTTACCTATACAAAATTCAGAAAAGATCTCGCCCAACAAATCATCTGAACTCATAGGTCTCAATATATCGCCGAGGTGATGGTGTGCAGACCTCAAATTCTCCGCAACCAATTCCAAAGCCTCACCTTCATTCAAAGACGCAATCGAATCTATTAGCAACTCTGCAGCTAAGCCCAAGGATTCTTCGTGCCTTTTCCTGGAAAGAAAAGCTGTCTCACTACCCTCATCAACACCTAAAAATACTGTTATAGCTTTCAATAAATCTTGAATACCCTGCCCTGTTGCAGAGGATACATAAAACTTTTTATTTTCATGGGTGGGCAATTCTTCTTTGAGATCACATTTATTCATAACAACAATATGCTCTCCAAGATCAACAGCAAATTCTTTTACATCAGTTACGTCCTGTACCAGCAAGGTTAAATTGGAGTCTTTAACAACCCCTAAGGATCTATTAATGCCTTCCTTTTCTATATCAGAATCAGGATTAGTTCTAACACCAGCTGTATCAATAAACTCAACAACCACCCCGCCCACATTTACCACCACCCTAACCAGATCTCTTGTGGTACCCGGCACATCAGAAGTTATAGCAACATCATTTTTGGCTATCACATTTAGTAAAGTCGACTTACCCGCATTTGGGGGTCCCACAATTGCTATCGAATAGCCCTCTCTAAGCTTAATACCGTCTCTAACACCCGAAAGCAATTCAGACACTTCATCCGAGTAATCTTTTAAGTTTAGTCTTACATTATCAAGAAGATTTGTATCAACCTCTTCTTCAGGAAAATCTATATTTGCCTCTATAACAACCCTTGCTTTAACAACTCCATCTATTAGGCGATTAACTTGTTCTGAGAACCTCCCTGTCAGGGAAGCATTAGCTGCTAAAACCGCGCTTTTGCTTTGTGCGTTGATTAGATCAGACACGGATTCAGCCTGAGCTAAATCTATTTTGTTGTTGAGGAAAGCTTTTTTTGTAAACTCTCCCGGTTCTGCAACAGCAGCTCCCATCGCAACAGCCTCATCAATAACCATAGCAACTATTGTAGGATTACCATGACAATGAAACTCCACCACATCCTCCCCCGTATAAGAATGAGGGGACTGAAAAAAGACCACCATTCCTGAATCAAGCACCTCACCATTTTGAGACGAAATAGAACACTTTTTGAATTTCCACGGCTCAGAAAGCTCACCACACATTTTTTCTGCAATTGACCTAGAGTCTTTACCAGACATTCTAACAACCGAAACCCCACCTCTACCTGCAGCAGAAGCAGAAGCAATTATTGTCCTTGTGCTCAATTTAAGAAGAAACTACCTTACGCGAGTACCACCATTGTTGAAAAATCTGAATTAACATATTTACCAGCCAATAAAGTACAAGACCCGAAGGGAACCAGGCAAAAATCACCGCAAAAATCAAAGGAAAAAATTTCATCATTTGAGCTTGCATGGGGTCGGCATTAGGAGGAGTTGGGGTTAATTTCTGTGATAAATACATGCCCGCACCGTTGAGTATTGGCAGAACAAAATAAGGATCCATTGCAGACAGGTCGTCTATCCACAAGAAAAAAGGAGAATGTCTTAGTTCAACAGTTTCAAGCAAAACCCAGTAAAAAGCTAAAAAGAAGGGCATCTGGGCCAACATAGGCAGACAACCCCCAAGAGGATTTACACCCTCTTTTTTGTAGATTTCCATCATTTCTTGGCTCATTGCCTGTCTATTGTCACCGTGTTTTTCTTGAAGGAGTTGCAACCTAGGCGCAAGCTCACGCATTTTACCCATAGAAACATAAGCCTTAGCAGAAAGGGGCCAGGTTGCAATTTTCAAGACCACCGTTAAAAATATAATTGCAAGACCCCAGTTGTTAAAAATACTGTGACCCAGATCTAACAACCAATACATAGGCTTGCCCAACCACCATAAAAAACCATAATCAACAGTCAAATCAAGATTTTCCTCAATCTCAGACAACTGTTTCGGCAGCTTAGGACCCACGTATAACGTGTTTTTAGTAGCGGCAGACTCTCCATAGGATATAAGAAAATCCCTTGAAGTATAACCTAACGAATATCTACCAGATTTATCGCCATACCTGCCCTGATACAAGTATTCTTCGTTTTGGTCAGGAATCCAGGCAGACAAAAAGTAATGTTGTATAAGCGCAACCCATCCTCCAACAGATTTGTTTTGATAAGAAGAATCTCTTATATCATCAAAGTCATATTTTTCGTATGTGTCTTTAGTAGAAGAAAAAACAGGTCCAAGGTAGGTGTACATTAATCCCCCTTCTTCAACCACAGAGCTATCTCTCTCTATAACAACATAAGGGGTTACCGAAACCTGTTCTTCCATAGAGGAACGCACTACGTCCTCAACAATAATTTTATATCCAGTGACAGGCATATCAATTTTTCTTATAAACGACATTCCCTTAGAGGAACCTTCTAGTGTGTAGATGGTTCCACCATCACCCATCCTCTCTTGAGAGATTTTTGAAAATTCAGGATTCAAGTAACCTTGAGACCTTGTATAAAACCCACTGTTTGCAAAGTAAATATTTTCTCTATTTAAGTCCTCGTCATAAGTTGGACCGAGGACTACGAACGGCTCTTGAGAGTCTTTTGTTTTAGATATTGTATTAAGCCGTGAAAGCTCAAATCTTCCTGTTACAGGGTCCAAATATAGGGACAGGTTTTCGTTCTTAATCTCATAATAACTCCTCTTTTCTGACATTACCTCTTCTTTTGATTCACCCAGAGAGGAGAGAGGCTCTAGGGGTTGTGATAGTAAGGGCTCACTATCGCTTATAGGGTTAATGCTTATGTCTTCAGAATAATCTTTATCATTGCTGGGCGAGTCTACTGGCCACTGTAAAAGCAAATAATAAAGCGTTATGCCTATGGCTATTATTAGTGAAGTTTTAATTACGTCCATGCTTGTCCCTCCTAGGAACATTGTCTATGCCACAACCGCCCCAAGGGTTGCATCTTAATATTCTTTTTATGGATAAATATCCTCCCCTAAAGAGACCGTGAACCGACAGAGCCTCCACAGCATATTGAGAACACGTTGGATAAAATCTACAGTTTTGTCCCAAGAGCGGACTGAGAAATTTTTGATAAACCTTTATGATCTTTATTAGCAACCTACTTATCATTATTTTGTTTGAAATTTGTTCCAAATATCCTCTAGATCTTTTTGAAGATCTTTTTCTTTTCCTTTAAGATTTTTTTTAACATACACAACAAAATCTCTAGGAGGCAATTCTAAAACCTTTGAGAGAAAACTTCCCTTTATTTTTCTCTTAATATTGTTTCTGTCCACAGCAAGTTTGGTGTCTTTTTTTCTAATTGCTACACCTATTCTTGCAATGCCGTGATCATTTGTTTTAGAGAGAACAAGAACGTTTTTAGTAGAATATTTTTTATCTGGACAAGAAAAGATTTCCTGGAAGCCCTCTTTAGAGGGTATAGAGCGCTTGGCGGCCATTCTAGACCGTTAGAGATAGTCTCCCTTTTTTTCTCCTATTGCTAAGAACTTTTTTTCCACCCAAGGTAGAGTTTCTTGCACGAAAACCATGTGTCCTTGCTCTTTTTATTCTGCTGGGCTGATAAGTTCTTTTCATAGTGTTTAAAAGGTAATTGGGTTGCGCATGATAGAGTTTTTGTGAAGCTAAAACAAGCAAAATGTTTAAAACAATATATTAACAACTTATCCACAATTAAAATCTGTGTTTACTCTGTGGATAACTTTGTGTATTTATATATAATCGAACTAATGACTGATTTACACTTTTGGGGAGAATGTAAGAAAACTTTAGAGCGAGATTTGCCAGTTGAGGAGTATTCTACATGGATTGCCCCGCTTACACTAGAACAAAATAATGGCTCAAACCCACTGTCTTACAGCGTTTTGGCCCCTAACAAGTTTATATCTGACTGGGTTGAAGACAATTATGGACCTACTATTAAAGAGAGGCTGTCTGCAATTACTAGCAACAGAGATTTAAATCTTAATTTTGAGATATTCGTGGACTATCACGAGAAGCAGCCCGCAGACGTTGCACCGCAAGAGCCGCTAGAGCTAGACGAAATAAACACAACAGCCTCGCCGGGGCCACTAAAGAGTAATCTGATAGAAAACTTTACCTTTAAATCTTTTGTGGAGGGAAAGTCTAATCACATAGCTTTAGCCGCCTCTAGACAAATTGGGGATGGTTTAAAAAACTCTTATAACCCTCTATTTATTTATGGGGGGGTTGGACTAGGAAAAACTCATTTGATGCATGCGGTTGGAAATGAAATCCTGAGCAAGGACCCATCAAAAAAAATCGCCTATGTTCATTCCGAGAAATTCGTGAGTGATATGGTAAAATCACTACAGTTAGGTGCAATTAATGAATTTAAGCAATACTACAGAACTCTAGATGCTCTTTTAATTGATGATATTCAGTTTTTTGCAAAAAAAGAACAATCCCAAGAAGAGCTTTTTCATACTTTCAATTCTCTTCTAGAAAAGGGAAGTCAGATGATTCTAACTTGTGACCGTTACCCAAAAGAAATAGACGGTTTAGAAGACAGACTAAAGTCTAGACTAGGATGGGGCCTGCCGGTTGTAATTGAACCCCCAGAACTAGAGACACGTGTTGCAATTTTGTTGAGCAAAGCTGAATCCATGAATCATGAGCTTAATGAAGAATCCGCTTTCTTTATAGCTCAAAAAGTAAGATCTAATGTTAGAGAGCTAGAAGGGGCCTTGAAGAGAGTAATAGCAAATTCAAACTTTACCGGAAGGCCCATCACCGTTGACCTGATAAAAGACTCATTGAAAGATTTGTTGGCCATACAGGCTCGCCAAGTAAGTGTGGAGAATATACAAAAAACCACTGCAGAATATTACAACATTAAGATGAGCGATATTCTCTCTAAAAGAAGAAGCAGATCTGTTGCCAGACCAAGGCAAATGGCCATGTTTTTAGCTAAAGAACTTACAAATTATAGCCTTCCTGAAATCGGTGAGTCTTTTGGAGGCAGGGATCACACAACAGTAATACACGCCTGCAAAAAGATAAATGAACTTAGATCATCAAACCTTGATATAGAGGAGGATTATAGGAAACTTTTAAGGGTTTTGACTATATAATAGCCATATGAAATTCATTGCTGAAAAGTCACAAATAGTTGATTCACTTCAAAATGCAGCTGCTGTTGCAGAAAGGCGTCAGACCATACCAATTTTAGCCAACTTACGCTTAAAGATAGTTGAGGGAAAGTTAGAAGTAACTGCCACAGACTTAGAGATTCAAATAAAAACCTATTCGGATTTAATTGAAATTCAGGAAGAGGGCGAAACTACTGTATCTGCCAGGAAAATGTCAGAGCTTTGCAGGTCTTTACCAGAAGGAGAGAATGTTAACTTTTCTCTATCTAATGGAAAGTTGACTGTGAGTTCCAGCAACTTCCATGCTGATTTTGCAACAATATCTTCAGATGATTTTCCAGAAATTGAAATTAGCGAGGAACAAGTTCCTGTATCTTTAGAATCTAATGTTTTAAAAAGAATACTCTCAAAAACTTCATTCTCTATGGCATCCCAAGATGTCAGATATTACTTGAACGGAATGTTGTTAGAAATAAATGGCAACAAGATAAATGGTGTTGCAACAGATGGCCACAGACTGGCATATTCTTCTGCAGCCACTAGAAATTCTGAAGCCGATATGAGAAATATACTTCCTCGCAAAGCTGTGCTTGAGCTTGCCAAGCTGCTTTCAGCTGGTGACGATACAATTAATCTTCTGATAGGTCCTTCGTATGTGGTTATTAGAACAGATAATTTAAGCTTCTCTAGCAAGCTCATTGACGGAAAGTATCCAGATTATGACAAAGTTTTCCCTACAGGTGATCCGCTACCCTTAGAGATAAGCAAGGAAGTGCTTCAATCTGCTTTATCAAGAGCATCTGTCCTATCTAATGAAAAATACAGAGGTGTACGATTTCAGCTCTCTGAGAACAAACTAAAACTTACAGCAAACAACCCTGAACAAGAGTCTGCCGAAGAGGAACTAGACGTTGTCTACCAAGGTTCGGAATTAGAGGTGGGATTTAATATAGGATATCTCCTTGACGTATTAAATTCAATAGAAACAGAGAAAGTTAAATTCGAATTTTATGGAGAAGATTCTAGTTGCATTATAAAAGAAAGCAATTCAGAAGATGATGTATATGTCATTATGCCTATGAGGCTCTGATGCCACTTAAAAGGCTCCAGCTAAAGAACTTTCGTTTATTTCAAGATAATCTTTTTACCTTCTCCGACAGGACCAATCTAATTCTTGGAGAAAACGGTTCTGGAAAAACATCTATCCTGGAGTCGATAAGCATTCTTTTTTTAGGAACCTCATTCCGAACAAAAGAAACAAAAGAGTGCATTAATACCAGTAAGAATTCTTTTAGTATCACAGGAAAGGGGACATTAGATAATAAAGAACTTGATCTTTCAGTTAGCAATGGACTGAATATAAGAATAAATTCCTATAGAAAGATTGAAGGCGCTGCTGTAAAAAAGGAAGATCTTTATTTCCTGCAGATTGTAATGGCTAAAAATCTTAGAATGATTGATGGCGAGCCAGAAATTAGAAGAGATTATTTTCATGAACTGATGTTTCACGTGAAACCTGCTACAAAAAAACTTTATAATGACTACCAAAGAGCTTTAAAACAGCGAAACAAGTGCCTGAAACAAAAACTTGCCAAATCTGAATTATCAATATGGAGTCAGAAGCTGGCTGAATTAGGGCTTGAATTGAGTTTGGAGCAGTATAGTTTCTTTCAGTCTTTCAAGAAATATAATATTCAAAGCATAGATGAAATTGTTAAATCCGGAAAATTTAACTTTCTAGACAATTTCAATGTAACCTTTTCTAAAGGGTGGGAAAGGTCTAAAAAGCTTCAAGAGTCTTTTGGGGATTCGCTCGATAAAGACAAGGCAATTGGTTATACATCGAAAGGTCCTCATAGAATGGACATAACCTTCCAAGTAAATAACAAAAAAGCAGCTTCAAATCTTTCCAGAGGACAGCTTAAGATATTGATTTTATTGATTTTTTTAATAAATATCAAACTGATAAAGAAAATTACACAAAGGGAAACTTTGTTGATGATTGATGATCTAGGTTCAGAGTTAGACGTACAGAATTTACGCTCTTTGATTGAACAGATTATTTTAAGTGAAAACCAAATAGTATTGACCGGTATAGAAGGCGAAGAGATGCATCAATCTATTAAAAAATTGACAAATTTTACGCAGATTAATCTCTGATTTTGTATTAAAATATATAGATGCCGACTAAGAAAAAATCTGCTGCATCGAAAACTACCAAAGCCCCAAAAAAAGCTCAAAAAAAAGCTCCCAAAAAAACCAATCCTGACTCTTACGATTCGTCAAGCATCACAGTGCTCAAAGGGCTGGAGGCAGTCAAAAAAAGACCTGGTATGTATATAGGAGACACAGATGATGGAACAGGTCTGCATCATATGGTCTATGAAATTGTAGACAATTCAATTGACGAAGCGCTGGCCGGACATTGCGACGAAATCACAGTAAAAATTATTGCGGATGATTGTGTGTCCGTTTCGGATAATGGAAGAGGCATACCAACCGACATGCATGAAGAAGGCATGTCTGCTGCTGAAGTAATCATGACAAAATTACATGCAGGCGGTAAATTTGACGATAATTCTTACAAAGTTTCTGGTGGTCTGCATGGCGTTGGAGTTTCTGTTGTTAATGCCCTATCAGAGGACCTCAAGCTAACCATTCACAGGGGCGGAAAAATCCATGAACAAGAATACGCTGATGGAGCGCCCAAGGGAAAGTTAAAAGTTACAGGCAAAACAGATAAAACAGGAACAGAAGTAACATTCGTACCATCTCCAACCACCTTCTCAGATATCAATTTCCAATATGACGTTCTTGAAACAAAACTAAGAGAGTTGTCTTACTTGAATGCTGGTTTAAAAATAATTCTTATAGATGAAAGAAGTTCTAAGAAAATTGAATTTTTTCACAAAGGCGGCTTGGCTGAATTTGTAACTTTCCTAAACACAAAAAGAACAACCGTTAATTCCGTTTTTCATTTTGTAAAAGAAGCTGCCGAAGGAATAACAATAGAAGTTTCCCTTCAATGGAATGACGGTTACCAAGAAAATATTCAATGTTATACAAATAATATTAAACAGCGAGACGGAGGGACCCACCTTGTTGGGTTTAGAACCGCTCTTACACGCACACTGAATAACTACATGGAAAAGGAGGGCATGAACAAAGAAAAGGTTTCTACCTCCGGCGATGATGCTAGAGAAGGATTGGTTGCCGTTGTCTCGGTAAAGGTTCCTGATCCTAAATTTTCTTCTCAGACAAAAGATAAACTTGTTTCTTCTGAAGTTAGGCCGGCTGTAGAGCAAGAAACCTATAAAGCTTTAACAGAATATCTATTAGAAAATCCTGCCGAAGCTAAGTTGATAGCTACAAAAATTATTGAAGCAGCAAGAGCCAGAGAGGCCGCAAGAAAAGCAAGAGAACTTACAAGAAGAAAGGGAGTGTTTGAGGGAGGAGGATTGCCAGGTAAGCTGTCAGACTGCCAAGAGAAAGATCCTGCAAAGAGCGAAATCTACCTTGTTGAGGGAGAGTCTGCTGGTGGGTCTGCAAAACAAGGGAGAGATAGACATTTCCAAGCTATACTCCCACTAAAAGGAAAGATTCTTAATGTAGAGAAGGCAAGACTAGATAAAGTGCTCTCTTCAGAAGAAATTATAATTTTAATATCTGCTCTGGGTTGCGGGATTAAGGGAGAAGATTGGCAAGAAGAAAAGTTAAGGTATCACAGAATTATAATCATGACTGACGCCGATGTAGACGGCTCACACATCAGAACATTGCTATTGACTTTATTTTACCGTCAGATGCCAGAACTAATTGAGAAGGGTTACATATATATCGCTCAGCCTCCACTATATAAATTAAAGAAGGGCAAACAAGAAACATATGTTAAAGACGACTCTGAACTAAGAGAGCTTTTAGTGGCCGAAATATTAGATGATGCAAAATTAGTCCTTAACAAAAAGGGCGAATCCATCACGGGTCCAGCCTTAGGAAAATTTATTTCCCAACACGAAAAAGTTCAAAACACTTTGAACGGTTTGACTCATATATATCCTGTTGAGCTTTTAGAAGGAATTAAACACACCCATCTTCTTAAAGGCTTGGAAAATGATAAAGAGGTAAAAAAATGGGCTTCTTCTTTAGAAAAATATCTCAATGAGAAAGCTGAGCAAGGTTCGTCTTGGAAGGTTAGCACAAAAAAGAAAGAGGGTTCGGATCTGTTAGAGCCTAACATTGCTTTATTGAGACACGGAACCGAGTCACAATGGAACCTGAATAAAGCCTTTTTTAAATCTAAAGCTTACAAAGACATAGCAACCCACGGCTCCGATATGGCCGACATGTTTAACTCAGATAGTCATTTTGAAATAAATGGAAAAAGCATTGCTGTAGATAATTTTGCCCACGCACTTGAAGAAGTTTTACAAATATCAGAACGATCATTCACTAAATCAAGGTACAAAGGACTGGGAGAAATGAATGCGGAGCAGCTGTGGGATACTACAATGAATCCAGATATGCGTATCTTAGGTCAAGTCAGCATAGAGGACGCTCTGGCGGCAGATGAACTTTTCCATGCTTTGATGGGAGATGAAGTTGAACCAAGAAAAGAGTTTATAGATGAGAACGCTAAGCTTGTTGTAAATTTAGACGTTTGAACTAGCTTTTATTAAGTTTCCTTTCTACCCATTGCTGAACTTCTTCTGCTGACTTTTTAGAGTCTTCCACAAAAAAAGGTTCTCCAATGTAAAGATTAATAGTACCTGTTTTTTTAATAAATTTATGAGCTGGCCAGCAATCGCCAGAGTTATGACATAGAGGCAAGATTTTCACATTATTTCTCTTTGCAAGCTCGAACCCACTTCTGGCATATTTACCAACCCTTCCCGCCTTTACTCTGGTTCCCTCAGGAAATAAAAGAACATACAAACCCTTTTTAAGCCTCTCTGAACCCTCTTCCAGAGTTTGAACTATTGCTTCTTTTGGCTTACCTCTATTTATGGCAATTGGATGCAGCATTTTCATTGCCCAACCCCAAAGTGGAATATATAAAAGTTCTCTTTTCAACAAGGTACAAAGCGGATGAAACAAATATTGCATGGAAAATGTTTCCCATTGTCCTTGATGATTTGAGACTATTACGCAAGGACTACTAGGTAAGTTCTCATGTCCTATTACGTTCACTTTAATCCCACAAGTTAAGTGTAAGTACCAGTTAGTAAATTTTGGCCATAGCGCAAAAAGCTTGAGTCTTTTCTCTAGGCCAATGAATGGCCCTATGACACAGGCCATTATGCTTGCTACAAACCCAGAGCCTAAATAGCCAAAATAAAATATAGTTGACCTAAGAATTGTCACTTTTGTTATTTGTTATATATTTTGCCGCATCTAACAAATTATCAAAGCAATGTTCTGCGGGAGGGCTATTTGGCGTGCCAACTACCTTCTCTCCATAACCACCAGTTTTAATTAAAAGAGGAATGCATCCATGATTTCTGCCTGCCAAGACATCAGATTCTTTATCTCCAATAAAATATTTCCCCTTTAAATTAATCCCTAAATGACTTTCAATCTCCAACAATAAGCCAGTTTCTGGCTTTCTACATTTACACAAACTTTCTGGAGCGTGAGGACAGTAAGCAATATATTCTATCTCTCCACCAACTTCATCTAAAAGTGCAACCATATAGTTATGTATTGCTGCCAATTCAAGATCTGTAATTATTTCTTTCTCAATACATGCTTGGTTAGTAGCTATAGCAATTTTATATCCTTTTTGATTGAGTAGCGCTATAGCTTCTAAGCTACCCTCGATCGGCTTAAAGTCTTCAGGTTTAGTAACGTATGTCATGAGGTCAACATTTATTACACCATCCCTATCCAAGACAATAAATTCTGCCATTATCTATTAAATATTATACTTTTGAACCAAATAGGGTCTAATATCGTCTAAATGCAATCTTTCTTGATTCATTGTATCTCTGTCTCTAATAGTATATGTATTGTCTTCTATACTCTGAAAATCAACGGTGATACATGCAGGTGTACCAATTTCATCATGTTTTCGATAACTTTTACCGATGTTACCGGTATTTTCTAGCAATACTCTTCCTGCAACAGCTTTTTGCAATTTAATTTTAATTTCTCTAGATGCATTAACTATCGCTTGATCATTTCTTTTTAAAGGAATTACTGCTAATTTTATTGGAGCTAGATGGGGTTTAAGGTTTAAAACTGTCCTGTTTTTATCTCCTTCAAGATCTTCAACTTTATAGGCTTCATTTAAAATAGCCAAAAACCCTCTATCTACCCCCGCAGAAGGCTCTATTACATAAGGAACTATCCACTCTTTGGTGCTTAGGTCTTGTATAGCTAATTTGGCATTAGATTGTGTATTTTTCTCTACTTTGGCATTTATGTTTAGATCTTCTTGCCCTTTCGTATGCGATCCAAGATCAAAATCCGTTCTATTGGCTATGCCTTCTAACTCTTCTAATCCATGTGGGTATTTATACATTATATCCACGGTGGCTTTAGAGTAATGTGCAAGTTCATCTCCAGGAACGTGATAGAGTTCTAACTTTTCTTTGTCAATGCCTTGTTCTTGCCACCAGTCAAGCCTTAGATCAGTCCACCTTTTGTGCCATTCTTCGTCCTCTCCTGGCTTTACAAAAAACTCCAGCTCCATTTGTTCAAACTCCCTGACCCTGAATATGAAGTTTCTAGGTGTTATTTCGTTTCTAAAGGCTTTACCCATCTGTGCAATACCAAATGGAAGAGGGTGGGGTGTAGAATCAAGAACATTTTTGAAATTGGTAAAAATATTTTGAGCTGTTTCTGGTCTGAGGTAAGCAAATGAATTGCCATCTTCTACTGGTCCAACATTGGTTTTGAACATCAAATTAAAGGGCCTCGGTTCAGTTAAATCTTCTGAACCACACCCTGGACATTTGCCATCTTCAACATGATCTGCCCGCCATCTTGATTTACAACTTCTGCAGTCCAGCAATGGATCAGAAAATGTATCTTCATGACCAGAGTATTTCAGGACTAACGGATTGGTTAGAATTGAAGAATCTATACCTTCGATATCATCTCTATCGTATATCATGGACTTCCACCAAGCCCTTTTTAAATTATTTTTGAGCTCAACACCTAGAGGTCCATAATCATACAACCCCTGAAGACCTCCGTAGATTTCATTAGATTGAAATATAAAACCGCGTCTTTTGCAGAGCGATACAAGATCTTCCATTGTATGATTATTCATATTGTTAGTAAGTGCTTACTATTATAAAATTATCTTTTATATATGGATTGAAGACTAGTTCTCTTAAATTTTTTATATTCCCAAGCATACTGTCCAGGTAGCTCCATTATACATTTTTCAAACTCTATATTCATTCTATCTATGCCCTCCTGAGTCCCCTGTTTTAAATTTACACTTTCTTTAAAATGAATTACAAACCCTGAAGCATTTTTTTTCCTCTCACAATACATTAAGTGAACCTTACAATCAGTTTTCTCCTGTAATTTAGGCAAAAGCGTCATAGAATAAATCTCTTTGTTAAAGAACTTTGAAAAACTTCCATTGCCTTTTTTTGGAACCTGATCAGACGCAATTGCAATTATTTTTTTTTCTTTAAGGGCAGAAAGAATTTTGCGAATTCCGCTTCCATCAGCGGGTACCATTTTGACACCTGCATGATTCCTAGATTTTGTAATTACTCTATCAAGAGTAATACTTTTAGGTTTGGTGTAAGGAATGGTTATTTCAAACTTAGATCCTAAATAATTTATCAGGATTTCTATGTTTCCTAAATGGGGCGTGAACAACAAAACACCTTTGTTTTGTGAAATAGAGTTTTTTATAAGGTCAAAATTTCTAACCTCAATAAATTGTCTATCTTTGATATATTTTTTTGAGCCCCATACCATCCCGCTCTCTAAGACGTTCATAGAACTGTGAAAAAGACTTTCTCTTAAGAGTTTATTAAGTTCTCTGCGGGCCAGGTCAGGGAAAACAAAATTAAGATTTTCAAAAGAAATTCTTTTATGTTTATTGGGCGTTAAATAGAAAATCAAACCCATTAACTTTCCAATTTGGTAAAGAGCTCTATATGGTATTAACTCTATAGCTATTAAAAATATGCGATAAAACAATCCATAAAGTGACATTTCTTGCTTAATTCCTCCAGAAAGCAGGTGTGAAAAGCAAAAGCAGAGTAAATATTTCTAGCCTACCAAGCAACATGGCTATACAGAGAGCAAGCTTAGATCCGTCTGTTATTTCTTTATAGTTATCAGATACAGCTCCAAGACCCGGCCCTAGGTTATTTAAAGTAGCTCCAACGGCCGAAAACGCAGTGAGAAAGTCATTACTTTGAGAAAGTAAGAACATTAGAATAATAAGAAAGGTTGCAACATATACAGCAAAAAAGCCCCAAACAGATTCAGAAACTCTAGGATCTAGAGACTTCTTACCAAATTTAATCGTTACAACAGCATTGGGGTGAATTAACTTGGTTATCTCACTTGAGCCCTGTCTAATAAGAATTAAAGCTCGAATCACTTTAATGCCACCTCCAGTAGAACCGGCACATGCACCTATAAAGGCAGCAATTAAAAGCATAATAGGAACAAATAGAGGCCAGTTCGAATAATTTGAAGTCAAGAA
>MDTD01004716.1_pt1 | contig 18231 bp, 12 predicted proteins | sample 811221 | NCBI WGS metagenome assembly MDTD01 (sample SAMN05326646, study PRJNA326480) | marine metagenome | isolation source: seawater | place: Pacific Ocean: South West | collected 2011 | reverse complement strand
TATTCTCCATCCACATCATATTTATTAGATTTATGTCCCATATATATAACTGACTGAGTTGCTCCTGGTTTATCTATTAGATAGATTTGTGTAGGACCATCTTCAGGATATTCAAATTTATTTAGTATTTCAAAACTTTCTTTATTCTTCCAATCCTTTAAAAATGATAATTTATTTAGGATGTCCTCTTTTGAAATATCCCCGACTACAGTAATTGTACTTACAGATGGACAGTAATAGCTATTATAAAACTCTTCAACATGTTTTATTTTTATTTTATTAATAGTTTTATCCGATGGTGTATATCCGTCTGGAGTATTACCAAATAGTACTTCCCTAAATTTGTTTGAAGCTATATATTGTGCAGATTTTTCTTGAGAATTTAAAAACTCTACTTGTTGTTTTTTTATTGTTTTTAATTCATCTTTATTAAAGTTAGGATTAAATAGTTTCTCCTCTAGTAATTTTAAAGTTTCATCAATTTTTTTTGTGAATGAAGAGACAAAAATTGTAGTAGAATTTCCGCTAGAAGAAAAGGAAATTTCAGACCCTAGTTTTGATAAAGATTTCTCCATTTCTTCAGTACTGAAGTTTACAGTACTTTTATTCATAAGTTCAGCTGTGATTCCAGAAAGACCTAATTTCTTTTTATCTTCTAAGTAATTCCCGCCATCTATCTTTATTTGGATAAATACTTTTGGTAACTCTGAATATTCTGTACCTATTATTTTTATTCCATTATTAAATTCTGATTTGTAATAATCAGGTATGTTAGGAGCTTTTGGTGTTTTAGGTTCAGGTTGTTCAGATCGACAACACTTATCATATTCACCTTCTGATTTTTTATAGACTAAGCCTTTGTATTGAGGATCTTCTTTCAATATTAAATTAGAGTTTGGGTTAAAACTCTCCAATACTAATTCTTCATCTGAAAAAGGATTTTTAGGGCTTACATTCATTATTACAGCATTTCTGTTTTTTATGTATTGCTTATATACTCTCATAACATCTTCTCTTGTTACATTATTATATCTTTTCATTTCAGATGTTATATTATATTTTCCTTTTCCTAGCCATTCCCATGATGAAATAGAATTAACCTTTGATGATAGCGACATCTTACTATTTAAAATTTCTGATTCTATTTTTGTTTTCACCATAGATAGCTCCTCATCTGTAAAACCTTGCTCTTCCCAATCTAAAATGGTAGATCTAATTTGAGATTCTATGTCGTTAAAGTAAAGTCTTTCGTCCTCTCCAAATTTTGGATAGGAAAGAACAATGAATTGAAACTCCCCAGACAGTTCTCTACATGGGTGTTGAACTCCAGCTTGTATTGCTTTTTCATTTTTTACAAAGTTTTTATAGAAAATAGAACCATTGCCATCTCCCATCAGAGAAGCTAAAATATCTAGTGCAGCCTCGTCTTTGTGATAATGTGGAACTGTTGGAAAAACAATTTGTGTCATAGGTAAGTAAATATTATCTATATATCCACAATATTTATCCTGTGATAATCTAGGTACATTTGGCCTCATATCTCTAACTTTTGGACCTCTATTTATATTCCCAAAGTACTTATCTACTAGTTTCACAACTTCTTCAGAATTTACATCACCAGCAATAGTAAGTATGGCATTATTTGGACCGTACCATCTTAAAAAGAAATTTTTTAAATCTTGAAGATTTGCTCTATCTAAATCATCAACATATCCAATTACTGGCCAATTGTATGGGTGGTCTGAGGGGTATAAATTTTGACCTAATACTTCATAACTTAATCCATATTGTTGATTTATTTGAACTTCTTGTTTTTCTTTTTTAACCACATCTCTTTGATTTTCAAACTTTTCTTCGGAAACAGCGTCAAGAAAGAATCCCATCCTATCTGACTCTAACCACAATGCTGTTTCTAAATAATTACTGGGAATAGTTTGAAAATAAACAGTTCTATCAGATGAAGTGTTACCGTTCATGTTTCCACCAGCTTCACTTATTATTTTAAAATGCATTTCATCAGGTACATTTTCAGATCCTTGAAACATCATGTGTTCAAATAAATGTGCAAAACCTGATTTTCCGGCACTCTCCCTACTAGATCCAACATGGTAAGTAACATGAACTTGAACAATAGGATCAGAATGATCTTCATGAATCAGTAAGGTAAGTCCGTTAGGAAACTCCCACTTTTGATAAGGTATATCTAGTTCTCCTTTCCCTTTTTTATCTATTAATGTTGGTTCACTTATTTCCTGACTAGTAGCGGCTGTCAACAAAAATAATAAACCAATAAAAATACTAATCTTCTTCATTATTTATATTTCTTGATTATTATCCATATTTTCATTTGTTTCTGGGGAATCTGTGAGTTCTTCAGATGTAGGATTTTCTTCATCATCTAGAATAATTCCCTCTTGTTCCTTGAATTTAGATACTTTTGCTACAGAAGCGATAGAGTCCTCATCTCTTAATCTAATTATCTTAACCCCTTGAGTCGCTCTTCCCATTTCTCTAAGAGTATCTACACCAATTCGAATAGTAATACCAGATTTGTTAATTACCATCAAATCATCTTCATCAGTTACATTCTTAAGTGCAATCAGATTTCCTGTTTTTTCAGTAATATTAATTGTTTTAACACCCTTACCTCCTCTATTAGTAATTCTATATTCCTCAATTGAAGATCTTTTTCCGTATCCATTTTCAGCGACAACTAATACACTTGATTCCATATCATTTACACAAATCATACCAACTACCTCATCTTTTTCATCTTTTAGGGAAATGCCTCTTACTCCAGAAGCTGTCCTACCCATAGATCTAACTTTTTCTTCTTCAAATCTAATACATTTTCCGGATTTTACTGCAATCATAATTTGTGATGATCCATTAGTCATTTTTGCTTCTAATAATTGATCTCCTTCTCTAATTGTGATTGCATTTATTCCGTTTGTTCTAGGTCTAGAATATTGTTCTAAAGAAGTTTTCTTAACTTGACCTTTTTTAGTACACATGACTATGTAATTAGAATTTATATAATCTTCATCTTTTAGATCTTTTGTGTTTATATAGGCCATTACCTTATCATCAGGGGGTATATTAATTAGATTCTGAATAGCTCTTCCTTTTGATGTTTTGCTTCCTTCAGGGATTTCATAAACTCTTAACCAAAAACATTTTCCCTTTTCAGTGAAAAATAACATATAATCATGATTATTTGCCATTACCATTTCTTCAACAAAGTCTTCGTCTCTAGTTGTAGCTCCTTTACTACCGACTCCTCCTCTTCCTTGAGATCTGTACTCAGATAAAGAAGTTCTTTTTATGTATCCTAAATGAGAAATTGTAATCAGTACTTCCTCATTCGGTATCATGTCTTCAATACTTACTTCAGAGGATGAATATTCAATATTTGACCTTCTTTCATCACCATATTTTTCTTTCAACTCTCTTAAGTCATCTGCTAATAAAGAGTATCTTAAGTCTTCATTAGAAAGAATCTCTTGTAAACCTTTAATCCTTTCCATTATTTCAGCATGTTCTTCCTTGATTTTGTCTCTTTCTAGTCCTGTAAGTTTTTGAAGTCTAAGGTCAAGAATTGACTTCGCTTGAATTTCAGTTAAGGAAAATCCAGACATAAGACCATTTTTTGCATCTTCTGGAGTTTGAGAATTTCTAATTAATGAAATAATCTCGTCTAGATTGTCTAAAGCAATTAAGAGTCCTTCTAAAATATGTGCTCTTTTTTCTGCTTGAGTTAATTCAAATTTAGTTTTTCTTACTAAAACTTCATGTCTATGGTCAACAAAATGTCCTATTAATTGTTTAAGGTTTAAAAGTTTAGGCCTTCCATTTACTAATGCTATATTATTTACACTGAAAGAAGATTGTAGTTGTGTATATTTATAAAGTTTATTGAGAACAATATTAGGTATCGCATCTCTTTTTAACTCGTAAACAATTCTCATACCATTCCTGTCAGACTCATCTCTAATGTCAGATATTCCTTCTATTTTTTTGCTATTAACTAAATCTGCTGTTTTTTTAATCATGTCAGATTTATTAACCATGTAAGGTATTTCTTCAACAATAATATTTTCTTTCTGTCCAGACTCTTCAAATCTTACTTTTCCTCTAACTACAACTCTCCCTCTACCTGTTTCAAATGCTGATCTAACTCCATCATATCCATAAATTGTTCCTCCAGTTGGAAAGTCTGGAGCCTTAATATATTGTATTAAATCAGACACTTCAATATTTCCTTTATTTTCAATATATTTGATAGTTCCATCTACAATTTCAGATAAATTATGTGGAGGCATATTTGTTGCCATTCCGACTGCAATTCCCGTACCTCCATTTAATAGAAGATTAGGAAGTCTTGAAGGTAAAACTGAGGGCTCTCTTAAAGAATCATCAAAATTATTTTGCCAATCAATAGTATCTTTGTCAATATCAGCTAGAAGATCCTCAGCAGTTTTTTTCATTCTAGCTTCTGTATATCTCATTGCAGCAGGGTTGTCTCCATCAATAGATCCAAAATTTCCTTGTCCATCTACAAGTTGGTATCTCATTGACCAGTCTTGAGCCATACGAACCATAGCATCATATACAGCAGTGTCTCCGTGAGGATGAAACTTACCTAATACCTCTCCTACAATTCTTGCAGATTTTTTGTATGAAGCTGTAGATTTAACTCCAAGTTCGTGCATTCCATACAAAATTCTTCTATGAACAGGTTTTAAACCGTCTCTCACATCTGGTAAAGCTCTTGATACAATTACCGACATTGAATAGTCAATGTACTTTGATTTCATTTCCTCTTCAATATTGATAGGAATTATCTTCTCTCCTTCTAACATTTTTTATTTTTTTTATTAAAGTAACAAATAAACAAAAATCCCGTATCTTATAATATAATTTGTGTTTTAAATATATATGTAAGTTATGAACAATTTTTGTTGAAAAAACTATGTTTGTATACAGATTTTAATTCTAAAAAATAACTAATTATTGCAATGTAATATTAATAAATAAATCTAAAGATTATGTATGGAAATTTTTCAGATAGAATGGCTACAGTTTTAGAATATGTAAATGAAGAGGCTTTGCGTCTTGGAGATGAAAAGATTGGTGTTGAACATTTGATGTTAGGTATAATTAGAGAGGGAGAGGGAACTGCTGTACGAACTTTGAATGTTTTAGGATTAGAAATGGGTGATTTAAAACGAATTATTGAAGAGATTGTGTCTGTGAATAAAAGTAGAACTTTAAAATTTAATTCTAACGAAAAAGGTTTAACTAAACAAACAAAAAATATTCTTGATAAATGTTTAATTGAACTCCAATCAACTGATGAAAAAAAGATAAAAACAATCCATATTCTTTTATCTATAATGAGAGATAAAAACAATATAGTTTTTTCAACATTAAATAAATTAAGATTAGATTATGATAAAATATTAGAGACTTATCTAAACATTCAAGATAAGTACAGTGATAATGATGATCAAGGACTAACTAACGATGATGATCTTTTTGAAGAACCGAAAAAGGAAAAAGTTTCACATTCTAATAAAAGAAGTAAGACTCCTACTCTTGATAATTTTGGTAGAGATTTAACTTTCTTAGCAGAGGAAAATAAGTTGGATCCTATTGTTGGAAGACATAAAGAAATCGAAAGAGTGTCTCAAATATTGAGTAGAAGAAAAAAGAACAATCCAATATTAATTGGAGAGCCAGGTGTTGGAAAGTCTGCTATAGCTGAAGGTTTAGCATTAAGAATTGTTCAAAGAAAAGTTTCTAGAATATTGTTTAACAAAAGAATAGTAATGCTAGATTTAGCAGCCTTAGTAGCTGGAACTAAATACAGAGGTCAGTTTGAAGAAAGAATGAAAGGTATAATTACAGAATTGAATGACAATCCAGATATTATACTATTTATTGATGAGATTCATACTCTTGTAGGTGCCGGAGGAGCTTCTGGATCTTTAGATGCCTCTAATATGTTTAAACCTGCTTTAGCAAGAGGTGAGTTGCAATGTATAGGAGCTACTACTCTTGATGAATATAGGCAGAATATTGAAAAAGATGGTGCTTTAGAAAGAAGATTTCAAAAGGTTATTGTGGAACCAACTACTGTAGAAGAAACACTTGAAATTCTTCATAATATAAAAGACAGGTATGAAGAGCATCATAATGTAGACTACACAGATGAAGCTTTAGAGGCTTGTGTTCATTTAACAAATAGATATATGAGTGATAGATATCTTCCGGACAAAGCTATTGATGCATTAGATGAAGCTGGATCCAGGGTTCATATTAATAATATAGAGGTTCCTAAGAACATATTAGATTTAGAAACAGATCTAGAAAGTATTAAATCTGAGAAACAAGATGCTATCAGTAAACAAAAGTTTGAAGACGCTGCAACTATTAGAGATAAAGAAAAAACTGTAGAGTCTAAATTAGAACACGCGAAAAAAATATGGGAGAATCAATTAAAAAGTAATAAGGAGCTTGTTACAGAAGTAAATGTAGAAAATGTAGTCTCAATGATGACAGGGATTCCAGTGCAAAGAGTAGCTACGCATGAAAGTAATAAGTTATTAAATATGCCTGAGAATTTAAAGAGTAGCGTCATTGGACAGGATGATGCGGTGGATAAAATTGTAAAAGCTATAAAGAGAAATCGAGTTGGTTTAAAAGATCCAGATAAACCAATTGGTTCTTTTATTTTTTTAGGTCCAACAGGTGTTGGAAAAACACAACTCGCTAAATCTTTATCAAAAGAAATGTTTGATTCTGTTGATTCTTTAATTAGAATTGATATGAGTGAGTATATGGAAAAGTTTGCAGTTAGTAGATTGGTTGGGGCTCCTCCAGGATATGTAGGTTATGAAGAAGGGGGGCAGCTTACTGAAAAAGTTAGAAGAAAACCCTACTCTATTGTTCTTTTAGACGAGATTGAAAAGGCACATCCAGATGTATTTAATATTCTTCTACAGGCTTTAGATGATGGTCTATTAACAGATAGTATGGGAAGGAAGGTTAGTTTTAAGAATACTATTATTATCATGACATCTAATATTGGATCGAGACAATTAAAAGATTTTGGTCAAGGTGTTGGATTTAATACGTCATCAAGAAAGGCTGATATTGATTCATATTCAAAGGGAGTTATTCAAAAAGCTTTGTCAAAAAGTTTTGCCCCAGAATTTTTAAATCGAATTGATGATGTTGTAATTTTCAATAGTCTAACTAAAGAAAATATAAATCTAATAATTGATATTGAGATGAAGGGAATATTAAGTAGAATCAAGGATATTGGATATACTGTTAAAATCACGGAAAATGCAAAAGATTTTATTGCTGAGAAAGGATATGACAAAAACTTTGGAGCAAGACCATTAAAAAGAGCTATCCAGAAATATTTCGAAGACCCTCTTGCTGAAGAAATAATAGCTTCTAATGTTTCAGAAGGAGACAGTATTAAAGTAGATTTGAAGAAAGATAATACAGGGCTTGCTATAAAAGTTTCTAAATCAAAAAAGAAGATGTCCGCAGTTAAAAAGAAGGAGAAAACTAGTTAAAAGTACTCCATTCTGTTTTAAATAATGGAGTAATTTGTGTCTGTCCCTTTGAGGAATTAATGAGTTTTTTGAGAATAAGCACTAAAATACCTTAAATATCCATCTATTAATGAGTTATGTACCTTACTCCCTTCAACTGCGGAAAAAGATTCTATAATTCTTTTAAACATACCAACATCCAAATTTTCTATTGATTCTTTTCTTTCTTTTGACATCAATATAGTTGCTTCTATGATGTTCTGTGTAATTTCTTTAGAGTTTTTTAATTGTAATTTTTCTGTATTTATACTTGAAAGCATGTCCTCTACTAATGTATTTTTTCTTAAGTCACAAAATAAGAAATATCCTCCTGGTTTTAAAACTCTAGTAACTTCATCAATAAATTTATTCATAGAAGTATAACAATGCGAGGATTCTACATTTATTATAGCGTCAAATGTATTATTTTCAAAAGGTAAATTTTCAGAATCTCCAGTTATAAAAGATAAATTATCAATATTATATTTTTTATTACAATTTTTTACTGCTGAAGGACTTATATCTAATCCTACCACTTCCTTTGTATTCAAATATCTGGAAATATATGAAGCGCCTCCTCCTCTGCCTGAACCAATTTCTAAGATTTTTTTATTCTCCAAATTAACTTGAGTAGCTACATGATGGTATAAATTAATTGAATATCTGTTGAATATATCTTCTTCTTTTAGATTTAAATTTAAACCCTCGCTAGCAAATCCATAATTCATGAATTGTATATCTGGTACTTTATTTGCAAATATGGTATACCAATTCTTCCAGAATATTTTTTTAAAAAATGGAAATATATTAAATATATAATAGAAGAATTTGTAAAACATTAATTTTCTTCAGAGTTTTTCATATAAGTTTCCATAACTTTTGAGCTCATCCCCATATTAGAGAATCCACCATCATGATATAGATTTTGCATAGTTATTTTTTTTGTGTAATCTGAAAATAATGAAATACAATAATTTGCACAATCTTCTGAAGAAGCGTTTCCTAATGGTGAAAGATCATCCGCAAACTTGAAAAATCCATCAAAACCATCAACTCCACTGCCAGCAGTTGTAATAGTTGGGGATTGAGAAACAGTATTTATTCTAACATTTTTTCTTAATCCATAATGATATCCAAAACTTCTAGCAATAGATTCTAAAAGAGCTTTGTTGTCGGCCATGTCGTTGTACGAATGAAATACTCTCTGAGCAGCAATATAAGAAAGTCCTACAATTGACCCCCACTCATTCATGGCGTCTAAATCCCAAGCTGATTTAATTGTTTTATGAAAAGACATGGCGGAAACATCCATTCCTTTTTGAGTCCAGTCATAGTTCATTTCATAATACTGCTTTCCTTTACGTACATTTACAGACATGCCAATTGAGTGTAATACAAAATCAATTTTACATCCAAAGTGATCCATTGTTTTTTCGTATAAATTAGTAAGATCTTCAGTATTTGTCGCATCTGCAGGAATAACAATTGAATTTGTTATTTCCGCAAGTTTATTAATAGTTCCCATTCTTAGTGCTATAGGTGCATTAGTTAGTACAATTTCAGCTCCTTCATTATGAGCGAACTCTGCTACCTTCCATGCAATCGACTTACTGTCTAAAGCACCAAATATGATCCCTTTTTTTCCTTTTAAAATTCCGTTTGGCATTTTTATTGTTTTTTTTTTTTTTTTTTTGAAATACAAAGATATAAATTATTGACTTAATAATTCTTTTGCATTTATAATTGATGATTCTGTGACTTTCTTTCCACTCAACATCTTTGCAATTTCTTGTATACGCTCCTCTTTGTTAAGTAATTTTATCTCAGTAATAGTTCTATCAGAAAGTTCTTTTTTGTATACTTTAAATTGGAAACATGCTTTTGAAGCGATTTGAGGTAAATGAGTTACAGAAATAACTTGTCTATATTGACTTATATCTTTCATCATTTCAGACATTAGATCTGCTATTTCACCAGAGACGCCTGTATCAATTTCATCAAATATTAAGCATGATAAGTTCTCGTAATTTGAAGTTAAGTAAGAGAAACATAGCATTAATCTTGATAGTTCTCCACCTGATATAACCTTGTGTATCTCTTGTACTTCTGATCCTTTATTTGCAGAAAACAAAAATTTAATATCATCTACACCATTTGGAGAAAATTCCTCCTTCTTAGTTATATCTATCTTAAAAATAGGTGACTTAATACCTAATTTTCTTAACTGACTCTCTACTTCTATTGTGAATTTATCGCATGCAGACATTCTTTTTTTTGTCAATTTTTTTGAAGAAAAGATAAGTTTGTCTTTAACCTTAGATAGTTTTTGATTTTTCTCCTTAATAATAGAATCAAAATCTGAAGATGCTTTAAGTTTAAGATTCATTACCTCTAGTAAATCCAATAACTCAGAAACATCATTTTTTCTGTGTTTTACCAATAATGAATTTAATGTGTCTAATCTATTAGATATATTAACAAATTCTTCAGGATCTAATTCTATAGATTCAGATTGAGATCTTAAATCTTCTTCTAAATCCTGTAGGTCAATTCTAGCAGAAGATATCCTATCTTTTAATTTATAGAGTGATTCTGAGAAATCTGAGATCTTTTTTAAATCACTTTCAATTTCTGATATTTTTGAGTTTACCCCTCCATCAGCAGAAAGTTTTTGCATTACTCTTGATAAATTTTCAAGTATCGAACTAGAATTCTCGAATAACTTATATTTTGATTCTAATTGTTCTTTCTCACCTACTCTTAAATTAGAATTTTCTAATTCATTAATTTGAAATTTTAAAAAGTCCATTTCAGAATTAGACAAAATATTTGTTTCATTAATTTTTGTGATTTCTAAATTTAGAGAAATATACTCTTTGTAAATAGATTGATATTCTGTTAATTGAGTGTTGGAATGAGATATTTTGTCTAAAAAATCAAGTTGATTTTCCGGTAATTTTAAACTTAAAGATTGATTTTGAGAATAAATCTCTAAAAAATTTGAAGTAATTAGATTTAATACAGATAAAGTTACAGGGGTATCGTTAATAAAGGCTCTGCTTTTTCCTGATGTTAATATCTCTCTTCTAATTATGGTTTCTGAATCAAAATCAATTTTATTTTCAATAAAAATATTTTTTTTATTATTTTCAATTATTAAAGAAAGTTCAACTACGCATTTTATATTTTTATCAAATAGTGATTCTTTATCAGATCTCTTTCCAGTCAATAATGCAATTGCTTCCAATATGATTGATTTTCCTGCTCCAGTCTCTCCAGATATAACACTAAATCCACCTGAAAAATCTATCTCTAAATTTTTAATTAGAGCAAAGTTTTTAATTAGGAGTTTTTTTATCATTTACCTCCCTTCTGAATTATTTGTAATCGACTGATATAATGTTGAGTTAGAAGGATCTACTTCAACTAAAGTTTTAATTATTCTAGCTTGTTCATTAGGATATGCTTCGGAATAAATTTTAGATATTTCTTCAGCTTTTGCATCAAAAAATAATTTTAAAATAAATGCAGATGGATTCTCTCTATAAATTTTTCGTATTTCTTCTATGGACTCAGTGATTTCAAATCTTGCGTCATCCGGCTCTTCAAATAACTTATCCATTCCTAATCTATGGTACCTGTAGAATATATCATGGATATTTCCATATCTGGAATCTAGAAAATCATGAGCTATCCAATACCTATTTTTATCATTTTCAAATGCTTTCCATCCTATTTCTGGAGCATTTTGACAGTTATTTACAATGTTTTGAGCTTTAACAAAATATTCCATGCCACCTTGATCTGAAAATGATGCAAAATCTAACCCTAGAATAATATTCACATAAAAAGCTAATACAGATGTTAAATTTGATAAATTAGAAGTTTCTGAAAATTCTAAGGACTGGTACTCAAGATATTTAAATCTGAAATTTTTATCATTATAGTTAAATAATGTAGACTTGTATGATGTTCCGTAAATTGGTCTAGTACTTTGTACTTGTAAAGTAGCTTTAAACTCATCATTGGACACTCTTTCAGTGATAGATATTAAGAAGGTACATTCAATTCTTTCTTCATTCTGAATTTGAGTTTTAGTCCATTGGGTATTGTTTAAAAACTCATATATCGAGGTTTGTAATGTTTGAAATATCTTTCTGTCTGATGTTTGAATCTGGGACGCATTTACTTGTACATTACATAATAATTCTTGAGAAAATATAGATGTGCTTAAATACATACAGAATATTAGTATAGAAATCCTCATTGTTTTTTAATTTTTTTTAAGACGAAAGAAACAATGTCTTTAGCTACTTCTGACTTTTCTTTTAAGTCAAAATCAGTTATTGTTAAATCTTTTTCAATTATACTAATTTTATTAGTATTGAAACCAAATGTAGATTCCTTATCTCTGGTGGAGTTTAAAACAATTAAATCCAGATTTTTATCTTGAAGTTTTTTAATTGCATTTTCCTTTTCCTTTTCTGTTTCTAAGGCAAATCCAATTATTAATTGCGAATCCTTCTTTTTTTTAGACATTTCTTTTAGTATATCTATATTTTTTTCAAATGAAATGTTCCAAACATCTTCTGTTTTTTTCACTTTTTCAGTGTAATAATCAGTAGGCTTGTAGTCTGAAACGGCAGCAGAAAAAATAGAAATATCTGAATTTGGAAAAATGGTATCCACCTCATAAAACATTTCGTCAGCAGAAACAACATTAATTTGCTTTATATTGGGATGGTTTGATTTTAGGTTAGATGGTCCCATTATTAGATTTACTTCCGCTCCTTTTTCAGCTAAGGCTATAGCAATTTCTAATCCCATTTTTCCAGAAGATCTGTTTCCAACGTAACGAACAGGATCTATATTTTCTTGAGTTGGACCAGCTGTAACTAAACAACTTTTTCCATACAATTCCTTTTGTTTGTTTAAATCTTTAATAACAAAATCTATAATTTCTTGAGGTTCAGCCATTCTACCCTCTCCTATTAATCCGCTAGCTAATTCTCCATGATTAACTGGTATCATTTTATTCCCAAATTCTTGAAGTTTCTTAATATTATTTTTTGTTGAAGGATGTTTGTACATATCAAGGTCCATAGCAGGAGCATAATAAACTGGGCATTTAGCAGATAGATAAGAAGCAATTAATTGATTGTTACAATTACCTTCTACCATTTTTGACATACTCTTTGCGGTGGCGGGAGCGATAATCATTAAGTCTGCCCAAATACCTAAATCTACATGGTTAATCCATTCATTTGTCTCTTTATCAATTACAGAAGTTATTACTTTGTTTCCAGATAAGGTAGAAAGTACTAGAGGACTAACAAAATCTAAAGAAGCCTCAGTTTGAATAACTTTTACTGAAGCTCCTATTTTTTTTAGTAATCTGACAATATATGTAGATTTATAAGCCGCGATGCTACCAGTGACTCCTAATAAAACTTTTTTTCCTTTAAGCATTTGGTTCAGAATCGAAGTTTATCTCCTCATCTTTTGATTGAATATAAACTTCATCTTCCATTAATTCTTTTAAGGCAATCGCCCAGGGCTTAGGAAGCCTTTCGTAAAATCTTGAAACGGCAATCTGTTCTGAATTCTCAAAAACTTCTTCAAGTTGCTCGTTGTTTGTTGCGAATTCTTCAAGTTTATTAATCAACTCTTCTTTTAAATCTCTATTAATTTGAGAACTTCTCTTTGCAATTATAGAGATTGAATTATAGATATTACCAGTTTTTTCACCTAATTCTATTAGGTCCCTAGTTATAGTTGTCTTCTCCGCTCCTGTTTTTTTGTAATTCATTTGTTAATTGTTTAAATTAATTAAGGTTTTTCTTGTTTGTTCTTCTATTTTTTTCGCCTGTTTTATATATTTACTATTAGGGTAATTATCATTAAAAACTAAATAGGCGTCTATAGTATTTTGTAATCTTTCTTCAATTTTTGAACTTATACTGTTTATTGCTAATTCATATGACGATTTTAAAATTAGGAAATGGGCTTCTTCTCTATGTTTGTTTCCTGGAAAATCTATCAACATATTATTTAATGAAATAATTGCAGATTTATAATATTCAGTAGTATAATATTGTTTTGCGTTTTCAAAAGCTTTATAGGCTAATTTATTATGTAATTCTAAAATAAGATTCTCACACTCTGTTTTTTTACTTCCTTCAGGGTATTTATTTATGTACTCTTGCAATTCACCAATTGCTTTTTGAGTATAAGTAGCGTCTAAAGAATAAGAAGGAGATTCTAAGTACACACAATATGCACCCATAAAGAAACATTCTTCTACATGAGATCCATTAGGAAAAGTACTTACATAATTTTTAAATAAGTATGAGGAAGTTATGAAATCTGAGTTATTATAATGACAGTATGCTAAATAATACATTACTTCCTCAGACTTTTTTGTAGCTCTTAACATTGTAGTTAACTCTCTAAACAATGGCATTGCTCTAGCAAAATCTTCTTTTTCGTAATATTCAATAGCTTTTTTATATTATAGTCTACATCAGAACTTTTTAATACTTTTTGGTACTCACCACAAGAAAATAAAAGTAATACAATAGATATAAATAATAAGTGTTTTTTCATATTTTAAAAATGATCGACAAAAATACTGTTATTTTACTATGAAACCAAATTTTTTTTTTGATCTATTTTAAACTCATTAAAACATCTAATATTGTATTAATAATATAATCACTTTGTAATTAATTTATTATTATTATTTTCGGCAAATTAAAATTAATTAAATTCTAAATAAAAATGACGAAACAAAATAATGAAGTATTTGGACACCCTAAAGGTTTAATTTATTTGTTCTTTGCTGAACTTTGGGAAAGATTCTCTTATTATGGAATGAGAGCCTTATTGACTCTATACATGGTAAACGAGTTCTTTTTATATATTACTGATGAAGCTGCTAGAGAAGAAATGTCAATTGGTATCTTTGCTGCCTATGGATCTTTAGTTTACGCTACACCTGTAATTGGAGGTATGATTGCGGATAAATATATAGGTTTTAAAAAATCTATAATGTTGGGAGGAATACTAATGGCTTTAGGTCATTTCTTTATGGCTTTTTATTTTGACGCTGAAGATTTTACAAATGGGTTATTTGGATTGCCAATACAAGATATAAATGGATTCTTTTTCTATGCCGCATTAGCATTATTAATTGTAGGTAATGGGTTTTTTAAACCCAATATTTCTACTATGGTAGGTAGATTATACTCTGAAGGAGATGATAGAAGAGATTCTGGATTCACAATATTTTATATGGGAATTAATATCGGTGCATTTTTAGCTCCACTCGCTTGTGGATACTTAGGCATGAGTGATGACTGGGGATGGCACTATGGTTTTGGAGCTGCTGGTATTGGAATGTTAATTGGTTTAATATTTTTCTGGAGAGGAATAAAAGATGGTGTGTTTATTGAAAATGGAGATCAACCTCTTGAGTATAAGGATAAAAAAATGTATGGATTAAGAACAGACTACTTCTTTTATTTAGTAGCTATATTGCTAGTGCCTATTTCTGCTTTTTTAGTGAGATACAATGCATTAGAATTAATTGGGGAATTACATCTACATTCATCTATCTTAATTGTTTTGTTGATTATTATTTTAGGAATTATAGCTAAAAATATGATAAGTTTGTCTAGAGTAGAAAACTTAAGATTAGTTACTGTTTTAGTTCTAACATTATTTATCACTGTTTTTTGGTCATTTTTTGAACTTGCTGGTACTGCAATTACTTTATTTGCTGAAAGAAATGTAAATTTAGTTTTGTTAAATGCTTCACAAACAAATGCAATTAATCCTGGTTATATCATGTGTCTAGCTATTCCATTTTCTTTAATGTGGGTAGCTCTTGCTAAAGTGCAAAAAAACCCAATAACTCCTATAAAATTTGCTTTAGGAATTCTTCAATTAGGTTTAGGATTTTTAGTGTTTGCTTTGAGTGCTCAATATATGGATGCTGCAGGTAAAACACCTTTTATATTTCTAATGATTGGTTATTTTCTAATGACTACTGGAGAATTGTTCATTTCTCCTATTGGCCTTAGTAAAGTTACCGAATTATCTCCAAAGAAAATGACTGCGTTCATGATGGGAGTATATTTCTTATCTTCATCTTTTGCACATTATATTTCTAAATTTATAGCGAATGCTACAATTACTGGTTCTGAGGAAGTTCCTGAACCGGGATTTATGACAACAATGATTGAAAAGGTTACAGGGTTTGTTGGAGCAACTACTGATTCTACTGTTGAAGGTGTTCAATCATTGTTAAATTATACTTCTGTGTTTACGCAAGTTGGAGTTGTAGCAATAGGAATGGCTATTTTAGCGTTTATCTTAACACCTATTCTGAAAAAATGGATGGGTGGAGTTCATTAATCAAATAAAAAAACAAAAAACTATGAAAAAATTAATCTTATTATTATTAGTCTCTTTTTCTTTAAATTCATTTTCTCAACAATCGACATTAGAATGGCATACTGATATGAACAAGGCAATTGAAATTTCAGTAAAAACACAAAAACCTATGCTTTTATTTTTTACTGGTTCTGATTGGTGCGGATGGTGTAAACGATTAGTCAAAGAGGTTTACGATAAACCAGAATTTGCGAAATGGGCTAAAAATAATGTTGTTTTAGTAGAAATTGATTTTCCAAGAAGATCAAAACTATCTGAAGAAACTCAAAAACAGAACAGAGAACTTCAGCAAATGTTTGGAGTACGAGGTTATCCTACTATTTGGTTTGTAAAACCTGAAACAAAAAATCAGGCTTCAGTTAATTTATCTCAGTTAGGAAGTACAGGTTATGTTGCTGGTGGGCCAACTAAATGGATAGAATCTGCTGAAAAGATATTAAGTAACAAATAACATGAAAAAATTAACACTTCTTTTTTCAGTTCTATTTTTTACATTTAACTCTTTTTCTCAGGGTACTAAACAAAACAAGATCAATTGGATTACACTAGAGAAAGCTGAAGAGTATTCAAAAAAATATAATCAGAATATTTTACTTTTCTTTTACAAACCTAATTGTGAATATTGTGATAAAATGAAAAAAGAAACAATTTCAGATCCTGAAGTTATAAATTTAATTAATACTAATTTTTTACCTGTAAGAATCAATGGATATACTAAGGAAATAATAACTTTCAATGGTGAAAAATATATAAATGAACAACCTGTTGATAAAGGAAACTCATGGAGACATGATTTTTATTTCGAATATGCAAGATATAAAGATGGAGTTATAACTCCTACTTTTGTAGTTATTAATCCTAAATTAGAGAAAATTACTCAGTTTACAGGATATCAACCAAAGATTCAATTTTTGAGAGGAATTAAACGATTTACAAAATAAAAAAAAGGAGTTGTATTTTCAACTCCTTTTTTTTGTGGGTGACTGATGGGATTCGAACCCACGACTCCCGGCACCACAAACCAGTGCTCTAACCAACTGAGCTACAGTCACCGTTTCGAGATGCAAATATAAAATTTACTTATAAAAAAAAGTATAATTCAATATAAATCTTTATTAAGTTTGCAGGGATGACAAAAACAAAAAATAAAAAGACTTTACTTGTAGAGGGAATGACTTGTTCAAATTGTGCTTTAGGAATTCAAAAGCATCTTATCTCTAAAGGATTAGAAGAAGTAAATGTGAGTTTTTCTACAGGGGAAGTTTGTTATTCATCAAGTGTATATAAAGTAAGTGAGGTAAAAAATATAATAAAAAAACTTGGATATAGAATAACTGAGAATAATAAAAAGAGTAAATATACCTTACAAGAAAGGTTATTTTTATTTGCATTATTATTTACAGTTCCATTGTTTTCACATATGTTTCTCTCAGGTGAATCAATCTTACATAAACCTTTAATTCAATTTTTACTTTGTTTTCCTGTATATATTGTTGGTACTTGGTATTTTGGAAAAAGTGCTTGGTCTTCTGTTAAAAGCAGATCTTTAAATATGGATGTCCTAATTACAATAGGGAGTTCTGCGGCTTTCATTTATAGTACTTATGGATGGTATCTATACAATGGTACAGAGTTAGCTCATAAGTTCCTATTTTTTGAGACTTCAGCGACAATAATAACATTAGTATTACTTGGTAATGTTCTTGAACATAGAAGCGTGAAACAAACTACTACTTCTATTATGGAATTATCAAAAATTCAAAATACCCAAGCAAAGATTGATAGAAACGGCGAGGTATTTGTTGTAGATTTTGATAATATTAAAGTTGGTGATATTTTAATTATAAATAGTGGAGACAAAATAGCTATAGATGGTGTTATTTTAGAGGGTTTTGCAAGTGTTGATGAATCAATGATTACTGGAGAAAGTATATCTGTAGAGAAAGAGATTGGCGAAGAAGTTATTGGTGGAACAATTCTAATTTCTGGTAATATTAAAGTTAAAGCTAATCGAGTTGGTAAAGACACGCTATTATCTAATATTATTGATTTAGTGAAAGATGCTCAAAATAATAAGCCTAAAATTCAAAAATTAGGTGATAAAATAAGTTCTTATTTTGTTCCTGTTGTAGTATTCATTTCTATTATAACCTTTTTACTATCC
>MDTD01107149.1_pt1 | contig 18234 bp, 20 predicted proteins | sample 811221 | NCBI WGS metagenome assembly MDTD01 (sample SAMN05326646, study PRJNA326480) | marine metagenome | isolation source: seawater | place: Pacific Ocean: South West | collected 2011 | reverse complement strand
GTACAGTTCAGACAAGTTCACCATTTAATGAATTTTGGGATACTGATGCTTATTCATATGGATTAGAATTACTAATTAAAAAATCGTCTGGAGATATAAGTGGTTGGATTGGTTATACTTATGCTAATGCATTTTATTATTTACCTGAATATGAATGGCATAGTCCCATTTTTGATAGAACACATACTATTAATGTAGTAGCAAATTTTAATGCATTATCTAAAATTAAATTAAGTTCATCTTTATCTTATTCTAGTGGCAATCCATATACCCCATTATACGGTCAATATTATGAATGGTGGTTAAATAATGGAGTTAACGTAAATGAAGATCAGTCCATTGCTTTTTTATATGGAGAAAAAAATTCAAGACGATATGATCCGTATTTTAGAATTGATTTAGGTCTGACTACAAAAAATCTAAAAATATTTGGAGTAAATACTGAATATTACCTTCAAATAATTAACTTAACTAATCATAAAAATATATTCCAATATTTTTATAGACAAAAAACTAATATAGATACAGGAAATAGGATTGGAGTTGAAAGATTTCCAATTACAATGTTTCCATTTATGCCATTCATAGGAGTGAAATTTGAATTTTAATAAATTAAATAATAAAATATTTATATGTTTATTTTTTTTGATATTTTATTCTTGTAATTGGACTAATATATATGAATCTTCGAATTGGGAAGAAGTAAATGAGCCACATAGCTCAAAATTAAATATTAAAGCGATTATAGTATTAGATTCGTTATTGAATTATGATGAAGATAATATGGATAATTGTGATCATAATTATCATGGAAATATAATTAATCTCTGCCAGATAAAAGATGAAATATATTTTGAACATGGACTATCATCTGTTCAGATATATTCTACCATGGGATTAAATGAAATTAGTGCTACTGTTAGTGATACAATGCCTGAATGGTACGACTGTATTGCTACTGCAGAACAGGATTGGGATAACCAATGGTGTAATCAACAATTCTTTATTTATCAACCAGAGTCTATTGTTAAGGATGCAAATGTAATAGTAGAAGACCTTGATTCTGGAATAGAATATATTTTTAATTATATTGAAACTGAATATGTTTATATAAATACAGAATTTTTTGCTGATAGTTTAAATATTGATGTACATCACTATAAAGATACTTCAGGTAATTTTATACCAAAATCTAATACAACATATAAACTTTTTATTTCACATAATGATTATGATGATATTAATGGTGAAATAACTACCCCTGATATTCCCTACATAAGTACAGAATTAGCAGATACATTAAGTGTTGGAGAGGTGTATACTATAAATTGGAACCCTATAGAAAATCAGGGAATAATCGAGGGCTATATAGACGGATATAAGTTTCACAACTTTGAAGAATCCAAACGATTTTGTGGTGGAAGATTTTATTCTGAAATAAATTTACAAGATAGTTCTTATATTGTATTCCCTGATTTCATTGAAACAGAAGATGATTATTGTTCTGACGATCCCACAACCTTATTAATCAATCTTATCAGTATGGACCAAAATTACTATGAGTATTTTGTAATTGGTAATGGTAGAAAATTTGATAATTTTTTTCTAGAAGAAGCTGGTACAAGCGGACAATCTATTGGTATTGATGGTGGTTATGGTATCTTTGGATCTTATGCTTCAAATAAATTATTTAGAATAATATTGCCACAAAACTATATCGAATGAAATATCATATCAAAGACACTATAATCAGAAAAATAGGTTGATTCAGAATCATTTGTTTTTTTGTAATCTTATATAAAATCATACTTATAATAGGTTTTATAGAAGTCTTTACTAGTATGACTTTTTAAAACCGTTTTATTCAATCGTTTTGATATTCTCCCAATCCCTCTGATTTGAGATTGTAGATTAAATTATATAATTTTTGATGTATATTATTAAGAGTTTTTCAATAAAAAAATTCATGAGAGATGTAATTATATATGAATGTAAAAATAGTAATATATTATCCTTTATTGTTGAAATACCCAACTTCGCAACTGTTGAGTAAATTATATAGTAGTATATAAAATGAAAAAAGTAAGTTTATTATTTATCTTTTCGTTTTCTTTTTTTGTTTTAGGACAGATTTTATGGTCAATTAGATTGTTAAATCAACATCTATTGTTTGGAGATGGATATATTGATGACTGGGTAGTAAATAGTATGTTTTCTTTATGTTCAATATTTGGTTTGATTGGTAGTTATAAATGGTATAAACAAAATAATTAATTTTTGATTTTCTAAATGAAAACAATATCAAAATCTTTATATTCAGCAGAAATAATTGAATTTTTAGACATTGGATATCTGAAATAGATGTCAAATTATCAAAACTTAGATAGTACATATGTGTATAATAGACCTTCAAAATACACATCAAGGATTAACAATAAAAACATAAAAAAGGATAAGTAATTACTGTACAATATTCTTTTTTTCATACATATTTCCAAATACTAAATCAAATTTAAGAGGATATTAGTAGTGAATTCCAACCATGCAAAGACCACGAAAACGACACATTCACTAGATCAGATAATAGTTTATCCTATCAAATTTGTTTATAAATAGGTTTAAATGTAAATTATACAATAAATATAGTAAAAACAAAGATATGATTTTACGTTAATTTAAATTTAATTTTTTCAAAAGGAATATCGTGTCTGTAATGAGAATAATAGTTGACTTATGAATTCGTTTATTAGAAAATCAATTCTAAGCATTTTTGTAATTCTTATGATAATTAGTATAATTAGATTTTATATTAAGTTAAAAAATGCAAGTTTAGAATCATATATAATTCATTAGCATATTAATAATTTTTTATTTCCTTTTTAACTTTCTCTTATTCCTTTTATCCAATATTCTTCTGATTCTAACTTTCCATTTTCGTCATACCAGACTCTTTTACCATCTAATTTTCCATTTTTATAATTTTCTTTAAATTGTATAGTACCATTCTCATAAAATACGATCCATTCACCATCTAATTTTCCATTTTTATAATTTTCTCCTGTTTGAATTTGTCCATTTTTAAAATATTCAGTCCACATTCCGTCCTTTAAATTATTTATAAAATTTCCAACCACTTTTATATTTCCATTATCATAATACTTTACATAATTATATTTTTTTAAATTTAAACTTTCATTATCAAATGAAACATCTTGGCTATATATGGTTTTAAAAAAACCACTTTTATTTACAGAATAAGTTCCTTTTACCAATTTCCACCCTCTCTCTTTATATAAGTTTATAATTTTGATAAAATTCTTGTTGTCATGAAAAAAGGAATATCTTTTAATGCTTATTTCAATATTTTTAATTTGTAAAGGCATATACTAAATTATCTAAGTATAAAATTTGTAATATGAAAATACTAGTTCTTTGAAGTGATATAAAATTCAATTTGTTGTTATACACTTATTAATGTTTATTTTAATAATTTACAAAGGATTAAATTTCACAAAAAAAGTAATTTTTACTAAAAAATAAAGTTTAAATTTATTTAATACAATTATTTTTCATGAATAAATATTATATCAAAAAAAGGAATTCATTTTGATTAGATTTGGTAAATACAGAAAAGGATTTCTAGCTGCCTTATTCTTTTTTGGCATGGATATTATTTTATTTTTACACTCAAAAATAACTAATTTTAATTCTATAGATAAATTTGGGGTTGATTTTGGATCCGGCAAAAGTATTTTGTTAAGTTTATTATTTCTGCTTAGTTATTGCCTTATTTTTGGTATTTACAGGAATTCCAGCAGAACAAATAAAGGTTTATTTTATTGGATAAAAACTAACTTTATTAATAAATAATAAAATAATTACTTCATTAAGGATGAAATTATTTCATGAATTTAATCGATTATAAAAAGTACATTGAAAAAAAAATCATTACATTAAAAAAAATGAAAAGAACAATTTCCGAGCAAAATAATAAATCTAATTTTGAACTTGAGCAAATAAATAGAAAAATTCAATTTTTATCAGAGTTAAAAAACCTACAGCCTCGATTAAGATATAAGAGGAAACGTCGCATTAAATTCGTATATGGTGAAATGTTCTGGTATACGACAAACTTTGAAAGTGTAAAAAAATCATTTAGAATACCACTAGGGCAAAAAAATGATAAATATTCAAGGAAAGAATTAGAAAAGAAATTTATTGATATTTATCTTCAAAAAGTTATGAACAATATTTCTTATGATTTAAAAAAAGAAAGTGAAAGATGTGATTAATTATAAGGATTATGTAAATAATAAAAATTATTTAGAAGTTACTTTTTATATTTACAGAAAAATTAAAAAGTAATCTAATAATGACTGATAAAGTAAGTAAATATTTATGAAAAAATATTTAAATTCAAAATGGACAGCATTAGAAAATACTTATGGATGGAGACACTTTGTAGTCCGAAATTACCTGAAAAAAAATAAGAAATTAGAATTATTTTCTGTCTGTGATAAGAAAACTGTAATTATTGTTGATATTTCTGATATATCTAATAAAAATAAATGGGTACCTGGATGGGTAGAGATTGTATAAATAATTCTTATAATTGATGATAAGAATAATAATATACTTAATAGTTATTTTATTAATGATTACTTTTTTATACATGATTTTAAAAAAGCGATATTACACAATCAAAAGTATTTTTCAAACATTAAAAAGTAATTCAATTATTAGAAATAAAATTTTAAAAGTATTAATGAAATTATTTTTGAACATTTTAAGAAGGAGATTTTAAATTTAAGAAATTTCAAATAATTTAATTTATGGAGATTAGAAAAGAAAAAAAATATTACAGTAATGGCCAGCTTAAACAAGTTGGATTTTACAAAAATAATTTGCGACACGATAAGTGGGTGTATTATTACAAAAATGGGCAAGTACATTATGAAAAGAAATATCATAATGGTTTATTAGAGGGGAAAAGAAGTTCTTATTATAAAAATGGAAATATCTGTTTTAAAGGAAGTTTTAAAAATAATAAAAAATATGGTGAATGGATATACTACGATATTGAAGGTAAAGTTATACAAAAGAAGAATTATGATTAAAATATATTTATTATCTCTATTTCTTTTGAATATTATGTTATCTAATGATAATTATGCTGAATTTGAAGTTCATATTAATAATAATCCCTATCCAAGTAATATGTTCATACATACTCAGCATAGTAATTATATGGCAATTCTAGATGAATCATTATCACCATATTGGTTTATTAAGAGCGATCACATAGGTGGCTTAGATTTTAAACCAAGTTATGATATAGTATCATATTTTGATAAGTCAAATTCGCAATGGATTTTAGCTAATAAAAATATGACAGAGGTAGATACGGTAAAATGTACATTAGGAGTTACGGATTACCATGATATAAGAATTTTGCAAAGCGGTGGTTATATATTACAAGCATATGATTCATTGTTTTATGATATGAGTAATATTATTGAGGGTGGACATCATAATGCAAAAATAAAAGGTATTTTAAGAATACAAGAATTTAATTCTCATCATGAATTAATATTTGATTGGTTTGCTCTTGATCATTTAGAAATTCAATATTACAATAATGTTAATTTAGCTAATGCAGAATTTACTTGGATGCATGGTAATAGTATTGAGATTGATCATGATGATAATTTGATTATCTCTGATCGAAGAAGTAGTCAAATAATAAAGATTGATAGATTGACAGGAAATATTATGTGGATTTTTGGAGGTCCCTTAAATTCTTTTCAAATAGTCAATGATCCATTGAATGGATTTTCTAAGCAGCATGACGCAAGAAGACTTATTAATGGTAATTTATTACTCTTTGATAATGGAAATAATCACAACCCTCCTCAATCAAGAGTTGTTGAATATATAATGGATGAAATCAATATGGAGGCTTATTTACACTGGTCTTATAACAATCCTTATAATGATATATCTGTTAGTATGGGAAGTGTGCAGCGTCTTCCAAATCAAAATACTCTAATTAATTGGGGAAATATTCATTCAAGAGGTGCACATGTTATGGAGATTGATTCTTATAATAATATTGTTTTAGAGATAGAGTTTGACATTGGATCATCCTACAAGGTCAGAAAAAGTAATTGGAATTTTAATATTCCTATGCTTGTTGGGGATGCCAATTTAGACGATATTGTCAATATAATTGATGTATTATATATTATAAATCATATTTTATCTGAACAATCATTGGACATATTTAAACTTTACAAAATTGATTTAGATAAAAATGCAGCTGTTAATGTATCTGATATTTTAATTCTTGTAAATCAGATCCTTCAGTAATTAATGAATTTAAAATTTTATTTAAATTTCAATCATCTTTTTTTATTTCACAAGTATTTATTCCAAAAATCATATACGTATAACAAGTTCCTGAAATTGAATTAAAGAGTAGTATAAATCCAATGATACATATTAAAATTGAATATAAAGATGCTGTTCCTAGAAAAAATGGCGTTGGAATTAAAAACAATGAAATTAATAATCTCAAAATTCGTTCAGCTTTATTTTGATTAGTTTTGAATATACTCATAATTCATTACCCCTTAAATGGCTTTATTTTTAAAAAAAACTAGTTTTATAACTTATTTTGTCTGTAAAAATTAACTAGTTAAAAATATTATCTAAAGTTACAATATTTATTGTTATTTTAGATAAAAATTATTTTAATTTTAAATACAATTTTTAGGAAAATACATTGAAAGAAACAATTCTCGAAAAAATTACATTTTATATATTTGTTATTCTAATGGTGATATTACTATTTACACCATTTTTAATGTTTTCGGATTAAATTTAATAATTATTAAAAAAATATTTTTCTTTAGAATTACAAAAAATTGTTATAAAATACAATCTTGTACAATTAAAGGTAATCATTTTTATGTCAAAAATTTGTAAAATAACTGGGAAAAAACCTAACGTAGCTAATAATGTTTCTCATGCTAATAATAAGACCAAAAGAAGACAATTCGCTAATTTACAAAATAAAAAAATATTCGTTCCTGAGCTAGGTAAAAATATCACAACGAAATTATCTACAAAGGCAATTAAAACAATAGATAAGTATGGTCTTTTACCCTACTTAAAAAAGAAAGGTTTATCCTTACAAGATATATCTTGATTTCAAAATTATACTATGTTTGATATTAAAGGAGATTGAAATCTCCTTTTTTTATACCTAAAATAAATTTTTTAAATTTAAAAAATATTCAGTTATATTCATTAGTTAATATGCTTAGTAAAAACTTTTTTTGCCCATTCTGCTTTCAGGAAAATTATTTACAAATAGAGTTGTCATACTGTCCTGAATTAGTAGAAATTATCGAGGATTGTTCGGTATGTTGTAATCCAATTTTTGTGTCATACGATGTTAACAACAATAAAGTTCAAAATTTTTTTGTAGAAAAAGCATATTAAAATTTAGACTAAAATGTAATTATTTTATTTATTGGGAGTATTATAACTCACATTTTTCAGTATAAATATATAGATAATTAATAAAATAATCTATTTTCAAGAAATAATTGTAAATCAATGTAAATCATTTAGAAAATTTTATAATTTTTCGGTAAAATATAGTAGTTTATATGCGTTATTTAATGGAAAAATGTTGGAGATTTTGATGATTAAACAATCAATACTAATTTTTAGTTGTTTATTTTTGCTAAATTGCGGCAAATCAATTTTTTTTAATAGTGATAAAATAAATTTTGATGATGAGCTTATATTAATGATTCAACAGTCAAATGACAAATCAGAAGTTCAATATGCTGAACTTCCAGAGAATACTAAATCTTATATTAATTCAGATTTGCCTGATGAAATTTTTTTAAGTGAACTGAAAGCAAATGGTTTGGGATATGAATTAACTTATGCAAAATCAGGATATGAAGATAACGAATTTCAGAAAGTTTATTTTAACTTGACAGGGAAAAAACTTAAATCATCTAAAGAAAAAAAATATTCAGATTGTATCAAATTAGTTTTTCCAATAACTTTTAATATGCCTGATTATACTGATATCACCGTAACTGATAATTCAGAGCAAGGATGGCTTAATCTAAAAAATTGGTATCTTAACCATCCAGATACTAAATTTGAATGGGATTTAAAATATCCTGTGGAAATTATACACAATGATACTGAGCTGATCAACGTGAGTAATTTCGAAGAAATGATAGAATTAAAAAAGAATTGCAATTAAAACCATATGGGCGTAAAAATGACAAAAATAATCAAAATTTTATTATTAGCTTTACCTACTTTCATATATTCTGAATGTTCTGATTTAGATTATGATTTATGTGTATATTACTCACAATATTGTGAATGGGATGAAACTGCCGGTACATGTTCTGAAATTGGCGGCGGCGGTGGCGGCGGTGGTGGTTCTGCTAATGGTCCATACGAATATTTAACAATAACAGAATCACAAGGATTAAGGAATGGCCCTGATTACAGAGACGGCGTTTTATATTATCCTGTTAATGCAAATCCTCCATACAAATCTATAGTGTTAACCCCAGGTTTTGGTGGTGGAAGCTCGTACATGTCTAACTGGGCAGAATTTTATGCTTCTCATGGCTTTATTGCGATGAGAATTGGTCCAAATGATGAAGTAAATGATTCACATTACCTGCGAGGTCTTGGTTTAATTGATGGTATTGAAACAATTAGACAGGAAAATGCTAGAGTTGGATCACCTTTATACGGATTAATCGATGAAAATAACTATTCTGTATCAGGTTATTCAATGGGAGGAGGAGCTTCTCACGACGCAGCAATGATGGATAATTCTATCAAAGCAGTTATCTCTCTTAATCCTACAGTGATTTTTGAAGATTGTAACTTGTGCCCAGCATCTACTTATGAAGGAGAGACATTTTGTATTTGTTTGGTACCTCAATTTGTAGATCATCCAGTTCCATCTTTAATTTTTGCAGGTGAAGTTGAAGTAAATGAATTAACCGCTTATGAAGGTATGTTAGGACAAAATATTTACTCTAATTTGCCACAAGATACTGATAAAATATTGTTTGAAGGTGCAGGTTCCGGTCATGGATTTGCAGAATCTCCTTATGGTGAAGTTGCTCAGTATTCTTTGAACTGGTTGAAATATTATGCATTGAATGACCAATCTGTTTGCGAAGATATGCTTAATACACCATCAACATCATCCCAATACCTAACAAATATAAATTGTACAGAATCCATATTAGGTGATGTTAATAACGATGGATTGATTAATGTTATTGACATTATCTCAATTGTTAATCTAATATTAGTTTCAGAATTTCAAACTAATGCAGATATTAATAGTGATGCACAGATTAATGTTTTAGATATAGTAGCAGTGGTTAATTTAATACTTGAATAAGTTGGTAATATACCGATATCTTTATAAGATTTAATTACTCCAAACACACTTCCAATTTATTTATTATAGTTTGTCTTAAACGTTCTTAGCGGAATTATTTTATACTATAAACTGTACTAAATTTTACAAGCAACTGCATGTTATTAAAAATTCGTCTATCTGACCTATAAATATCAAAATTTATGTTTAAATTAGAAGAAAGTATAGTTGTTATAACTGGTGCTAATAGTGGTATCGGATTTGAAATAGCAAGAACTTTAGCGAAAAAAAAAGCTTGTGTAATTTTTGCATGTAAGAATCAATTTTGGGGAGAATATGCAGTAAATAAGGTTAAGCTTGATACAGGTAACACAAATATATTTTATAAAAACGTAGATTTATCTTCTCTAGATTCTATACATAATTTCACCAATGAATTTAATTTACAGTTTAAGAATTTAAATGTTTTAATAAATAACCCAACTATTAAAAGTGATTTATTTTCAAAAACAGTAGATGGATTTGAAATGAATATGGGTGTAAATCATCTTGGACACTTTGCATTGACCGGGTTACTATTAGATAAAATAATAAAAACGCCTTACTCCCGAATTATTACAATTAGTAGTTTATTTTATAGATTTGGAAAAATAGATTTTGATAATATGAATGACAAGAAAAATTTCAAATCAAATAAAGCTTACAATAATAGTAGATTAGCCAATATGCTTTTTAGTCTTGAATTAGCCAGAAAACTTAATGAGCATAATATATCGACATCTTCTATTTCATCACATCTTGGTTGGACAAAAATATCAAACAATAGTAATAAATTTACAAGACTATGCGCTTCAATATTTGGTCAAAGTATAAAATCAGGGGTATTACCAACATTGGATGCAGTTTTATTAAAGAATGTGAAAAACGGAGACTATTTCTTTCCAAATAAATTTGGAATTTATGGCAAACCACAAAAAAAAAATATTTTAGAAACAGCAAGTAAATTAAAAATTTCGAGACAATTATGGAGTTTATCAGAAGAATTAACGAAGATTGTATATAAGTTTTAAAATAATTTAAAATAATACCAAAAAAGTATCTATATATTATGAGTATTAAGCAATTAAAAATAAGTTATCGAAAAGTATGAGAACAGCTTCAGAAGTTTTTCTAAGTAAATTAATTGATTATGCAGGCATATTTCCTCCAGCAAATCTTAAATTGCCTCTTGCATTAAGTAATTATAGAAGTTACATACAAAGTACTCATAATTGGATAATATCTAAATTTATCATTTCTTCAACTGATCTGAGGAAAATTTCAATTAAAGATATTAATCAATTCAATAGTCAAAATCTCCTTAATCTATCGATTATCACAAAGAATTTCAATAAAGATTACATTATTATAAATACTTTTTTGCGTGAATTTTCTAATAATGTTAAATTTTCATGTTTAGAAACACAAATATCCAATATTAATAATTTTAACAATCAAATGATTGAGATAAATGATTTAATAAAAAAAAATAAGTTAAATATATCTTTGTTTTTTGAATTACTATCAAAAAATTGGAAAGATGATATACCTTTTGTAATTGATAATATATCTAGATTCAATAAAACATATGAAACAAATTTTGGATTTAAATTAAGATGTGGTGGAATAAAAAAAAGTTCATTTCCCGCACCAACGTACATCTCAACTGTTCTTCTGCAATCAATTAAAAAAAACGTACCCATGAAGTTTACGGCAGGATTACACCATCCCTATATTTATAATGACAGTCAGATAAATACAAAAATGTATGGATTTTTCAACGTATTTTTAAGTGGTATGTTTGCTAAGAAATATGATCTGAATGAAAACGATATAATTAAAATCTTGATTGATGAAAATAAAAATCATTTTCAGTTTAAAGAAAATAAAATTAAATGGAAAAGTTATTATATCACTACAGATGAGATCTTAGAATATAGACTGAAAAATTTTATATCGTTTGGAAGTTGTAGTTTTGATGAACCGTGTGAAGACTTGAAAGAGAATGGAATTTTATGATAAGATCGTTTATAAAATATGGACAAGAATGTCATTTCCCAATTCAAAATTTACCTTACGGAATTTTTAGTAGTCCTGATAATTTTAATCCAAGAGCTGGAGTGGCTATTGGAACCAAAATACTCGATTTATCCAAGTGTGAGGATCAAAAGTTATTGAAAACAAATTATTTCAATAGCTCAAATCTTAATAAGCTTCTTCGTAAGGATAAAAAAGAATGGTCGAAAGTGCGACAAAATATTCAAAACTTACTTCTTGACTCAAATCCTGTAATAAGAGATAATCCAAATCTTAGAAAATCGTTATTCTATGAGCAAAATAATGTAGAAATGCACCTTCCCGTCAGAATTGGTGATTATACAGATTTTTATTCTTCAAAACAACATGCAACAAATGTTGGTGCAATGTTTCGTGATCCCAAAAATGCATTATTACCTAATTGGCTACATATGCCAGTTGGTTATCATGGGAGATCTAGTTCAGTTGTTATCACTGATACTAATATTAAAAGACCAAATGGACAAATTAAATCTGATAATTCGTCATCACCTGATTTTGGTCCTTCAAATTTATTAGATTTTGAATTAGAAGTCGGCTGTTTCATTGGTAATGGAAACAATTTAGGTGAACCCATTGAAATTAATCAAGCAAGTGATTACTTATTTGGCCTGGTTCTTGTAAATGATTGGAGTGCAAGAGATATTCAGAAATGGGAATATGTACCACTTGGACCATTTTTATCAAAAAATTTAGCTACCTCAATATCTCCATGGATTGTCACACTTGAAGCATTGGAACCATTTAGAGTAAATAATTCAATACAAAAAAATCCATCTCCACTTAAATATCTGAATTGTGATGAGAAATGGACCTTTGACATCAATTTAGAGGTATACCTAAAAACAAATAGAATGAGTAAAACTGAAATAATTTCAAAATCTAACTATAAATATATGTATTGGAATTTAGCTCAGCAACTTACTCATCATACAGTAACTGGTTGTAATATGACGGCTGGTGATTTGATTGCAAGCGGAACAATAAGTGGAGAAAAGAGAGATTCATACGGCTCGATGTTAGAATTATCATGGAAAGGGACTGATCCAGTATTATTGTCAAATGGTGAAAAAAGAAGATTTTTACAAGATGATGATGAGATTACAATGACAGGATATGCTCAAGGTGATAAGTATAGGGTTGGATTTGGTAATGTCAGAGGAAAAATTTTACCAGCTGACTAAACTAATATCTAATTAGATATTAATTGAAGCAATAATATTTAAATATTACAAAGGAACCACCCAAATGAAGCTAAAAATGCTATTTTATGTTATATTTTTAATCGGATGTGGAGAGGATATTAAAGAGGAAGTAATTGAGACATACATAGATGATTCACCAAAATTAATTCACACTACTTTGGGTGAAGGTGAAGAAAAAATAATTAAAGAAAAATTATTACTGAAACAAAATGGTGATACAATCAAGTTAACAATTGGTGATACATTAATAAAAAAATATGATTATTATAGCAATGATACATTGAAACTAGTGTCAGTATTTTTAAATAATCAAAAATCTGGTCAATGGAGATATTTTCATGAAAATGGAAAAGTTGACTGTATAATGCATTATCATAATGATATGATTGATAGTTCATACAAAGAATTTTATGAAAATGGTAAAAAAGCAATTGTTGGATTTTATAAAAGTGGGATTCGTGAAGATAAGTGGCAATTTTTTGATGTAAAAGGTAATTTAATTGGCGATTGCAAATATTTAAAAGGTGATTTATATTATTCTGATGGAACCTGTTATATGACAAATTATGCAGACTGATTTATCTTCCAATGTCTTTTCTGTAATAAGCACCTTTAAAATTCAATTTAAATACTCCTTCATATGCATTTTCAATTGCAGATTTTGTACTTTTCCCTCTAGCAGTGACATTTAATACTCGTCCTCCATTTGTAAATATCTTGTTACCGTTTAATTTTGTTCCAGCGTGAAAAACAATACAATTCTCAATATTCTTTAATCCGTTAATTTCAATATTTTTTTTATAACTTTCAGGATATCCAGAAGAAGCCATTACGACTGAACAAAAATGATCAGCACACCATTCTATAGATACTTCATTGAGTTTTTTATTAATTGTTGAAAAAAATATATCTACTATGTCTGATTTCATTCTAGGTAATATCACCTGTGTTTCAGGGTCACCAAATCTTACATTAAATTCTAAAACCTTTGGACCAGAACTTGTGTAAATAATTCCGATAAAAAGAACACCTCTATAATCGATTTTTTCTTTTTTCAGTGCATTTAAAATAGGTAATAATATTTCACTTTCACATCTTTTTTCGACTTCTTTAGTTACTGATGGATTTGGAGATATACAGCCCATGCCACCTGTATTTAAACCTTGATCATTTTCATTAATTTTTTTGTAGTCCTTTGCATGTTCCATTGGTATCATCGTTTCACCATCAGTAAAGGTGAGAATTGAAATTTCATTACCACTTAAAAATTCTTCTATGATGATTTTAGTACCAGCGATTCCAAATTTATTTTTTTCCATTAAATCTTTAATTGCTTCTTTTGCTTCTGATTTAGATTTACAGATTAGAACACCTTTACCTTCTGCTAAACCATCTGCTTTTATAACAATGGGGAAAATTTCATGTTTATTAATGTAATTAATTGCTTCTTTTGATGTGTTGAACTGTTGAAAAGCAGCTGTTGGTATATTATATTTTTTAAGAAACTCTTTTGTATAAATTTTACTTGCTTCTAGTTTTGCTGCGGATTTTCTTGGACCAAATACATTATATCCAGCATCTTCTAGAATATCAACAATTCCATTAACTAAATAAGCTTCTGGTCCAACAATAGTAAGATCAATATTGTTTTTTTTAACAAAGGCTAAAACATCATTATTATCATTTACATTTATTTTTGGAACATCAACTATTTGTTCTATTCCACCGTTACCAGGAGCACAGAAAATTTGTTTTACTTTCTTACTTTGCATAACTTTCCAAACTAATGCATGTTCTCTTCCACCAGAGCCTAATACTAAAACTTTCATTTTTTATGTCTTATTCTTGTAATTTAAATTCAGAAATTTTAAATACTCTTTCGCAATAGGAACAACGTAGAGTTTCTTCTTCATTTGCTATTTCTTTGAAGAACTTAGTTTCTATAATTTCATGGTTAGTTATACACTTGATATTTGGACACTTTACTGCATTTATAACGGTTTTAGGAATTTTCACTTCACTTTTTTTAAATATCTCAAAATTACGAATTATTATTAAAGTAGCTGATGGTGCAATTAGTGATATTCTATTAACTACTCTTGTAGAAATTTCTAACCCTTCAATTTTAATAAGATCTTTCCTACCATGTGTCTTGCTGGTTAAGTTCATCCCAATTGTTGTTACTTTTTTTGTTTTAGGAGACAGAATTTCATAAACATTAAGGGCTTTACCTGCAGGTATGTGATCAATAACAGTACCATTTTTAATAGCGTCTACTTTAAGTTGTTTCATAGGTTTTGATCCATTAATTTGGCTATTATTGCTTGCCGCATATAAACACCATTTTTAGCTTGTTCAAAATAATACGCACAGTCAAGCTTGTCGACATCAACTGATATTTCATCGACACGAGGAAGAGGATGTAAAATTTTAAAATTCTTTTTGACTCCACGTAAGATTTCTGGAGTTATAATGTATGAACTTTTTACTTTTTCATAATCTTCAGGATCTGTAAAACGTTCTTTTTGTATACGAGTAACATATAAAATATCTAAGTCAGTAACTATTTCTTCTAAACTATTAATTTGAGTATGTTTGATGTTAAGATGATCTAACTCTTTTAATATATATTTTGGCATTTTAAGGATCGTAGGAGATATGAAGAAAAATTCAGGGTTAAAAGGACTTAGCGCAAAAACCAAAGAATGAACAGTTCGTCCATATCTTAAATCTCCTAATAAACATACTTTTAAATTATTTATTGATTTTTGTGTTTTGTGGATTGAATATAAATCTAGAAGAGATTGAGTTGGATGCTGATTTGCACCATCACCTGCATTAACAACTGGTATATTTACGCATTCTGATACATAACGAGCAGCTCCTTCCATTGGATGTCTCATTACTATGATATCTGCATACTGATTAATTATTTTGACAGTGTCAGATAAAGTTTCACCTTTTTCAACAGAAGTTCCTTTTGTCCCCGCCATTGTAATAACTTCACCACCCATCTTTTTCATGGCAGTTTCAAAAGAGAGTTGAGTCCTTGTTGAGGGTTCAAAAAATAATGCTCCCATTATTTTGCCATCCATGTTAGATTTTAATTTTCCAGACTCAAGGTTTTCTGCATGTTTTATTAGCATTTTTATTTTATCAGCTTTTAAGCTACGCATACTTATTATATTTTTCATATTAATTCAATTTGCTTTCTCTTTGAATATATGCTTCCCATGCTTGTTCTTTGTATTCTTTTGCAGCCTCTTGGGGATTCAATTTCTCACATATTCCCCTACCAACTATAATTATATCAGACCCACCCATAATAGCTGTCTTAGCTGAAATATATTGTTGCCCAAGATTATCATTATTCTTGTGCAAATTTATACCTGGTGTTAGAAGTAAAAAATTTTCAGGTATACTCTTTTTCAAGGATATTAGAGCATTTTCTGTCTTTGCATGTCCTATAAATCCTGAAACCCAATGTTGATTTTGTTTACCTAGTTTAATGACTTCATTTGTATAAGCTGAACTCATTAAGTTATTTTTTGAAGACATTTTTGCTAAAAGAAAACTTGAGCGATTTTTGGGTTTATCTTTAAAAATACCGTCAATAGTACCTTGACCTGCGATGGCATGTATCGTAACAGTTTCTGCCCATTTTGAAATATTATAAATACCATGCTCATATTGATGATAAACAGTATTACCTATATCGGCAAATTTTCTATCTTCAAATATCATGAAATTTCTTTCGTTAGATAGTTGTTTTAGTTTTCGAGTAAAATCTATATCATAATCATCTAACATGTCGACATGAGTTTTAACCATTACAATATCATCAGAAACTTTTTCTAAAATATTAAAAAAATCTTTTTGATTTGTCTTATCAATAGATACGGTTAAGTTTGACATTTTATAATTAATTAATTTTTTTAACCGCTTTGTTATAATATTTTTCTCTGGATAAAAAAGGGGCTGATTTTCAGGTTTATATTCATTAAATTGTTTTATTAATGTTACCTGTTTATCAGAAATTTCACCATCATTATATAAAACAGCCATGATATCATCTAATTTGATTAGACTGTGTAAATTAATGTTATTTTTTTTTTCAAAATTTGATCTATTTTTACTTCTATCAATTATTACACTTACATCATTAACATTTAAACCAGTTGCATTGAATTCTTCAATTGTTTCATTTATACTACTACCTGTAGTTATAAGGTCATCGATCACTAATACTGTTTGGTTTTGTTTAAAGTTGCCTTCAATTTTTTTTCTAGTACCATATGTTTTTTGTTCTTTGCGAATATAAATAAGAGGGATATTTAATTTAGCAGATACCAAACTAGCTATTGGTAGAGCTGTATATGGGATACCAGTAACATATTCAAAATTAAGCTTTTCTGCTGAATTGCACAGTTCTGCGACAAATTTTTGCAGTAAATCAGGGTAGGAAACAATAGGTCGAAGATCAAAATAGAAAGGAGAAATTAAACCTGATTTTAATTTGAATTTACCAAATTTAATCGAACCTATTTTGTATAAAGTGCGAATTATATCTTCTTTTTCTTTTGTAACCAAAAGATCCTTACAGCATGTTTCTTTATTTGTGATTTATAGATTTAAAAAAAGCTTAGTACTCTGTAAATGATTATTTAAATAACAAATATCTATATCAGTTTGATTTAGTTTTTTAAAATCAATCAAATCTTGTGAGGATATTCAATTAAATAATTATTAGCAAAATTTCCATCGTTTTTCACACTTATTACAAGTAATAATTCAGGATATATTTAATTAATTGCCTTAATTTCCTTGAATAATTTTTTATTGTATTCTTCGGCTAAATAAAAAAGCTCTTCCTCGTTTAAAAATTGATTAAAATGCGGTGGATCTTTAATAACTTTTTTTGTAATGATTTTGTTAAAGAGTTTTTTCTGAATTATTTTTAAGACTACTGCTGATAAAAAAAATGGTAGATTATCAGAGTTTCTGTCTAGTTTAAAATAAATACCATTAATCCATGAAGATAAAGAAAGAAAACCTATTGCAGCTCCATATTTATACTCTTTACTTTCTTTTAGTTGCTGCACCCGAACTTCTGTTAATTCAAAAGGATTTTCAGAGTAAGATTTTAAATTTTCATACAGTTGAATCTTGTATTGATTAAGTAAGTCAATACCACCTGTAAGTTTAAGGAATGAAAACTCATTAATTTTTTGATTTTTTATGACTATTGTATTTTTGGTTGAGTATGTGTAGCTTTTTGAAATTGGTTGCAAATTTGAAAATTCATATGGTGAATCAAATAAGGCATATAAAGTATCAGGAGTATCTAATTTATAAATATTTATAAATGAATTTAGAAAAAACTTTTGTTTTGCAGGATTTTCGAAATTTGGATATTTATCATTTGGTTGAGTTTTTTTCTTCTCTACCTTGACAACCTTTTCAATAATT
>MDTD01045373.1_pt1 | contig 18234 bp, 20 predicted proteins | sample 811221 | NCBI WGS metagenome assembly MDTD01 (sample SAMN05326646, study PRJNA326480) | marine metagenome | isolation source: seawater | place: Pacific Ocean: South West | collected 2011 | reverse complement strand
TTAAATAATAATAAGCCTTTAGGTACTTTGGAAATGGGAGTTTTATATTCAAAAATTCCTGAAAGTATTAAAACTGAAATAATAGACCCATATATATCTATAAAAGATAATGAAGCACGAATTAATCTTAGAATAATAGATTCTCAAGAAAATTTAAGAAGAAATGAATTAATAAAAAAAATTAATTACGATCTGAAAAATAAGATTGGACTAGATGAAAATGAATTTAGACTCGCTGGTGTTTTGATTTTATTTAACAATCTATTACAAAGCCTTTTTAAATCACAAATTTTAACTTTAGGTTTAGTTATGATCGGAATTTTTTTAATGTTTTTCGTCCTTTTTAGAAACATTCAATTATCTCTAATAGGTGTTATTCCAAATTTTATTGCAGCGTTTTTTATATTAGGAATAATAGGATTGCTTAATATCCCTCTTGATATGATGACAATAACAATTGCTGCGATTACAATAGGTATAGCTGTAGATAATAGCATCCACTACATTTACAGATTCAAAGAAGAGTATAGTCAATCAAATAATTATATTAAGACATTAAATTTATGTCATTCTACTGTTGGTAGGGCAATATTAAATACATCTTTTACAATAGTTTTTGGATTTTCAATTTTAGTTTTGTCAAAATTTATTCCTACAATTTATTTTGGAATTTTTACTGGAATTGCAATGTTGTTAGCTATGATTTTAGTACTTACTTTACTTCCTTGTTTGATATTATTTATTAAACCATTTGGAAAATAATTAGATGAAAGAACAGTTTGTAATTTTTTATGAAGCTATAACTATTATAGACTTAACTTATTTGATTATAACAATTTTTTCATTGATCAAGTGCTATAAAAAAGGTTTTGTTTTAAGTATTTTATCTATGGCAAAATGGTTGGTTGCATACATTGTAACTTTATTAATTTTTCCAAGAGTCAAACCTTATCTCATTGATGTCATTGATAATGAATATATATTAGATATTGGTCTGGGAATTACAATTTTTATAATTGTGATATTTATGATATTAATGATTAACAAAGGAATAAGTAAAGCTATAAGTTATAGTGGAATGGGAAGTTTAGACACTATATTCGGATTCTTTTTTGGATTTTTTCGTGCCTACATAATCTCAGTATTTATCTTTTCAGGGGTAAATTTAGTGTATAATTATGAAAAATGGCCAATAAATGTTAATAAATCATTCGTCTTTCCATATTTAGAAAAAGGTAGTAATTATTTACTTGAAGAATTTCCTAATGAAAAAACATATCAAGATTCTAAAGAAAAAATTAAAGAACTTTGATCCTAAACTCAAAGAGGAATGCGGTGTATTTGGTATAAGTAATACTAAAGATGCATCAGCATTGACTGCTTTAGGGCTTCATGCTCTTCAACATCGAGGGCAAGAAGGTTGTGGGATTGTGACTTTTAACGGACAACAGTATTTTTCTGAAAAAAGATTCGGATTAGTAGGAGATAATTTTAACAAAGAAAAGGTTTTAAAAAAACTTGAGGGAAATTTCGCTATAGGTCATAATCGATACAGTACAACTGGTGAAAATACTTTAAGAAATATCCAACCTTTTTTTGCAGATACAAATGCTGGAGGAATTGGAGTAGCTCACAATGGAAATTTAACTAATTCGATATCACTTAGAAATAAACTAGTAGAGGAAGGGGCAATATTTTATACTACCTCAGATACTGAGACTATTGTTCAATTAATTGCAAAATCAAAAAGATTAAAAACTATAGATAAAATTGTTGATGCTATTTTTCAAATTCAAGGGGGTTATGCTTTAGTTATGCTTACGCAAAATTTATTAATAGGAGTAAGAGATCCTTTTGGAATAAGACCATTAGTAATTGGAAAATTAAAAAATAGTTACGTATTAGCATCAGAGACTTGTGCGCTAGATATAATCGGTGCAAAATTTATAAGAGAGGTAGAAAACGGTGAAATAGTTTTGATAGAAAATGATGAATTAAAAAGTATAAAGCCTTTTCCTCCAAGAAAAGTCAGACCTTGTGTATTTGAATATATATATTTTGCCAGACCAGATAGTATACTTGATGGCAAAACAGCATATGAACATAGAAAAAATCTTGGTGCCGAACTTGCTCAAGAAAATGACATTGATGCAGATATTGTAGTGCCAGTGCCAGATTCTGGAAATGCAGCAGCCCTTGGTTTTGCTCAACGTCTGGGTTTAAACTTTGAATTAGGTTTAGTGCGTAATCATTACGTAGGACGAACGTTTATTGAACCTAGTCAAAAAATAAGAAGTTTAGGTGTAAAACTTAAATTAAATGCCAATCAATCAGCAATTAAAAATAAAAAAATAATTTTAATAGATGACTCTTTGGTAAGAGGAACGACTTCTTATAAAATTGTAAAAATGCTTTATGATGCTGGAGCAAGAGAAGTGCATGTGAAAATAGCATGTCCAGAAATTAGGCACCCTGATTTCTATGGTGTAGATACACCAACTAAGAAGGAATTACTTGCAGCAAACAAGACTAATGATGAAATATGTAAATACATCGGTGCTAAATCATTAAAATTTCTATCTTTGGGAGGAATGTATAAGGCAATTGGTTTTAAAAATAGAAATGATACCTATCCTCAATTGACCGATCACTATTTTACAGGTGAATATCCTGTTAAACCGATTGATGAGCTTGGAGATAATAAAATTACTCAATTATCTCTTTTGAACACGGCATCAAATAATTAGAAAATGAAAAAAGTAAATTTTACAGAAATGAAAAAAGGAACCAAAGAAGATTATCTTTTTTTAGATAAAAACGAAAAAGATTTTGCAAGAAAAACTGCAGATAGAATAATAAAATTTATGTCAAATTTAACAGAGACACTTGAAGGATACCAGGTATCTAGATTAGAGCATTCTCTACAGAGTGCAACTAGAGCATATAAAAACGGAGAAAATGAAGAAATGGTTGTTGCTGCTCTACTTCATGATATAGGTGATGAGTTAGCTCCAATGAATCATTCAGAATATGCAGCTGCTATCCTTAAACCTTATGTTTCAAAAAAAACACATTGGATTATTGAAAAACACGGAGAATTTCAAATGTTTTACTACGCACATCATCTAGGGGGAAATAAAAATAAAAGAGATGAGTATAAGGATCATGAGTATTATCAGGATACTATAGACTTTTGTGAAAAATATGACCAAAATTCTTTTGACCCAAATTACAAATCATATTCTTTAGATTTTTTTAAACCAATGGTAAAAAGAATTTTTTCAAGAAAACCATACTCTGTGATTTAAATTTAAATAAGAATCTTTATAAAGTAATGATAAACACAAAAGATACGATTATCAAATATTTCAAATCTGGAATTAAAGAAACAAAAAATTTTAAGATTGGTATAGAGCATGAAAAATTTTTATTTTGTAATAAAAATAATAAACGTATTGATTATTTGAAAATTAAAGAAATGTTTAAAGCGTTGTTAGAATTTGGCTGGAATCCAGTTGAAGAACAGGGAAATATTATAGGATTAAATAAAAATAATAAAAATATCACGCTTGAGCCTGGTAATCAGATTGAATTATCCGGTGAGAAGCTTAATCATATACATGAAGCTTGTGCCGAGTCACAAGATTATTTATTTGAGTTAAAACAAGTAACAAAAAAGTTAGATGTGAGTATAGTAAGTGCTGGGTTTGATCCTATATCAAAATTAAGCGAAATACCTAATAATCCAAAACAGAGATATAAACTAATGACAAAAGATATGCCTAAAAACGGTGAATTAAGTTTAGATATGATGTACAGAACATGTGGAACTCAACTAAATATTGATTATTCCTCTGAGAACGATTTTGTTAAAAAATTTAAAATTATGAATTCTATCGTTCCAGTTTCCATTGCACTATTTGCTAATTCATCAATAGTTGAAAAAAAAAATAGCAACTTCTTGTCTTACAGATCTAAGGTATGGCAAAATACTGCTCGTGCTGGATTACCAAAAATTTTTTTTGAAGATCTAAATTTTGAAAAATATGCAGATTTTGTAATTAATTTTCCTATTTTGTTTATAAAAGACAAAAAAAAATATTTTTCTGGTCAAAAATATAGATTTAAAGATTTTATGAATGGTAAAATACAAGAAATTGGAAATCGTTTACCTTCTGAAAATGATTTATCTACACATTTAAGCACAATTTTTACTGAAAATAGATTAAAGAAATATATTGAATTAAGATCAATGGATACATGTGGTTGGGATTGTTTATGTGCTGGTCCTGCTTTTTTTATCGGGCTTTTATATGGTAATCTTGACGAAACTTACAACTTAATCTCAAAATGGGAAATTGATAAAATTATAAATGCCTATCTTGAAGCTCCACAAAAAGGATTTAATACTCAATTAATGGGTAAAGATTTATTATATTGGTCCACTGAACTTTTGAAATTATCAAGAAGAGGTTTAGAAAATCGAGATATTTTAAATAGAAGTGGAAAAAATGAGTCTTTATTTTTAAATCATCTTCAAAAAGTAATAAATGAAAAAACCACAAACGCAGATCATATGATTAATAAATTTTCTAAAAATGAAGATTTAAGAGAGTTATATGATAAATAAGATTGTTTCTATTCAAGGTAATGATTTAAATACTTTAAACCCCTTAACAGACACAAGTATATTTCTTGCAAATGAAATACAAAAAAGGAATTACAAAATATTTTATTATGAGCCAAAAAACTTATCTATTGTAAAATCTAAAGTCATTGCAAAAGGTTCTTTTATAGAAATAAATTATAAAAAAAAAAATTTTTTCAAAATATTAAAAGTACAAAAATATCAGCTTGATAAAAGTAAGTTTATTCTAATAAGGCAGGATCCACCATTTAATCTGGAGTATATTTCTACAACATACATTTTAGATACAATCAAAAAAAAAGTAAAAATAATTAATAATCCCTCTTCTATAAGAAATATTTCAGAAAAATTATATTCAGTTAAATACCAAAAATTTATGCCGCCAACGATTTTTAGTCAAAATATTGATGAAATTAAAAGATTTTTTCAGACCCATCGAAGAATAATTTTAAAGCCTATTCATGGTTACGGTGGTAATGACATTCATTTATTAACCAAAATAAATTATAACTTTATTAAAAAATTTTTAAAAAAACATAATTATATTGTTTGTCAGAAATACTTATCGAAAATTTATAAGGGTGATAAAAGAGTTTTTTTGATAAATGGAAAAGTTGTAGGTGCTATTTCAAGAATTCCAAAAAAAGGTTCTTTTCTTAGCAATATGAGTAAAGGAGCTACACCTTCCAAAACCTCATTAACAAAGACAGAAAAAAAAATATCGAAATTGATTGGTAGAGATTTAAAAAAATCAGGTATTTTTTTTGCTGGTATAGATTTTATTGATCAAAAGCTAAATGGTGATATTAATGTTACATCACCAACTGGTTTGAAAACTTTGTTTGATCTCTCAAAAATTAATCTTGCAAAAACTTTTTGGAACAATTTAAAAGCATGAAAAATATGACCGATCAACAAAAAGGTTCATTAATGGCTTTTGTTGCAGTTATGTTTATTACACCGGACTCATTATTCATTAGACTATCTAATGTGGATACCTGGGGGTTGGTATTTTATAGGGGGATAATTCCTTTTTTTTTAGTTTTTTTTGTAATGTTATTATTTTATAAACTAAATTTTTTTAAAATTCTTTTTAATAGTGGGTATCATGGGATTATTTATGTTGGTACTTTTAGTATTACAAATATCACTTTTGTAGTTTCAATTCAAAACACAAATGTAGCTAACACACTCGTAATGATTGCTACTGCACCTATGCTATCAGCTATACTTGGTTCTTTTATATTAAAAGAGCCTCCAGATAAAAAAACATGGATATCAATAATTATTACTTTCTTCGCTATAATTTATATATTCTTTGACTCTTTAAGAGTTGGAAATTTTTATGGAGATATCTTAGGTTTTATTACTGCAATAGGTTTAGCAGTTGGAGCTATAACAATTAGGTCTGCGAAATCGAAAAATTTAGTCCCAGCAGCAGTGGTTGGAAAGTTATGTGTTGCTATTTTTGCACTTTTTTTTATTGAAAGCTTCCTTCTTTTAGATGAGGACCTGCTCATAGTGCCATTAATGTGTATTCTTTGTGTGGCTATACCTTTTGTTCTTGTAACTATAGCTCCGAGATTTATTACTGCAGCAGAGGTAAATTTATTTTTCTTGCTAGAAACTATAATAGGTCCTATATGGGTTTGGTTAATTATTAAGGAACAGCCAAGCATTGAGACTCTTCAAGGAGGACTTCTTATAATAATAACTATAGCAATACATTCTTTTTTGAAGCTTAAAAACTCTTAACTTGTCACAATTAAGACTTGATTTAATAATACATCGCGAATAGTTACTGCATTTTTTATGAATAAAGTTTTAAAAAATTCTTGGGCATTATTTTTAGGAATGGGATGTATCATGATGGCTTATGGCTTTCAAGGTTCCCTACTTGGGGTAAGAGCTGTACAAGAAGAGTTTAGTTTAACTGCAACTGGATTTATGATGTCAGGATATTTTGTAGGATATTTTGTAGGTGCAGCAACTATTCCTAACATTATTTCAAGAGTTGGTCATATTAGAGTTTTTGCGGCTTTTGCCTCACTAGCCTCATTAGTAATTTTAATTCACTCAATTTTGATTAATCCCTTCATTTGGTTTGTACTTAGAGTTATGACAGGGATTAGTATGGTCTGTATTTATACTGTAGCTGAGAGCTGGTTGAACGATAGATCAAATAATAAAAACAGAGGAAGTGTATTGTCAATTTATATGGTCATTCTATATGGCACTATGGGAATTGGTATGTTTTTACTTAATTTTAGTAGTCCACAAAATTTTCAACCATTTATTTTAATTTCTGTAATTACATCTGCAGCTCTTATTCCAATTTTGTTGACTAAAAAAAAACCTCCAACGTTTAAAAGAATAGAGGCAATGTCTCTTAAGAATCTTTACGAAGCCTCTCCTTTTGGGATGGTAAGTTCCTTTTTTTATGGAACAATTCAATCTGCCTTATTTACTTTGTTGGCAGTTTACGCAACCTCAATGAATTTTACTATATTAGAAATATCTATTGTAACATTTCTTTTAGCAATTTCTGGAGCAATATCTCAATTTCCAGTTGGTAAAATATCTGATTTTTACGATAGAAGGAAAGTAATAGTATTTTCAACATTCGGTGCAGCAATTTTTTCTGTGTTAGCAATATTGGTTTCTAGACAAATGTATTTACCTGATGGATTAGCTACGAGTAAAACTTGGTTTTATATTTTTTTAATACTTTTTTCTTTTTGTAGTTTACCAATGTTTTCATTAATTTTAGCTCATACAAATGATTATATTCCTAAAGAAAAATTTGTTGCTGCTGGTGCTGGTCTCCAATTTGTATTTGGTCTTGGTGCTATGAGCGGTCCCTTTTTATGTTCAATATTTATGGACTTAGTTGGTCCGAATGGATTTTTCATTTTTTTATTTTTTTTTCATTCTGTGATAGGAATTTTTGGAATTTACAGAATGAGAGTAAGACAAACTGTTGACAACCCTGATTCTCAGTTTGTTGCTATGCCACAAACAATTACACCTGCTGGAATTGAACTTAATCCGACAACTGAGCCAATAGATGAAACTACAAAAGAAGAGGAAAAACTTAGTTAATTTTTTCGTCAATAATCTTTGACATTTTTGATAAAACTTGTTTTTTATTTAACTTGTCTGTTCTTATTAAAATTGCATCTCTAACCTTTATTAAAGGACTATTTTTTCTATTTTTATCCATTTGTGTTCTTTTATTTAAAGATCTAGTCACTGTAGTAAGTGAAATCTTTTTTTTTAGATCTAGCCATCTTCTATAACTTGCTATTTTGTTGTTACATTTAAAATAAAATGCTAAATCATATTTCGGATTTTTTGCAAGAATTTTGCTTGCAATATCCCTGCCCTCAACACAAATTTTATTGTTATTTTTTATTATTTTTTTTTGAAATCTATTAACTATTTTTCTTATATCTTTATTTTTGGCTAAAATAGCAACATGATTACTTATTTTTTCAGAATGTAAATTTTGATTTGATATTTTTTTATAGGATATTTTTTCGAATCTTTTTTTAAGAAAAATGATGGGATTTTTTGGATTATTTTTTATTAATAATTTACTCGCATATCTGTAGAGTAATCCAGAATTAATTAATAATAATTTATATTTTTTTGAAATTAATTTCGCCGCAGTGCTTTTGCCACTCGCTGACTCACCATCGCAAGCAATAATTAATTTATTAAATTTTTTCACAAAAACTTATTAATGTTTTGAATAGTTTATTGCAAAAAAATTCTGCACTTTGATAGAATTTTAAGAAAAATATCGCTTGTAGGTTGAAACTCATTATAGTCACCTCCCTTTAAAAAATTTTAAACGAATTGTTGAATTAATTTCAAATCTTTGCTGAAATATATTTTTAAAAAATATGACTAGAAAAAAAATATCTTCAAAAAAACAATCAAAAAAACCAAAAAAAATAAGTTTTATCTTTAATAAAGTTTTTGACGATTATAAGAAAAAACAAAGATTAAATGAAAAAAAAGAGATTAAATTAAAAGAAGAATTGATAAAAAAAGACTTTGTAAAAATAAAAACAAAAGAGAAGGAGTTAAGATTTAAAGAAGAAGAATTTAAAAAGAGAGAAGAACAAATAAAAAGAAAAGATGAAGATTTAAGAAAAAAAGATCTTCAATTAATACAAAAAGATGATGACTTAAGACTTAAAGATAAAGAACAAAAAAATAAAGAAAAAGAGTCAATCCAAAAACAAGAAAATCTTAAATTTAAAGATGAACAATTAAAAAATAAAGAAAACAACCTTAAAGTAAAAGAAGAAAATATTAAAAAACTAGATAAAGAACTTAAAAAAAAAGAGGCTGATTTAAAATTAATACATGATGCTCAAGAAAAGAGAGATATTGACCTCAGTGTAAGAGAGGAAGATCAAAAGAAGAAAGATTTAAAAGAACTTAGAAAAAAACAAAAAGAACAGAAACTAAAGGAGGAGGAAGAAGCAAAACAAAAAGACCTTGAAGCTCAAAAAATACGAGAGTGGGAAGAAAAATTTGATGAAGAACAACGAATAAAGCTTGAAGAAGAAATTCAAAAAGAAGAAAGATTAAAACAAAGAGAGCAATTAAGAAGAGCTATAGAAAACGAAAAAGATAAATCTCTTCAAGAGGAATTATTTTCTCGACTAGAGTCTTTTGAAATAAATCAAACCAAAAAAAATTAAATTTAAGCTAAGTTTTAGTTTCAGAATTTGTATTTTTTCTCTTTTTTTTTAAATAAAAGTAAAATTTTTTTAACGGGTAGAAAATAAATCCTAATACAAAAATTAATCCTAAAAAAATATAAACAATTGCACTTCCTATTATAGGTATTAATGGACCTATGCCTATATAAGCATAAGCATTAGAATTAATAAGAACTAAAATTGTTAAAGGTATTAAGATTTTGTTCATTATTTTTTTAAAAAATTTAAATTTTTATAAAAGTCTCCTATATAAATCTGATCTTTAACATATTCTCCGTCTATAGAAAATCCTGTATTTGGATAAAATCCCGAAAATATTGCTGAAAACAAATATTTTGATTTACACTCTTTATTATTTAAAAAACTTGTGTTTTCATTACAAATAATTTCAAAAATTTCACCTTGATCAGAACTTTGAATAATTATTCTATCATCAAATAATTGTATTCTTCCACGAGTACTACTGTAAAATTTGTGATCATTACCTGAATAATAACCTTTTATCTCTTTAGACTTAATATCAATTTCAACTATTCTTGATTTATTTGGTTTAAAGTAGTTATCAAAAACTAAAAGAGTTCCTTTTTTTGTTATTCTAGGAGAGTGTTGAGATTTAAACTTTCCTTGAACAAACCATTTAATGTGGTGAGTATCTTTATCTATTAAAGTAATCATGTCTAAACTTCTAAAAGAAACTAAAAAATCACCTTCACTCGCATCATCAAAGTATGATGCATTTGAATTTGTTAAAACTCTTACGTCATTTAAATGCAATGTGTCATTACAATTTGTTGCAAATTTTTCAATTAAATTTTTAGAGTTTTCTTCTTTATAAAATGACTCAATTAGTGAAATTTCTTTGATTAAGTTTCCATTTTTTTTATCAATTATTAAAATAGTGCCAAATCTAGATTTATGTTTTGATTTGCAAGTTTTGATAAATGAACCTTCATAAATTTTTTCATTTAAGTCATTTTTGTTATCTAAAAAAATTGTCCCAGGGACATATATAAAATTTTCATCATGAGATATCCAATGATGATTATAATAATCTTTTTCCCATTTTATTTTGCCATTTTTATCAATTCTATATAATCCTTTAGTTTCATATCTGCCTAAAATAATGTCTCCATCGTTTAATAACAAATATGGAATTAATTTATGTGCATTCCTAAATTTACCCAAATTCCACTTCCAAATAATGTTGTTTGGGTTATCCATTAATACTGGAAAACTTTTGTCGAGCTTAACAAATAAAGGGTTAGTAAATTTTTTGTTTGGTTTGTTGTTTAAGGAGAAATTAGTATCTAAACTAGGCTTTGAATTAATCCCAAACAGATTTTCCTTTCTCTCGCCAATTTTTTCATCAAGATCAATATCAAATTTTAACTCGAAATAAGATATAATAGGCTCAATAGTCTGAAAAATTTTTTTTGCCTTATATTTATGTGAAAAATATCCAAAAATAAAGATTATAATTAAAATAGAAAAAATAAATGATATACGGGTTATTTTGTCAAACATAGAATAATTTTATGGATAATTTAAAAACATTAAAATTGCAAAGAAAATTTAAAAGTTTTTTTTATCATATATCTGCACTTGAAGATTTTTTAATTGGAAACAATGAAAAAGAATATCTCCAATTAGATAAAAAATGTATCTTTGTTTCTGGTATGCCTAGATCTGGTACAACCATATTAACTCACATTTTATCTAATTTTATTGATGTTGGAAGTTACAATTACTCTGATTTACCTTTTATAAAGTTACCTTTTTTTTGGAGCAAATTTAAAAAATTTTACTATTCAAAAAATATTGAATTTGAAAGATTTCATAAAGACGGTTTAAAGATTAATCTTAATAGCCCAGATGCTTTTGAAGAGCTGATTTGGGCTGAAAATATAAAAAACTACTATAGTGAAAACTTTTCAAAAATTTTGGGTAATGATTTTAATAATGAAATGTTAGAAAAAGAATTAAAACGTAATATTAATAAATTACTTATTGTAAGAAAAAAAAAAATATATTTGTCTAAGGGAAATTATAATATTTTTAGAATTAATTATATAAGACGTATCATAAAAAACTCTTATTTTATAATATGTTTGAGAAATCCTGCTGACGTGATTCAATCATCGGTTAGAACTCATAATTTATTTTTAGAATTAGATAAAAAAAATAAGAATTTTTCAAATGAAATGGAAGAGCTCTGTCATTTTGAGTTTGGTAAAAAAAGAAAAAATATTTTTAAAGAAATTAAAAATATTGATAATTTTTCTTATTACCATGATTATTGGTTTAAAATTCATCAAATGATTTTAGATAACTACATTAATTTAGATAATGTTTTTTTAGTAAGTTTTGATAACTTATTATCTGAGCCTAAAAAATCTCTATCAGCGCTATCTGATAAGATAGGAATTAATAGTCAACAGGATTTAAGTAAAATGTTTAAAAAAAATAAAGAGATGATTACAAATAATAATTTAATTAATAATTCTAAAGTCTCAGAAATCTATAAAAACTTAATTGATAGATGTATTAATAATTTTTAAGGATTAAAATCATTCGTTAACAATAATTTCATCTCCAACATTAATTGAGGAGGATGAAAGTATTTGGCACCTTAGCCCGCCTCTTCTTAGAAACTCTTTAAGCACATTTTCTTGATTTAGCATTTCATTTAAATGTCTACAGGGTCTACACAAGTCGATAGCTTCAACTTTAACATTTCCTACCAAAAATTTTTTTCCAACTAAGTCATTTAGTTTAATACCTTTTGTAATAATATTTCTCCTGAAATCAATATACGGGATATTTAATCCATATTTTAAATTATAATAATCTATATTTTCTGATTCTATTATTGATAACTGACAATACGGATCGTTATATTCACTAAAATGTCTGTCTCCCAAGACTCCTTTGTTCGCTAATACTTTGATTGAACTAACTTCATTAATTTTTTTTGAATTGCTATCTACAATACCTAATTTAAAAACTTTAGACATATATTTAAATTTAATGATAATATTATATTATTATCAAATAAATGAATAAAGAAAATGCATCTAAATTATGGAAAGATATACTCAAAGCTGGAGATTATTTAAAAGGACAATTGCCAGAACATCCTAATCATCCAAATGGACGTAATCCATATGCACATATTGCATTATGTATTAAAGAAAAATTCAACTTTAGTTATAAAGATATACCAGATGAAAAATTTGAGGAGGTGTTAAGTTTTATTGAATTTCTTAAAAAGAATCCAAAGTAACTATTATTGTTTTGGAAAATAATCCTTCAATATTCCTTCTCTATAAACATCGGCAGTGCAACAATGTAAACCACCACCAAAAGCATAGGCATCTCTCAAGTCAACTGGAATTACTTCCATTCCTAATCTATCCAATTGCTCAGCTTGAAATTTCTCACTTTTTTCAACACAAACAGTTTTAGGGTTTAATACCAAAACATTCATTGAAAGCCAAACTGATGAATAACATAGTGGGGGTGGTTCATTATGAGCTGGTTGAGCAGCATCAATAATTTGCCATCCATTTTTTTCAAACAATTTTCTTTGTTCTTTTGGAAGTCTTCTTTGAGGATTGTTGATAATTAATCCTTCCTTAATAGGTGTAAAAGTAGCATCAATATGTATAGGATAAGGATCTCCTGGAAAATTTACAGCATGGATTCTGTGATCTTTGTAATGTCTTTTGAGCCAATTGATACCTTTTAAATTAGTTGTGAAACCGTGCTGCACAACTAAATCTTTTCCAAATCGCAAAACATCAGCAGCATCAAATAATGGTTCCTCCTCAGTAGTCACAAAAAATTTTTCTTCAGTCCATTTTAATCTTTTTTCTATTCCAATTTTATCTGATAAATAATCTTTTCTATAATCAACATCTGTTAATCTTGGTTTTGGGGCACTTTCATGTCTCATATTTGGATCTGAATTGTAGTATTCTTTTAGTAATGGTCTATAACAAAGATATTCAAACCATCGACATCTGTAACTCATAGTAGCTTCTAAAATTTCGTTACCAACAGTTAGCAACACATCTCGAGGAGGCATACAACCAAACATAGTTTCTGACTCCCAGTCTGGTGTTGATGTTTTTTGGTTAAAATTTATTGGTGTTGGTCTGTCTACCTTTATGCCTCGTTTAATCAACATATTTGAAAAATCATCAAGTAACTGATTTGCTTTATCAACAGTATCTTTTGTTCTTGGCCCAAATTTACCTCTCATATCTGAGTCCTCTGGAACCTTAGCGTCTAAAGCTGGTTCGGGTGCAGGAATACATGTTCCATCAGCTCTTCCAACAATCACATGTCTAAGTGGATCCCATTCATTCCAACTATTTACAATTGTTTTATTCATATTAATTTTTATCCTTTAATAATATTATGCTCAGGTCCAAAAGGAAATTTTGTAATATTTTCAGCCCCGTTTTTTCCAATTATCATAATATCATGTTCTCTATATCCTCCTGCACCTGGCATTCCCTCAGGAATTAAAATCATTGGTTCCATAGATATAACCATATTTTCTTCTAACACTGTATCAATGTCTTCTCTAAGCTCTAAACCAGACTCTCTGCCATAGAAATGGGAAAGAACTCCAAAAGAGTGACCATAACCAAAAGTTCTATATTCCAAATAACCAAGTTCAGAAAAAAGTTCATTTAATTCTCTACAAATATCTGAACATTTAATTCCCGGTTTTATCAATTCTAAACCTCTCTTATGCACTTTTACATTTGCCTCCCAAGCTTTCAGAGATTCCTTGTCAACTGAGTCCAAAAATAAAGTTCTTTCTAAAGCGGTATAATATCCTGAAATCATAGGAAAAGTATTTAATGATAAAATATCTCCTTTTTTTATTTTTCTATTAGTTTTCGGATTGTGAGCCCCATCAGTATTAATTCCTGACTGAAACCAAACCCACGTATCCATATACTCTGCATCCGGATACGTCTTTGCAATTTCTCTTTCCATTCTATCTCTTCCTGCTATAGCTATCTCAATTTCTGTTGCGTTTTCTTTTATATTATCAAGAATTTCAAAGCCTCCTATATCAGCTATTCGAGCTCCATTTCTAATTATTTCAATTTCTTCACTTGATTTAATCATCCTTATTTCCATCAAGTCTTTTGAAATATCAACAAACTTGGAAAAAGATAAAACAGAACTAATCTTATCTTTCATTTCTAAAGTAATATGATCATGTTCTATACCAATATTTTTTGGATCCGTATTTTTTTTTATAATTGACATTATTGCTTTTAAAAAATTATCTCTTTTCCAATCAGTATAAATTACATTATCACAATATGATCTTCTCCATGGTTGGCTAGCATCAATGTTAGCTGTAATAGTTGAAATTTTTTTATTAGTCACAACACATCCATAAGGTCTCCCAAAGGAGCAATATATAAATCCTGTGTAATAAGCTATGTTGTGCATTGATGTCAAAATAACAACATCAATGTTTTTTTGTTCCATTATATCTCTCAAAACGCTTAATCTTTTTTTGTATTCTTCTTCAGAGAACGGAAGTTTAACTTTTTTACCATTTTTTAACGTAAAAAAATCTGGTCGTTTCATAGTATTGAATTAATTTAAAGCAATGTGTCTTTTATTCCATCTCATGATCATACTGTAATAGAAAATTGAAATGAAAAGAAAAAAACCCCCAATAATAGTATTTGTAGAAGGTACCTCGTTTATTCCAAATAAAGGTAACCATACCCAAAAAATTCCACCAATTACTTCTGTTAAAGATAATAATGTTAATTCAGCTGCAGGAACTACTTTTGAACCTATTGAATATAAAATTAAACCCAAACAAACTAAAGTTCCGTGTAAAGAAAACATTGTACTGTTATAGCTTGTTGCAAAAAATGGTTGATCTTTAGATAATATTATAATGCCAGCAATCACAAAACAAAACATACCAGCTAAAGCAACAGTGGTAAATTTTGGAGTTTCTTTTCTCCACCTTAGCGTTACTGAAAAAACTGAAAAACCGATTGATGAAGTAATTCCGAAAATAAATCCTATTACAGAGTTTTTTTCCTCATTCCCTAAGGCCATAATTATTATTCCAATAGTTGCAATAAAAATTGAAATCCATACATTCAAACTTATTCTTTCCTTTAAAAACAAAAAAGCCATTAGGGCCGTAAAAAAAGGCATAGCAGCTAAGCATAATAAAGTAATTGCCGCACTAGTGTTTGTTATTGAGTAAATGAAAGAAATCATTGCAACACCAAGTCCACATCCTCCAATTAATCCTGAAAAACCAATTTTTTTATAATTCTTATAAAAATTTATGCCTTCTTCAAAATATAAATATAAATTTAAAATAATAAAAATTGTTAAACCTCTTCCAAAAATATATTGCCATGGAACTAAATTAGGTTGGTCCATATATCTTACAACTAAAGGTCCAAAGGACCACAATATTCCAGCAAATAAGATTACTGGAACAGCTATTTTTTCATTTTTTAACTCAATCATATAAGATTCTTAATTGTAAATAGTTTGAACTACAACAAAAATGAGATTGATTAAATAAAAAAATTATTTGGATGATTGGGGAAAAAACAATCAACAATATCATTTTTCTTAAATTTAGATTTTCCAGATGGTAGTACGGCCCAAATATTTGATTTTACAAATGATTGTATTCTAAATGACTCCTGGCCGCCCAGCACATATATTTCAATTTTACCATTTTTAGTTGTATGAATTTTGCTTTTAGTAAACCGGACAAAATTTTTTTTCTTAGTATGTGAATTTTTAAGAATAGCTTTTAAAGGTCTTTCTTTTTCTAATCCTAAAATATTTTGTAAATATGGATAGACAAAAAATCTAAAACATGCTGCTGAGGAAATTGGATTTCCTGGTAAACCAAAAATAGATTTTTGTTTCCCAGATATTCTTGCAAATAAGATTGGCTTTCCTGGCCTGATGGCTACACTTTTAAAAAAATTTGAAAGCTTGAATTTATTAATAACTTTTGGAACAAAATCAAATTTGCCAGCTGAAACTGCACCAGATGTAATTATAATATCAATTTTCGAGCTAAACATTTTTTTTATTTGATTATTAAATTTGTTTTCATCTTTGTCTCTCAAAATTCCTCCATAATAAAAATTGAAAAAAAAACTTTCACAAATTGATTTTAAGTAATGACTATTTGAATTTCTTACTTTCCACTCTGGAATTTTATTTTTGTTAGAAATTTCGTTACCGGTAGAGAAAAAAAGAATATTTGGTTTTTTTTTTACTTTTATTTTCTTAATTCCTAAAGCTTTAAAAGCTAAAATATGATTTGAATTTATAATTGTACCTTTTTTGATTACTAAATCATTTTTTTTAAAATCAGAACCTTTTAATCTGATATTCTGATTTTTTTTAAACTTTTTATCAATGATAATATATCTTTTATTTTTGTGAAAAAAAATCTGCTCAACAGGTATTATAGTATCAAAATTTTTTGGTACCAGTCCTCCTGTCATTATCTCAACAGTCTGAAATCTTTTTTTTTTTATCTTTTTTGGTTTGTCTCCTCCTGCAACTGAACCCAAAATTTCAAATAATCCAGTTTTCTTTATATTTAGATTTTGAGTTTCTTTAGAATTTATAGCATACCCATCTACTGAAGAATTGTTTGATGATGGATTATAAACTTTAGAACGAATATTTATCGCACAAATCCTATTAAAACTTTTTGAGCTATCAATATACTCATCTTTAATTTTGATTTTACTATTTCTAAGTATTTTTAGAGCTTGGCTATAAGATTTCATTTTTTTATTATATAAATATACTCAGAAATTAAAATGGATTTAGAAATAATAAATATTGCCTCTGATACTGATAATAATAGAAATATTAAGGATAGGACACATTATTCAAAATTAAAAAGTGCTTTATGTGGTGACGAAATACAAATAGAGCTGATTATAAAAAATAATAAAATAATTGATTTTGGATATCATGGTAAATCATGTGTATACTGTCAAGCTTCAGCAAGCTTATTAGCAAAAATTTCTATAAATAATCAAAAAGAAAAAATTAATAAATTGTGTGATGCGGCTGAACTTTATTTTGATGATAATGTAAAAATTACTGATAAAAAATGGATTTCTCTCAAGAAATTAATCAAAAAGAAAAATATTAATAAAAAAGATTGTATATTGTTGCCTTTTAAAACTCTTAAAAAAATAGTATCAAGTTAAATTATGGGTAGTTTTAAACAATCTTTATTAGCTAGTCTATTTTCAATTATCACTATTGGAATTTTAACTTTTTTAACTTATAGGACTGAATTAGGAATATTTTTATTAGCCTCTTTTGGATCCTCAATGGTGCTACTTTATGGATATCCTGAAAGTCCATTTGCCCAACCAAAAAATGTTTTTTTTGGTCATTTAGTTACAGCTATTGTAGGTTTACTTTTTTTACACTTTGTCCCATTACCAATCTTTTTAACAATTCCATTAGCAGTAGGATTTGGAGTTGGGTTAATGATCTTATTAAATGTTACCCATCCACCAGCTGGAGGTAATCCTATAATAGTAATTATTGGTAGTGTATCTTTTGATTACTTGCTAAGCCCTGTAATATCTGGATCAGTTATAATTATTATTTTTGCAACAATTGTTAACAAATTTATTTTAAAAAAGTCTTATCCAAGCTAAAAATTATTAGGAAATTATAAAATTATTTTCTATTAGCAAACCGATTAATATTCCAACAATTAATGCAAAAATTAATTTCTTCTTATTCACTTTTTTGTGCTGAAGATTTTAAACTTTTAGT
>MDTD01196363.1_pt1 | contig 18239 bp, 17 predicted proteins | sample 811221 | NCBI WGS metagenome assembly MDTD01 (sample SAMN05326646, study PRJNA326480) | marine metagenome | isolation source: seawater | place: Pacific Ocean: South West | collected 2011 | reverse complement strand
CACCGTCAGCGGCAGCGACGGATCAATCTGCAGCTTCTGCGGCATGTAGCCGATACGCAGGCGCGAACGCCGCCAGACCTTGCCGCCGCTGGCCTTAAGCAAGCCGAGCACGATACGCACCAGGCTGGTCTTGCCCGCACCGTTGGGGCCAATCAGGGTCACGATCTCACCGCGCTTGACGCTGAGATTGACGCCTTCGAGCACATCGGTGGCGTTCAAGCGCAGACTGACCTGCGTGAGTGACAGCAGCTCCTCGCTCATGCCGCCGCCTGACACTGGGCGCACAGCCCGCTGATCTCGACCGTTTCGCTGCTGATAGTGAACCCCTGGCTGGTGGCCGCCTCGGCGATCGCATCGCTGATCCCCGACTGTTCCAGCTCAATCGCGATATGACAGTTCAGACAGATCAGAAAGTGCCCCTGATGGCGGTGCTCCGGACTCGGGCAGCCGATAAAGGCATTGAGCGAAGCAATACGGTGAACCAGCCCCTGCTCCTGCAGAAAATCCAGCGCACGGTAGACCGTCGGCGGCGCAGCACGGCGGCCGTCGTCACGGGACAGGGTTTCCAGAATGTCGTAAGCGCCAAGCGGCTTGTGGCTTTGCCAGACCAGCTCAAGCACCCGCTTGCGCAGGGTGGTGAAGCGCACACCGTCACGCGCACAGACTTGCTCCGCCGCGCTCAGGGCATGGCTAACGCAGTGCGCATGGTTGTGTGGCTGCTGGGGATCGGGAAGGTGATGAGAATCGCTCATGGGCTGCCTCGCTGGCTGCGCCGCAGTGCCGTTTGGCGGCGGGGGTCGTTTCAGAGGTCAATGGGCTGTTATCATATAACAGTTCTAATTCCCGAGGTATGCCCCCATGTCGATCCGTTCCCTGCTGGCACTCGCTGCCGGCCTGCTGCTGTCGTCCTCCGCTTTGGCCGACAGCCGCGTGCTGACCAGCATCAAGCCGATTCAGCAGATCAGCGCCGCCCTGCTCGACGGCATCGACGAGCCCGCCGTGCTGTTGCCGCCCGGCGCCTCTCCCCATGCCTTTGCCCTGCGCCCCTCAGACCGCCGCGCCCTGTCCAGCGCCGAGCGCATCTACTGGGTCGGCCCGGACCTTGAGCGTTTCCTCGACAGCCTGCTGCACGATAACCCGCAAGCCCGCGAATTGATGGACGTCCCCGGCTTGACCCTGCGCGAGTTCGACGAGGAGCACGCCGAACACGGTCATGACGACCACCACCACGACGCCGGCAACCTCGATCCGCACATCTGGCTATCGCCGGCCAATGCGCTGACCATCGCGCAATGGATGAAAGCCGATCTGGAGCCACTTTATCCAGACCAGCAGGCACAACTTGCGGCCAACCTGCAGCGCTTTGAAGCGCGCATCACCGCCGAGGAAGAAGCGTTGCAGACCCGTTTCGCACCGCTCAAAGACAAGCCCTATTTCGTTTTTCACGACGGCTACGGCTACCTGGAAGAGTATCTGGGCATCGAACACCGCGGCGTGTTCAGCCTGGCTCATGAGATTCAACCAGGCGCCCGCCACGTCAACACGCTGCGTGACCAGCTGCGCAGCGCCGGCCGCGCCTGTGTATTCAGCGAGCCGCAGTTCACGCCGCGCCTGGTTAACAGCCTGACCGACGGCCTGCCGGTCGAAACCGCGCAGCTCGACCCGCTGGGCGCCAATATCGAGGTTGGCGCTGATGGCTACATCCAGCTGCTCAATAGCCTGACCAGCAGCTGGGCTGGCTGCCTGGAAGCGCTGTAACCCCTGATCAGGCGGCGCCGGACATCGGACCAGACAACCAGCGGTGCCTGACCCGCCAACGCCAGAGTGCCCAGCCCCAGATCAACAGCTCGACCAGAAACACCCAGTGCAGGATGAAGTTCAGCCACCAAGGCTTATAGCGCGGGGTCACCGTGACCAGCGAATAGCGCTGATCGACAAAGGGCGCGAACCACCAGATGTCGCCGGCCAGGCTGTCCAGCAACACATGCAGCAAACCGCCCAGACTGAACATCAGCAGCATCCAGGGCGCAGGCATACGCCGACACAGCGCTAAACCGACCAGCGCCCCCGACAACAGGCCCAGCCACAGCAGCGGCCAATGGGTTGCGTAGCGGTGGTGATGCACCATGCCGTTATCCACAAAGTAGAAGTACAGCATGTCAAAGTCTGGGAAGATGCCGCCCAGGCAGCCGGCCAGCAGCAGCCAGATCGGGCGCACCGGTGCACGGCGCAGCGGCGCTAACAGATAGCTAGAGAGAACAAAACCGGACGGCAGATGGGCAATCAGCATGGGCCTGAACGTGTTCAGCAATGAATGGGCAAGCCTGCTGGCAGCCCGGACAGCACTCTGACCACACCGGCACCGAGCGGTTCTGTCTACACTCAGTCAGAGGCGAGAAACTGCAGCAAGGTTGCGCGTTGCGGGTGCTCGGCAAGCCACCCCTTGATCTCCGCGGCCCTGGTTGCATCGGCGGCGCCTACCTGCTGCTCCAGGCGCTCGCGCTTGAGCTGGGCCATCTTTTCGCTGCGCACCCGCCGCTGCCACTGCTCGGTGAATACCGCCGGCAGCTTGTGCGCCAGCTCCAGCGACTTCAGCAACTGCCACTCACCCCCGTCGAGCCACGCCTCGTCACAGCGACCGCACAAGTCGATTCGGCTGGCCAGCGCCCCGGATACCGAGAATTTGGTCATCAGGCCGCTGCACTTGGGGCAGGCCAGGGCCATCTTGGCGTCAGCCTCCTCAACCACCTCGGTGGCAAGCTCGCCATCGGCCACCGGCGGCTCGTTACGCTCGACCCAGTCGCGGTAGTAAAGCAGCGACAGCAACGAGCCTGCACACGCGGGACAGCCCATGGCGGGCAAACCGTCTTCAACCTTGCTCGCTTGCAGCCGGGTATTTCGACACTTTGGACACTGCATTGGATTACCTTTCAGTCCGTGAACCACGCGGCGCCTCGCCGCTTCCTGGATGCGGCAGCTTAGCCCCTGGGGAGCAATAGCAACAAGCCTGAGCTGCAGAGCCTACGCTGATCAGCAGCCCGATACGGGCTGGCTGACGCCAGCATTTGTAGCGTTTTTTTTCATGCACTACATTTTTGAATACAAAATGACGACGTTTTTGTACACAATGTGCAACCTCCTGTGCAGATGGTCATGGCAACCCCCTGTCGGCTGAACTGCGAAGGCGGAATAAATGATGCAAGCGAACCGCCAGGGCGGCCTGCCAACACAGCCCTGCCCGGTACCCACAAAAAGACGCAAGGAAAGGCCCATGGCTAACGATGACTTTCAGATCAAGCACATCGACCCCACTCTGCACAACGAAGACCTTGCCCCGCTGCCGCCGGGCAAACGCCACTGGGGCTGGTTCGAGATATTCAACGTGTGGTCCAACGATATCCAGAGCCTGTTCGGCTACACGCTGGCTGCCACCCTGTTTATCTCCTACGGGTTAAGCGGCTGGGCAGTGCTCGCCGGCATCGTGCTGGCCGGCTTCATTGTCATGGGCCTGGTGCAGCTGACCGGCAAGCCAAGCGTCAAATACGGCGTGCCCTTCCCGGTCATGGCCCGCTCCAGCATGGGTGTGCGCGGCGCAAACTTCCCGGCGGTGGTACGCGGGATTGTCGCGATCTTCTGGTACGGCGTGCAGACCTACTTCGCCTCCACCGCGCTGGCGCTGCTGCTCAATGCCCTGTTTGAGCCCGCAGCCGATACCCCAACGCTGCTGGGTATCACCGCCATCGGCTGGATCTCCTACTGTCTGGTCTGCGCCTTTCAGGTGCTGCTGTTCGTGCGCGGCATGGAGTGGATCACCCGCTTCCTGAACTGGGCCGGGCCGCTAGTGTATGTGGTCATGATCGCGCTGATGCTGATCATCTGGTACCAGGCCGGCCCGAGCCTGCTGACCGAGCTGGGCACCATCTTCAGTGGCAGCGGTGAGTACGAGGCCGGCCCGGTCGCCGCCTTCTTTGCCGTGGTTGGCACCATGGTGGCGTACTTTGCTGCGGTGGTAATCAACTACGGCGACTTTGCCCGCTTTGTCAAAAGCGAGAAGCAGATGACCGTGGGCAACTTCCTTGGGCTGCCGGTCAGCCTGGCGATTTTCTCGGTCATCGCCCTGGTGATCACCGCCGGCACCGTGGTGGTCTTTGGCGAGACGCTGACCAACCCGACCGACATCGTGGCCCGCGTCGACAGCCTCACGCTGACCATCATCGCGGCACTGACCTTCTTTGCTGCAACGGTCGGCATCAACCTGGTGGCCAACTTTATTCCGCCGGCCTACGACATCGCCAACCTCGCGCCCGCGCGCATCAGCGCTCGCACCGGCGGCTTTATCACCGCAGCCATCGCGTTCTTTATTGGTGCACTGTGGGTGGCCTTCATCAGCCAGGTGGGCATTGCCGCCTTCGTCGACACCCTGGGCGCCATCCTGGCACCGCTGTACGGCATCATCGTCGCGGACTACTACCTGGTGCGCAAACAGCAGCTGAACCTGCAGCACCTGTTCAGCGCCGAGCCGGGCACCAGCTATTACTTCAACGGCGGCTGGAACCGCAAGGCAATGATCGCCTTTGCGGTGGCATCGGTGTTCTCCGTTGCCTCGGTATGGGTGCCGGTGTTGAGCCAGCTGCATGGTTACGCCTGGCTGCTGGGCGCGCTGATGGGCGCGGTACTGCACTATCTGTTGATGCGCGATACACCCGCACAGCAGTAAGGCGCCGGGACGCGCTGATCACCTGCGCACACTCTCTGGCATGCAGCGTCTGTGGCAGTGATCAGCGCACCCCGGGTACTACAGCTGCTGCAGGGCCGCGTCGATCGATTGACTGGCCTTGCGCAGCCACACCTTGGTGCGCTGACGCTCCATCATGCTCAGTTGCGCGCCATCTGCGCTTTTGAGGTTGATGGCCGACCAGAAGCTCAGCCCCAGCTTGTCGATACGCTGCAACGTGGCCGGATGCAGCGCCGGGATATCCACCACCGCCAGCAATTGCGCGGCCTGGGCTTCCGCGATCACCTGATCGATATCGCTGAAATCGCCGCCACAACCAAAGTTGCGCACCACTACAAAAGGCATGGAGCCGCCGTACTTCTGCTGAAACGCACGCAGCAGCATGACCGAATCACGCCCGCCGTCGACCACGTACCAGAACAGGGTTTTCAGCCCCAGCTCGGCGCAGATTTCCAGCACGCCACTGTCTTCCAGCCAGCGCTCCAGAAAGCGCTGACTCTGCGCAGGCAGATCCACCAGCAGCTGCTTTTTATCGTCCTCACTGGCCAGTTCGATCAACTGATCAATGCTCTCAAAGTCGTCCAGCACAATCGGCTGGGTGAACTCGGGGTAGGAGTGGGTGAGGGTGGCGTGCGACTGATCGGCATCAAAACCCGCGTACAGCAGACCATTGTCGAGAAAGTACTGGGACAACAGGCGCGAGACGACGGATTTGCCCACGCCGCCCTTCTCGCCACCAACAAAGTGAATGGTACTCATCAAAGCGTCCTGTGCTCAGCTAAAAGGCATTCCAATGCGAAATATAGGCCAGCAATGCGACCGAACGGTGAAACCCAAAAAAAGCCGCTAGCGACTACGCAGCGCAGCCCAGGTCTTCTGGCCGACGATGCCATCGACCAAGAGCCCGGCGCGCTGTTGAAACTGCATCACCGCCAGCTCGGTCGCCGGGCCAAAGTCACGATCGATCGACAGCGGATAACCCTGGGCGGCCAACAGTTCCTGCAACTGCTGCACCGCATCACCAAAGGAGCCGCGGCGCAGGGCCACGGTGGTGCCGCCTTGCGCCTGCGACACCCGCAAGCCCTCCAGCGCCGCCAGCGCGGTTTTGGCTTTCTGCAGATACTGGCGCCGATCCTCCAGCCCGTTCAGCCCGCCGTTGACCAGCCGCGTGGCGCGAATCAGGTCATCGCGATCAGCCGCCTCGTTGATCTGCCGGGTGTGCCAGTACTCACAGGCGATTTTCAACGACGTCAGTGGCTCGGCTGCCAGCTCTGGTTCGGCCTCCAGCGGCAGTCGCAAGCGCTCGCCCATCTGCCGGTAGTTGGCCCGCCCGGTCAGCTGGATAAGCCCGCGCCCCTTGTATCGCCGGCCATCGCCACGCTCGGTGTTGCCCAGGTCGCGCCGCCCTTCATAGGCAGCGCCACTGGCAAACTCCTCGGTGGTACGAAACCCGGCACATTCATGGGTCACCTGCGCCATGAAGTGCGCAATCCGCAGGCGGCTGTCGATCCGGTAATGGGCAAGGGTAGGGGCAAAGGCAGCAGAAATGTCGCCGACGATGCGCCGCTGGGCATCAGCGCGGGCACCGGAAAAACGGGGAGAAACGGCGAGGATAAAGGCTCCGTCGACGGGAATCATGGTGGCAGCTCCGTTAGGCAACGGCACTGCCTGACGACGCCGCTGGGTTAATGCCTAACCAGATTAGCCGCTATCGCCTAGAGCGCCAGCGGTAGCCCAACAGCAACCACCCGGTGCTGCAGCAGCAGTCGGGCAAAGTGCTGCGGGTCTTTCACCAGCACGCCGTCCTGTCCGGCAAACTCCTCGGCTGCAATTTGCCGCGACAGCCAGAAGCGCAGCGCCGCCAGCCGCAGCATGGCGGGCCAGCACTGCGCCTCGGCGGCCGTAAAAGCACGCCGCGCCGCGTATCCCGCCAACAGGGCACGCGCGTGTCGGGGCTCCAGCGCGCCATCGCCGTCCAGACACCAGTCGTTCACGGCAATCGCCACGTCATAGAGCATCCAGCCACTGGCGGCGTTGTAAAAGTCGATCACCCCGCTCAGGTGATGGCCGTCAAACAACACATTGTCGCGGAACAGGTCGGCGTGCAGCACCGCACGCGGCAAGCCGGGGTCCTGGCGGCGCCAGTGCACCAGCTGGGCCAGTAAAGCCTCCAGCGCCTCGGCCAGCGGCCCGCTCTGTTGCGGCAGCTGACGCCGCGCCTGATCCTGCATCCAGTCGACACCGCGTTCGTCCGGACGCGCCAGCGCGGTGTCGCGCGTTGCCAGATGCAACTGCGCCAGCCAGCCACCCACCGCCTCGCAGTGACTGGCATCGGGCAGCTCTACGTGGCGCCCGGCCAGGCGTGGCTGCAGCAACGCCGGGCGGCCCTTGAGCTGATGCAGGCACTGGCCATGGCGATCAGCAACCGCGTAGGGCACGGCCAGACCGGCGCCGCGCAAGCAGGCCAGCAACTCGACCAGAAACGGCAACGCCGCCGGATCGCCACGCTCGACCAGGGTGAGCACAAAGTCGCCCTGCTCGCAGCTGACAAAGAAGTTGCTGTTCTCGCTGCCGCCTTCAATACCCTGAAAGTCGATCAGCCGGCCCAGGTCGAAGCCGTCAACCAGCGCCTCCAGCTCGGCCCGCGCCAGCGGGGTGAACACCGACACGGCTCAGCTCACCACTCGAAGATCTTCCAGGAAGGGATACGCAGCCCGTCGGGCTGGTCGGAGCGCACGTAGTTGCCGTCTTCATCCACGGCAACCAGATAGTAGGGCGCACCGCTGTTGGGGATAACCTTGATGGCATAGAGGAAGCCGTTGACGCGGTACTCCTCAACCGTGCGATCACCTTCCTGGCGGATGGTCACTTCCGGGTCACCCGGGACCGCATCCTGCGCCATGACCGATGCACTGCCCAACAACAGCGCGGCGGCCAATCCAAAGCCAAATTTACGAATCATGGTAGTCTTGTCCTTTGCCTGAATGATGCCCTCATTCTAGCCCCATTGGCTCCGGAATTGTTGACCTGACGCATGACAGACACCACACCTCTCGTCCTGGTGGACGGCTCGTCCTACCTTTATCGCGCCTTCCACGCGCTGCCACCTCTGACTACCAGCAAGGGGCAGCCGACCGGCGCCGTGAAAGGCGTGCTGAACATGCTGAAAAGCCTGCTCAAGCAATATCCCGGCAGCCCGATTGCCGTGGTATTCGACGCCAAGGGGCCGACCTTCCGCGACGAGATGTTCGAGCAGTACAAGTCGCATCGCCCGCCCATGCCCGATGACCTGCGCGCCCAGATCGAGCCCCTGCACGCCGCCGTTCGCGCACTCGGCCTGCCGCTGCTGTGCGTTGACGGCGTAGAGGCTGACGACGTGATCGGCACCCTGGCGCGGCAAAGCGCCGACGCCGGCCGTGCGGTGGTGATCTCCACCGGCGACAAGGACATGGCGCAGCTGGTCGACGAGCACATCACCCTGGTCAACACCATGACCAGCACCGTGATGGACATCCAGGGCGTGCACGACAAATTTGGCATCGGCCCGGAACTGATCATCGACTACCTGGCGCTGATGGGCGACAAGGTCGACAACATTCCGGGCGTGCCCGGCGTTGGTGAAAAGACCGCTCTGGGCCTGCTGACCGGCGTGGGCGGCGGCCTGGACGTGATCTACAACAGCCTGGACAAGGTGCCGGAGCTGCCGATTCGCGGCGCCAAGAAGCTGCCCGAGAAGCTCGAAGAGCACAAGGAGATGGCCTACCTGTCCTACCAGTTGGCGACCATCAAGCTGGACGTGCCGCTGGAAGTGCAAGTCGACGCCCTGCAGCCCAGCGCCGCCAACCGCGAGGCGCTGATCGAGCTGTATCGCGAGATGGAGTTCAAGACCTGGCTGGACGATCTGCTGCGCGAGGCCAAGGCCGCAGGCCAGGCCAGCGACAGCGGCGAGGCCGCCGAGCAAGCCCAGGAAAACCAGTACGAGATCATCACCGAGCAAGCCGACTTTGACCGTTGGCTTGGCAAGCTTGAGGCCGCCGAGCTGTTCGCCTTTGACACCGAAACCACCAGCATCGACGCCCAGCGCGCCGAGCTGGTCGGCGTGTCGCTGGCGGTGCAGCCCCACGAGGCAGCTTACATTCCGGTTGCCCACAGCTATATGGGCGTACCCGACCAGCTCGACCGCGACAAGGTACTCGCCGCGCTCAAGCCCTATCTGGAGGACCCGGCCAAGGCCAAGGTCGCGCAACACGCCAAGTACGACATCAACGTGCTGGCCCACTACGACATCCGCGTGCAGGGCGTGGCCTTTGACACCATGCTCGAATCCTACGTGCTGGACGCCACCGCCACCCGTCACGACATGGACAGCCTGTCGCTCAAGTATCTCGGCCAGGGCACCATCAAGTTCGAAGACATCGCCGGCAAGGGCAGCAAGCAGCTGACCTTTGACCAGATTGCGCTGGAGCAGGCGGGCCCCTACGCCGCCGAAGACGCCGACGTCACCCTGCGCCTGCACCAGACCCTGTGGGCCAAACTGCAGCCGCAAGCGTCACTGGCGCGTGTGCTGCAGGAAATTGAAATGCCGCTGATGCCGGTGCTGGCACGCATCGAACGCAACGGCGCGCTGGTCGATGCCAATCTGCTGGGCAAGCAGAGCATTGAGCTGGGCGAGAAGATGGTGGCACTGGAACGTCAGGCGTTCGAGCTGGCGGGCGAGGAGTTCAACCTCGGCTCGCCCAAGCAACTGGGCGCCATCCTGTATGAAAAGCAGGGCCTGCCGGTGCTGTCAAAAACCGCCAAGGGTCAGCCCTCGACCGCCGAGGCGGTGTTGGCCGAACTGGCCGAGCAGGGCTTCGAGCTGCCGCAGGTGATCATGCAGTACCGCAGCGTCAGCAAGCTCAAGAGCACCTACACCGACCGCCTGCCGGAGCAGATCAACCCGCGTACCGGGCGCATCCACACCTCCTATCATCAGGCCGTGGCCGCTACCGGGCGCCTGTCGTCATCTGACCCGAACCTGCAGAACATCCCGATCCGCACCACCGAGGGTCGGCGCATTCGTCAGGCCTTTGTTGCGCCCAAGGGCTACAAACTGCTGGCGGCCGACTACTCGCAGATCGAGCTGCGCATCATGGCCCACCTGGCCCAGGACGCCGGCCTGCTGGATGCCTTCAAGCACGATCTGGACGTACACCGCGCCACCGCCGCCGAGGTCTTCGGGGTCGAGCTGGACGAGGTCAGCTCCGATCAGCGCCGCAGCGCCAAGGCGATCAACTTCGGTCTGATCTACGGCATGAGCGCCTTCGGCCTGGCCAAGCAGATCGGCGTCGACCGCAAGCAGGCCCAGGCCTACATCGACCGTTACTTTGCCCGCTACCCGGGCGTGCTCAGCTACATGGAGCGCACCCGCGAGCAGGCCAGCGAGCAAGGCTATGTCGAAACCCTGTTCGGCCGCCGGCTGTACCTGCCGGAAATTCACGCCAAGAACCAGGCCATGCGCAAAGCCGCCGAACGCACCGCCATCAACGCGCCGATGCAAGGCACCGCAGCCGACATCATCAAACGCGCCATGATCAAGGTAGAGGCTTGGCTGAACGACAGCAGCCTGGATGCCCGCGTGATCATGCAGGTACACGACGAACTGGTACTGGAAGTGCGGGAAGACCAGATCGACGCAGTGACTAAAGGCCTCAAGGAACACATGGCCCAGGCCGCCGAACTCGATGTACCGCTGGTGGTCGAGGTAGGCGTGGGGGATAACTGGGACGAAGCGCACTAGCGGCCCTTTGGGCCGAGCTGCAAGCTGCAAGCTGCAAGCTGCAAGCTGCAAGCTGCAAGCTGCAAGCTGCAAGCTGCAAGCTTAATCAGGATGTGCGCGATGGCGAGGTGGTCAACGGTTTTCTACTCGCTTAACTGCTACACGTCATCTCAAGAAAGTCCGCGCGGCTCGCCCCCGCGCCGGCCCAACTTGCGGCTTACAGCTTGCAGCTTGCGGCCGAAAACGGCAGCGCCTAAGCGCTGCCGTTTTCATAACCCTTCCGTCTAAAACTTTTTTTGAACTTATCCCGAACCCGCCCGGTCAGACCTTATGAACGGCTTGAGAGCCATTCATGCTCCTTAGATGTGATTTAGTGTTGGCAGAAAAACCGGGCACTCCCTTTCCTAGCACAGCCCGGTTAGTTAACCCCGAGCCTCCCTCCCCATAGAAGCTCGGGGTTTTTTTTGCCTGAAATTCAGGTCTGCTGCGGTTGCGCTCAACCGCCTGCCGGCGTCCAAACAGGCAAGGGAATCGCTCAGCGCTTTCCTATCCCTCGCTATCTTCCTGCTCAACCGGGAACAACCACTGCGCCAACCGCCCGTGGGCCTCATCAATACCCATGCGCTTGGGTGAGGAGAACAGCTGCACGCTGGCATTGGAGCCCAGTTCCTTGCGCATCCGCGTCTGCACCTTGAGCAGCGCATTCTTGGCCGCGCCAAAGGCCATCTTGTCAGCCTTGCTGAGCAGCACGTGGGCCGGGATATCACTCTTGCGCGCCCACTCCAGCATCATGCAGTCAAAATCCGACAGCGGATGACGCAGATCCATCACCAGCACCAGCCCGACCAGGCTCTGGCGACCCGTCAGGTAGGCATCCAGATGCTGCTGCCAGTGCGCCTTGAGCTCCAGCGGCACCTTGGCGTAGCCGTAACCGGGCAGGTCCACCAGGCGACGCTCGTCATCCAGCTTGAAGAAGTTGATCAGCTGCGTGCGGCCCGGCGTCTTCGAGGTGCGTGCCAGTCGCGCGTGGGTCAGTGTGTTGAGGGCGCTGGACTTGCCCGCGTTGGAGCGTCCGGCAAAGGCCACTTCCAGGCCGATGTCAGGCGGGCACTGGGACACCAGGCTGGCACTCTTGATAAAGGTAGCCTGCTGGCAGAGGGAGACGAGGGGGGTGCTGGAAGACATGGAATTCCCGTTGAAGCCGGCGCGACAGGCCGGACACTGATGACGTTCACGTTTGCGGCCCGCTTAGTATATAATGCGGCGGTTCTGGGAAGCACTGACCAATTGCCTCGGCTCGTGTCAGGGGCAAAAAAGGCTTACCAGTCAGGCTGCGGTCCAGGGTGCGGCATTTCAGCCATTGCGCCGGGGCCAGTGCGCCGCTAGCATGAGCACAAAATCAAGGTAGCCTGCGCTGAATAACGCGGTCATCAAGGCCGGACAGCAGGCAAAGCCAACACGTTTCTTTTAGCCGTTATTGGATTAGCCGATGAATAAATTACTCGTTAGTCTGGTGTTGACCCTGGGTGTCGCCACGAGCGCGCACGCTCTTGAGGGCAACGCAGAAGCCGGTCAGGGCAAGGTCGCCGTCTGTGGCGCCTGTCACGGTGCAGACGGCAACAGCCCAGCCCCCAACTTCCCGAAGCTGGCCGGCCAGGGTGAGCAGTATCTGCTCAAGCAGATCACTGATATCAAGGAAGGTCGCCGCACTGTCGTTGAAATGACCGGCATGCTGGACGGACTGAACGAGCAGGATCTGGCAGACATCGCTGCCTACTTTGCCTCCCAGAGCATGACGCTGGGTGCTGCTGACCCGGCTCTGGCCGAGCGCGGCGAAGCCATTTTCCGTGGCGGCAACCTGGATACCGGCCTGCCGTCTTGCACTGGCTGCCACTCCCCGACTGGCAAGGGTAACCCGCCGGCCTCCTATCCGCGCCTGGCTGGCCAGCACGCCACCTACACTGCCAAGCAGCTGACCGACTTCCGTGAAGGCAACCGCACCAACGACGGTGACGCTGCCATCATGCGTACCGTTGCCAGCCGTCTGAGCAACAAGGATATCGAAGCGGTTTCCGCCTATATCCAGGGCCTGCGTTAAGCGTAAGCACTTGTAACAAAAAAAAGGGTAGCCGGCGGCTGCCCTTTTTTGTGCCCGCAAGGTTTGTATCTGGTAATCACGGAATCTTTGTTCTACTGTCGGGTCTCACATCCGTCATCACCCCGTTTTGGAGTACTACATGCGTGCGTTGTTCAGCGTTGCCCTGATCTGGCTGCTTGGCAGCTTTGCTCTGGTCCAGGCCCAGGAAGCCCCCTACCAGGCTGGTGTGCATTACGTCGTCCTGCCGACCCCGGCCGCGACCGCCGACCCGGACAAGATCGAGGTGGCAGAGCTGTTCTGGTACGGCTGCCCGCACTGCTACACCCTGAACCCGATGGTCACCGAGTGGAGCAAAACCCTGCCCGAGGACGTGGTCTTCCGTCCGGTCCCGGCCATGTTCGGCGGCGCCTGGAACACCCACGGTCAGCTGTTCTACACCTTGGACAGCCTGGGCAAGCTGGAAGAGACCCACGACGCCGTCTTCAACGCGATCCACAAACAGAACAACCGTCTGGCCGATGAAGACGCCATGATCGACTTCCTGGAAGCCTACGGCATCAGCGAAGACGAATTCCGCAAGGCATGGAGCTCCTTCGGCGTGAAGAGCCGTATCGATCAGGCCACCCGCCTGGCCCGCTCCTACCGTGCAACCGGCGTACCCTGCCTGATCATCAACGGCAAATACCGTATCGAAGGCCAGATGGCCGGCAGCTACGAAAACATGCTGAAAATTGCCGAGTACCTGATCGAGCAGGAACGTCAGGCAACACAGGGCTGATCCATGCTCTCGGTCGGCAACATCAATGGTCGCCGCACCACCCGGGGTCACATGGCCCCGGGAGAGCTGCGCACCAATGAACAGTGCGCCACCGACCGGCAGCCGCTACCCGATGTACTGCGCCTGCTGAGCTTCAATATCCAGGTCGGCATCAACACCCAGCGCTATCACCACTACCTGACCCGCAGCTGGCAGCACCTGCTGCCCCACGCCGGACGCCAGCAGCAACTGGGGCGTGTGGCGCAGTTGCTCAACGAGTTTGATCTGGTGGCCCTGCAGGAAGTCGACGGCGGCAGCCTGCGTTCCGGCTTCGTCAATCAGGTCGAGCATCTGGCCCGCGAAGGGGCCTTCCCCTACTGGTATCAGCAGCTTAACCGCAACCTCGGGCGCTTTGCCCAGCACTCCAACGGGCTTCTTAGCCGCTACGCACCCGACCTGCTGGAAGACCACAAGCTGCCGGGCATCCTGCCGGGCCGTGGCGCGATTCTGACCCAGTTCGGCCAGGGCGAGGAATCGCTGCTGGTGGTCATGATGCACCTGGCGCTGAGCACCAAGGGGCGCGCCAACCAGCTGGCCTATGTCCGCGAGCGGATCGCCGATCACCGCCACGTAGTCCTGATGGGCGACATGAACACTCACGCCGAAGATCTGCTGGAACACTCACCGCTCAAGGGCGCCAACCTGCAGGCACCAGACCTGCCCGGTACCTACCCGAGCTGGCGGCCGGCGCGGGTGCTGGACCATATCCTGATCAGCCCCAGCCTTGAAATCGACCGGGTAGACGTGCTGCCGCAGGCCATCTCGGACCACCTGCCCGTGGCCATGCACATCAAACTGCCAACCAGTCTCTGTCAAAGCTAGCCAGCGGCGCCACATACCCTATAATCTCTGGGAATCAACCCCGGAGCCATCATGTCGGATACCCAGCCAAACACCAACGGCTCTCCCCGCTATTTCGAGTCTGAAGAGCAGACCGAGCTGCTCAAGCGCGGACTGGTACGGGTGAGTATTGCGGCTTCCGGTATCGACCCGCTGCTGGACAAGCGCCTGAACGAGCTGCGCCGTGCCCTGCGCTCGGACGCACCTGCGCACCTGCTGGGCGAACTGCTACCCGACCTTGAGCGTGCCGTGCTGACCGCCGATCAGAATCGCCAGCAGGCCTCCAGCAACACCAGCAAGGCAGTCCAGCAACTGATCGAGCAGCTGCAGGACTGTGAGCCGCCGCGCGAGGTGTCCCGTGCGCTGCGTGCATTGGAGCGCCAGCTCGGTGAGCTTGCCGAACTCCCGCGCAAGCTGCCGTCGCTGCTGGAAGAACTACAGCAACTGCAACGGCAAACCCTGCAGCACAGCGAGGAGCAAGGCAACAGCGGCCTATGGTCCCGCCTGTTGCGGCGCAAGCCGCGTACCGAGCCAGAGCCAGAAGCCGAACTAGAGCCTGCGCCCGCGCCTGAGCAAGGCCCCTTGATTGACGATCGAGCGCCTGCGCTCGCTATCGAGGCGCAAGCCCAGGAAGACGTTCTCACCGCGCCGCCAGACGAGACCGAACCGCCCGCCGACAGCGCCAGCAACATCAACGGCGAGGAACAGCACTTTTCCCAGCTGGCGGCGCATATCGAGTCCATCCTGCTGCGCCTGCTGGCTGAATTGCAGGTACTGGAAACCCAGCAAACCGCGCGCGATCGACTGCGCGAGCAGGTCAGCAAGGGGCTCAACTGGTACGAATTGACCGCGGCCCTGGATGCCTTGTGCGACCTGGTTCTGGGCGCACAGCAAAGCCGACAAGCCGACTTCGAACGCTACCTGCTGCAACTCAACGAGCGCCTGAGCCAGTTTCAAGGCAACCTGGAAGAGGCCCAGAGCAGCTACAGCGGCTCGCTGGATGCCGAGCGCGAGCTCAGCGGTGCCATTCGGGGCCAGGTGCAGGTGCTCAATGACAGCGTGCGCGCTGCCGACGACCTGAGCTCACTCAAGGCCAACGTCGAAGCGCGGCTGAACTCGCTGCTGGAAAACATCGACAAGGCCCGGGAGCTGCGCGAAGCACGCGACAGCGAAGTGGCCGAACGGCTGAGTACCATGGTCGAGCGTATTCAGGCCATGGAGGTAGAGGCCCAGACCTTCCGCCACCACCTTGAGGAGCAACGCCAGCAGGCGCTGATCGACAGCCTCACCGGGCTGGCCAACCGCAGCGGCCTGCAGCATCGCATGAGCGAAGAATTCGAGCGCTGGCAGCGCTACGGCGGCCGCCTGCTGCTGGTGGTAGTGGATGTTGACCACTTCAAATCGATCAACGACCGCTTTGGTCACCTGGCCGGCGACAAGGTGCTACGCCTGATCGCCCAGCAAGTGTCACGGCGGCTGCGCAAGACCGACTTTATCGGTCGCTTTGGCGGTGAAGAGTTTGTCATCCTGATGCCCGGCGTCAGCCCGGAGCAGGGTATCGTTGCACTGGAAGAGCTGCGCAGCGGTATCGAAGGCACGCCTTTCCACTTCAAGAGCGAACCGGTACCGGTCACCATCTCGCTGGGCTTTACCGAGTTCATCCGTGACGACTCGCTGGACAGCGCCTTTGACCGCGCCGACAAGGCGATGTACCAGGCCAAGGAACTGGGCCGCAACCGAGTGGTGCGCGCAGCAACCCCATGAGTCTGCTTTTCCGTCTAATCCGTCTGCCAACCCTCCTGACTGCCGCGCTACTGGCCGGCTGCAGCACGGGGCCGAGCATCGACACCCGCTACCAGGCCAGCAGCCAGGACAGCCGGGTGCAGTACGTGGTGCTGCACTACACCTCGTCAGCATTCACACGCTCGCTGTTCAGCCTGACCCAGGGCGACGTCAGCAGTCATTACCTGATCAGTGATGGCAAGCCGGTAATCTATCAGCTGGTCGATGAAAACCGCCGCGCCTGGCACGCCGGCGACAGCAGCTGGCAAGGCCGCACCTGGCTGAACGCCAGCAGCATTGGCATTGAGCTGGTCCAGCCCGGCTACACCGACACGGCCACCTGCCGCCAGTGGCACCCCTGGGATCAAGCCCAGATCGACGCACTGATCGACCTGCTCAAGGACATCCAGCAACGTCACCAACTGCCGCCAGAGGCCTTCATCGGCCATAGTGACGTTGCGCCACAGCGCAAGGTTGACCCGGGCCCGCTGTTTCCCTGGACGCAACTGGAAGCGGCTGGCGTGGCCTCCCGCGTTGACCCGCAGCGCACCGAGGTCATGCGCCACTGGCTAATGGGCCGCACGCCCGCGGTAGCCTGGTTTCAGCAGGGGCTGCAACACTGGGGCTACGAGGTGCCGACCCACGGCAAGCTGGACGAGGCCACCCGCAACGTGATTGCCGCCTTCCAGATGCGTTTTCGTCAGGCGCGCTTTGACGGCCTGCCCGACAGCGAAACCGCTGCCCTGCTTGCCGCGCTGGTGCCGGAGCAGGGCAGCGCGCTGCTCAATGACCCGGCGCCGCAGTGGTATCAAGCCGATCAGGCTCAGCTCAGCCCACGCCTGCCGCCCTGCGCCGCGGCGGACTGACCCGACATGCTGAACTGGATCTGGCTCGGCTTTTTCATCAGCGCCTTTGCTGCCGCGCTCTGGCAATGGCTGGGGCTGGGCGATGCAGAGGTATTCAGCCGACTGGTCACCGCGCTGTTCGAGATGGCGCGGCTGAGCGTGGACATCATTCTGGTGCTGGTCGGCACCATGACCCTGTGGCTGGGCTTTCTCAACATTGCCGAAAAAGCCGGACTGATCAACCAACTGGCCCGCCTGCTCACCCCGCTGTTTCGCCGCCTGATGCCAGAGGTGCCGGCAGGGCACCCGGCGCTGGGGCACATCACCATGAACTTTGCCGCCAACGTGCTCGGTCTGGACAACGCCGCCACCCCCATCGGCATCAAGGCCATGCACTCGCTGCAGAGCCTCAACCCGAGCAAGGACACCGCCAGTAACGCGCAAATCCTGTTCATGGTACTGAACACCTCTTCGCTGACACTGCTGCCAATCACCGTGTTCATGTACCGCGCCCAGCAAGGTGCCAGCGACCCGACCGAAGTGTTCCTGCCGATCCTGCTGGCGACCAGCGCCTCCAGCCTGGTCGGCCTGCTCAGCGTTGCCCTGATGCAACGCCTGAAACTCTGGGACCCGGTCGTGCTGGCCTATCTTGCCGGTGGCGCCGCGGCCCTCGGACTGCTGTTGACCACCCTGGCAGGGCTGTCGGCTGAAGCGCTGGCAGCCACCTCCACACTGGTCGGTAACCTTACCCTGTTCGGTATCGTCATCGCCTTTTTGCTGATCGCCGCGCTGCGCAAGGTGAACGTCTACGACAGCTTTATCGAAGGCGCCAAACAGGGCTTTGAGGTGACCATCTCATTGCTGCCGTTTCTGGTTGCGATGCTGGTCGCCGTCGGCGTGCTGCGCGCCAGCGGCGTGCTCGACGCACTGCTCGACGGCATTCGCTGGGCCGCCGACGGGCTCGGCTGGGACACCCGCTTTATCGACGCCCTGCCGACGGCCTTTATCAAACCGCTGTCAGGCAGCGGCTCGCGCGCGATGATGATCGAAACCATGAACACCTTCGGCGTCGACAGCTTCCCCGCCCAACTGGCCGCCACCTTTCAGGCCAGCACCGAAACCACTTTTTACGTGCTCGCCGTCTACTTCGGCGCCATCGGCATCAGCCGCGTGCGCCACGCGCTTGGCTGCGCGCTGCTGGCTGATCTGGCCGGTATGCTTACGGCCATTGGCGTGTGCTACTGGTTTTTTGGCTGACAGCTGGAAGGCGGATGGCCGCCCCCTGCAAGCTGCAAGCTGCAAGCTGCAAGCTGCAAGCTGCAAGCTGCAAGCTGCAAGCTGCAAGCTGCAAGCTTAATCAGGGT